>Ga0307475_10000317_pt1 | contig 29188 bp, 27 predicted proteins | sample atmos_gasesECM1C_FD_203317 | JGI IMG/M metagenome (GOLD analysis project Ga0307475, IMG submission 203317) | Hardwood forest soil microbial communities from Morgan-Monroe State Forest, Indiana, United States - atmos_gasesECM1C_515 | ecosystem: Environmental > Terrestrial > Soil > Temperate... | reverse complement strand
AAAAAATGGATTTTAATGGGATGGTAAGGTTTCAGGTATCAGCAAGAACTTCTCACTTCGCGGTAGTGACCTTTCTTTTTGCCTTTGTGGCCTTCGTGTTCGCTCTTCCCGCTTTACATCTTCCCAACGGCCGCTTCCGACACAGCATCGGAGCGCCGTCTGCGCAGATTCAGCGCCTGCGTGGCTGTCGGCATCTGCTTGAAGACCTGTTCCGCCCGTGCCAGGGCGGCACTCACATTCGGACAGATATTTTCCGCTCCCACATGCTGCTCGAACTCTGCTCGCTTCATGAGCCTGGCTGGTTGTGGTAGAGCGCCGCAGAGAATCAGCTCTCTGCCGGTTGCGTGTACCGCATCGGCGAACTCTTCGAGAGCATGAAGCCCCGTGGCATCGAGAGCGGTCATGTTGCGCAAGCGCAAGATCGCGATCGCGGGCATTTCGGAGATGCGCGCAGCGATGTCGTTGATCTTGTCGGTAGCCCCGAAGAGGAAGGGGCCGTGGATGCGGAAAATAGTGACGTATGCAGGAATCTGTTTGTCCTGCAAAATGTGCATGCGACCGTCTTCCAGATACTCGTCGGTAACTTCGGAGACTGTCGTGGTAGCAGTCACATTGCGGATGTATATCAGCACCGCCAGCATCATGCCGGCTTCGACGGCAACCGTGAGGTCAGCGAAGACCGTCAGCAGCAGAGTAATAAGCCAAACGGCAATTTCCAGCTTGCTCAGCCGAAGCAGCTCCGGCACCTGTTTCCATTCGCCCATGTTGTAGGAAACGACCATCAGAATCGCGGCCAGCACGCAGAGCGGAATGAATCTGGCGAGAGGCGCTGCGAACAGCAGGATGGCCAGGAGTGTGAGCGAGTGCACTATTCCGGCAACCGGGGTTTTCGCACCGGAACGGATATTGGTTGCTGTGCGGGCGATGGCGCCGGTCGCGGGTAATCCTCCTACCAAGGGAGACGCAACGTTAGCTATGCCCTGCGCGATGAGTTCCACATTGGGATTGTGCCGATCTCCACTCATGCGATCGGAGACCACAGCCGACATCAGCGACTCAATCGCTCCCAGCATGGCTACCGTAATCGCCGGCGAGATCAGCGGGCGGATCAAGTCGAATTTGAATTTTGGTATGGCGAAATGAGGCAGCCCCGAGGGAATTCCTCCGAAACGGGAACCGATCGTCTCCACCGGAAGCTTGAGAATTACCGCCAGTCCGGTTCCCAGCAGGAGGGCGACAATGTATCCCGGAACGCGCTTCAAATAGCGCATGGTGAATACGATGACGGCCAGGGCGAGCACTGAGAGGGAGGTGGCTACTGGGGAAAGGCTGTCAAAGTTTCTGACAATCGCTTGCATGCGTCCCCAGAAGTCGCCGGGAACGTGCTCGATGCGGAGCCCAAAGAAGTCTTTGATTTGGGTGCTGGCGATCAGGATCGCGATGCCGTTGGTGAATCCCACTACTACGGGACGGGGAATGAAGCGCACGGCAGAACCAAGCCCGGTGACGCCCATGAAAATGAGCATCAGTCCGGCCAACAGAGTGCACAGATATAACCCGTCAATTCCATGGCGCGCCACGATGCCAGCCACTACGACGACGAATGCGCCCGTGGGTCCGCCGATCTGCGTACTCGAACCGCCCAGCGCCGAAATTAGAAAGCCAGCGAGAACCGCCGTATAAAGACCCGCTTCTGGGGGTACGCCAGATGCGATGGCAAATGCCATAGCCAGCGGAAGAGCCACCAGCCCGACGGTGATTCCGGCCAGCAGATCGGAGAAAAACTTCTGTGCCGAATAGTCTCTTAGAAGAAGGACAGACCTCGGCGACCAATCGGAAGCGAATGACATGGCAAATAAGGGCCTAGGGTAATCCTAGAGCCGAGGAGAAGGTACTTACAATAAGGAAAGAAGCTGAAATTGCCTCCGGAAAACGCGTTGCAGGCGTCAAGCGCTTACCTCAGCGGCTAAAGCGTTACTCATGTGGAAAGAGCGGCGGCACGGCTGAAGCCCGTGCCCCTCCCTAAAGCAACATCGTCTTTCGCAGTGAACTTGTCTTCTCTCCAGGCAGCCCGCGAATCGAGAGATCGACTTGGCGTCAGCGCTGTAACAAACCTTGCGGGTCGAGCCAATCGCGCAGTCGATCGGGCCAGGTATCTACCGGCAGGTTGTGCTTTCTCATGCCGAAGCCATGTCCGCCGCGCGAGTAGATGTGGAGTTCGGCGGAAACTCCGGCCTTCTTCCATGATTGATACAGGCGGATGCTGTGGTCGGCAGGCAGCACCGTCTTGTCATCGTCGGCTTGGACGATGAACATGGGTGGCGCATCGGGCGGAGCTGTCACATCTTCGGGTGTGCCTGGATAGATCGGAGCGACAAAGTTCGGACGGCTGTCAGCGTCATGGTGGATTGCTACCGCGGCGGCCACGTAACCGCCGGCGGAAAATCCCAGAATCCCAATTCGGTCCTTAGAGATTCCCCACTCCTGAGCTCGCGAACGCACCAGTCTGATCGCCTGCTGCCCATCGGCGATAGCCAGTGGAATCACTTCCTTTCGGCGGGCGTCGGCTGCATTCTTTTCCTCTGGATCTCCGGTGCGCATCACTCTGTACTTCAGCACAAAGGCGGTTACTCCAATGGAATTCAGCCATGTTGCGAGTGCGGTGCCTTCATGCTCAACGGCAAGCCAACGAAATCCTCCGCCCGGACAGATGATGATTGCAGTGCCATTGCTCGATGCCGGTTCGGGAAGAAACGCAGTAAGCGTCGGCCGCGTGACGTTGCTGATTCGCCGGAGATTGTCCTGCGGGCCAACAGTTTCTTTCTCTTCATAGTTCCAGTTTTCCGAGCCCGGCGGAGGTCCAGACCAAAGCGGAATTGTCTTCGGTTCGGCGGCAAAGGCTGCGGCTGCCACCAGGAGCAAGAGAAAATGCTTGATCACGGCCAGGAGTCTAGCACGTGGCACTGATCAACGAAGCTGCTGCAGCGCCGCTTTCAATTCCTCTGGACGGAATCCGAATGGACCGGGACGGCTCTTATAGGCCACCCGTCCATTCTTATCGATGAGATAGATTCGGTCGGGCCAACCCGTATATTCCTGTTCGGTCGTGTTGTTGAAGTCGTCGATCAGCGCCGGAAACTTGATGCCGAGCTTGCGCACGCACATTCCCGCAACCGCCTCTCGTTCACCGAAGCTCTTTGGACTGGCGAATACGACTTTGTCGCGCACGTTGCTTTGCATTTGCCAAACGTCGCTCGGGTGCGCTTCCAGGATGTAGACGGCATAAAACTGGACGCGTGAACCGTAATCGTCATAAAGCTTGTTGAGGGCGGGCACCTCCCGCCGAAATGGCGGTCAGGTATAGCTTCCGAACACCAGCACCACGGGCCGGTCGCTGCGAATCGAAGCCAGGGTCACGTGGGCGGTCTTGTCGAGCGTGGACAGGGTGAATTCGGGAGCCGCATCGCCTATTTTTACGCTGCCGGCACGGGCGCGCGTCCACATAGTCTCGAATGGAGCCACGAGAAAAACAGCAGGAGGTAGGTTCGACATGAAGCGCCCGAACTGCTCCGGAGGTTCGTGCATCGCCCGATTCATCGCGAACAGAAGCGCTGCATATCCGCAGATCAGCAGTAGCAGGGCTACGCCCAACAATTTCCGCAAAAGGGTGCGTCTTGCCGGCTTTTCCATGGGAATGGCACACAAGTTTAAGAGAGAAACTCTAGTTCGTCGCTAGTATTTTCGCGTTATTCGCCGATACTTAGGACGATTTTGATAAGGTTATTCACTTTTAATTTGGCGGGCTGAGTCGCTGGCTGCGATAATGCAGAATGCAGTTCCCCGCCCGTCGTACCCTCTTCTCTCCACTTTTCGCCGCTTTTGTCGTTGCGGCGTGTGCTCAGAGTCAGCCTGGTTCTGCCAACGTGCAGGTTCCGCTGGTTGTCCCTGCTGGGACGCCTTTGAGACTTGAAGTTGAAAAGACCACCTTCCCCAAGCATGTGGGCGACGCGGTGCGAGCGCGTCTAGCCGAACCGGTTTACGCCTTCGACAAAGAGGTGATCCCTGCAGGCACGGAAGTCGTGGGACACGTAAGCAGCTTCACCGAGACTCCCAAATCGGTACGAGTGCAGAAGATGCTGGGCGGAAACTTTGGCTCGTTCCGACACGCTCAGGTGCTGTTCGATACCGTGCTGCCGAAGGATGGGCCGCCGCTGAAGATCATGGCCAGTACCGAATCGGGAAGCGCGCAGGTGGTGGAGATGCGCGCGACCTCCGCTCCGAACACCGGGCATGGCATTCATGGAGCCGTGAATCGCGCGAAGCTGGAAGCGGGAAAGGAGATCGCCAAGGCGCGCGACTTCCTGCACAGTCCCGACAAGATGGACACGATACGCAGCGCCGCTCTCGCCCGCTCTCCGTATCAGCCCGTAAAGATTGATGGGCGCTCGCGTTTCGACGCGCTGCTGCAGGCGCCACAGAACTTCGGCAGCGAATCTGTTCCTGCCAGCGAGATTTCCCAAATTGGTCAAGTGGCTCCACAATCCGGCGAGCTGCGGGCCAATCTCGTCACTTCGCTGAACTCAGCTACGACTAAGCCGGACGCTGCTGTGGACGCCGTGGTGATGAGTCCATTGTTCTCCGCCGATCATCAGTTGCTTCTGCCGGCGGGCACTCACCTCGTGGGCAAAACCACCATCGCGAGGCCCGCCAAGCGAATGCATAAGAATGGACAACTGCGGTTTGCGTTCCAGCAGGTGGTTCTTCCCACCGACGTTCAGTCGATGCAGCAGCAATTGGCTTCGCAAGTGCAACCCGAGCCGCCGGCCGCTTCTCAAAAAATCGAAGCACACCTGGGTGGGATCGTCATCAGCCGCAGCGCTCACGTGGGCCTGAGCGAAGAAGGCGAAACCAAGGTTGAGGAATCGAAGACGCGCTTTATTGGCCCAGCGCTCTCGGTCGCATTAGCTGCAGCCACAACTCAGCGCGAGCACGACGAGGACGATGGCACCATTAAGAACAATACAGGGGCGCAGGCCGGAGCTGGAGCACTCGCGTTTGGACTGGCGGGCGCAGTGATTGGACGCGTTTGGCGACCAGCAGGAATCGCCTTCGGATTCGCGGGCGCCGGGCGCTCCGTTTATACGCAATTCTTTGGTAAAGGAATAGACATCGACATCCCCAAGAACACTTCCCTGCTGGTTGATTTCGGCCGCACCGGCAAGACGCTGCCGAAGCCGGAGGCCTCGGCGAATTAGACGTCCCAGATTCTTTACGCGGAACCGGCCGAGGGCGGCCGGTTCCACGTTCTTCCACGTTTCTTCTACTGACCCGTGACCAGCGGCAACTCGATGTAGCTTGCCTCGCCGGGGATGTGATACACCCGCTGCACTGCCTTGCGGTAATCTCCCGGCTTGGCCCAGAAGACGTTGGGCACAAACGTCTGCGGATTGCGGTCATATAACGGAAACCAACTTGACTGCACCTGCACCATGATGCGATGGCCGGGCAGAAAAACGTGATTTGCCGTCGGCAGCTCCCAGCGATATAGCAGCGGCTTATCCGGAGTGATGGGTTTTGGAGTGTCCAAACTCTCGCGATAGCGTCCGCGAAAGATGTCGGCAGAGACCATCAACTCATAACCGCCCATCTCGGGCTGCTCAGCCACCTCATCTGGATAGACATCGATTAACTTGATCACCCAGTCGGAGTCGGTGCCGCTGGTCGAAGCAATGAGATTGACAACCGGCTGACCGCTGATCTTGGTGGGCACCGTCAAAACCTCAGAAACGAAGCTCAGCACATCGCTCCGGTCGGAAGCCGTGCGCTGATCCTCCACCAACCATTGCACCCAGGTCGAACCAGAAAAATAGACAGGAAGAATCGGTCGCGTGGCTCGATATGTCACCGGCTTGGCCGGATCGGAGACGTATTCGTCGAACTCCGCACCGCCCGATGTCGGTTCGATAAAACCTAATTTCAGGCCGGGTTCGAGGTACAGCGGCGTTGGTTTAACCGCGCAACCAGATTCGCAGCCGCTTGGCCACACAGGCAGCCGCCTCCACACGTTGCTTCCGGTCTCAAATGCGGAAACAGGCGGAACATCCATCGGCGGCGCGTCATCTTTCAGGTAGTGAGCCAGAAATGGAGCAAGAATATGCTGGCGGAAATAGAGTGCGGTATCGCTGCTGAACTTTATCGCTCCCAGCGCGCTGCCATCGTGAATCTCCTGACCATGATGCCAAGGTCCCATCACCAGAAAGACTCTGTCATTATTTGTGTCTTTTGGCTTAATCGCCTTGTAAACGGCCGGCGCTCCGTAGATATCTTCCTGGTCCCATAGGCTGTCCACCAGCATTACAGGAACCTTCAAAGGCTGTGCCGCCAAAATTTTGTTCATCGCCTGCTGCTGCCAAAAGCTGTCATAACTCGGATGATCGAGGATCTTCCGCCAGAAACCGACTTGCTCCAAGCCATGAATTCGTCCCAATTCCCCGGCTGAGCCTGCCGCCATGAACTCGTCGTAATCGTCAAAGTGGCTCATCCACCACTTGGCGTCGGATTTGCGCGTGGCTTCCTGCTCGTAGATGTAGGGCATGTTCTGTTCGCGGAAAGCGCCATGATGGAACCAGTCGTCGCCCATCCAGCCATCGACCATTGGGTTCATGGGCACCGAGACCTTCAGTGCTGGATGGGGATTCACCAGTGCCATCAACGGCAGAAACCCATCGTAGGAAATTCCCAGAATGCCAACCTTGCCATTGGTTTCGGGGATGTTCTTCACCAGCCAGTCGATGGTGTCGTAAGTATCGGTACTGTGATCGACAGGCGTTGGGTTCAGCGGACCGTGCAGAGGACGATTCATCACGTAGTCGCCTTCCGATCCGTACTTGCCGCGAACATCCTGCACTACCCGAATGTAGCCGCCGTCCACGATCACGTCGGTGGCATTGTCGTAGCCATTGAGGATCGGTCCAAGATGAGAGCTGGCGGAGTGGTGCGTGAGCGCATCGGCATCGTACGGAGTGCGCGTAAGCAGGATTGGAGCGTGCGCTGCCCCTTTCGGCACCAGAATCACAGTATGCAGACGAACGCCGTCGCGCATTGGAATCATCACTTCACGCCGGGAGTAGTCCCAGGTGTCGGTCTTGGGCTGGAAAACTGCGGGAGTCTCGCTCGGCAGATCCGGATACTTGACCGGTGCGGACGTTGAGTTCTGGGCATGCAGCGATCCAACGAGCAGCGCGGCAACAAGGACCACAAACATCAAGGGAGATGGGCGATCGATGGAAGTCATAGGGAAAAAGTTATTCAACAGGGGCGATACCGGAAAGGTCAAGGGACGACGTGGACCACGTTATCGGGCGGGTCCGCGTTAGAAGACCATGTTAGAGGCTGGAACTGCTAAAGCTTACTGCACGGCTGCGGAAGCGCTGGCTACCTGAAGAAGTTGGCTCAGGTGCGCGATCAATTCACGTTCCGTGGTTCCGGGTTCGAGCAGCACGCTAACGTGATGGTTCTGAATATTGGCTGCGTCTACTTCGGAAGCGCATTCATGATCCAGCAGTATGATGTCGAACCTGCAGAGTTGAGCCATCTCCAGCGCAGCGGTGAGTGTGCTGGCGGAAGCGACCACGTAGCCGGCGGCGTGCAGCGCATCCTCGCGGCTTTGCATGCGGTCGAGATTAGGACAAATCGAAAGCAGCACGGGCCAGCGTGAGCCTTCGAACTTGGTTACAGTGTCGGGGCCGAGCCATTGCATTGGGGGCTACTCCCTTTGGCTCAGAGTTCACTCTCAATTTTGTCTCGGGGGGCGACGGGAAGGCATTTTGACGACTCATGTGGAAGCTGTCAAGTGAAGTTTTTAAGACTTGCTTGAATCGAGGTGCGAATGGTCACTCCGTTTTGCCCGGAACGATTAGGGTACGTATGGGGAAGACAAATAGATTCAGATTCTTAGAGTGAGTTTATCGGCGGCGCCCATTACCCGAATCTCCTTACCGTTCGCTTTGATTTTGTCTCGGCAGAATTCCACCATGGCATCGACCTGGCGGTCGTCATGCATAGGATCGTGGTGGAATAACACCAGCCGCTTTACCTCTGAGTTCACTGCCGACGTAACTGCGTCAGAGGTGGAGCTGTGCCCCCATCCCCGCTTTGCCAAGTACTCTTCATCGGTGTATTGGGCTTCACGAATCAACAAGTCCGCGCTCCTGGCAAAGGTGTCGATCTCGGCGTCGAGCTTCTTGGTGTGCGGACTATCTCCCAGCAGCTTGTGGTAGGGTTCATGGTCGGTCATGTACACCAGCGAACGTCCCTTCGATTCCATCTTGAAAGATAGCGCCAGCCCAGGGTGATTCAGGTGCATGTGCGAAATCTTTACGTCTCCGATCTGCACGTCCCCGCCAAGCTCCTCAAAATGCAGGCGCGCCATTAAGTCATCCAGTGTGACCGGGAAGTAGTTTCCGTCCATTTGTCCGGTAAACAGCTTTTCCAGGCTGCGATCAGGACTATGCAGGCTGTAGATATTTACTCGATTACCGGCTCGATAGGCAGGCTGGAAAAACGGAAAACCCTGGATATGGTCCCAATGTGTGTGGCTAACAAAAAGATGAACCTCAAGGTTGCGCTCGGCATACTCCTTAGCCAGACTGATTCCCAGCTCGCGGATGCCGGTGCCGCAATCGAAGATGAGGATGTCCTCCCCGCAACGCACTTCAACGCAGGCGGTATTGCCGCCATAGCGAATGGTCTCCGGGCCGGGTGTCGCGATGGAGCCGCGGGTCCCCCAAAACTTAACGCGAAAAACGGTGCTGCTGAGTTCAACCGCATTCCAAACGGCATCGACCAATTGCTGATCGGTGTAGGGTTTAACGACGTAGTCATCTGCTCCGAGATCCTTGGCGCGGCGCGCGTCTGCCGGATACGACTGGGCAGAGCAGACGACGATAGGCAAATGCTGAAACTGGGGATCCCGGCGAATTTCCTGGCAAAAGTCATAACCCCGCAGATCGGGCACGACGACGCCGATTACCAGGGCGGACGGGTTTTCAGTGCGCAATAGCTCCAGGCCCGACTCGAAGCCCGCGACGCTGCTTACGCTCAGATCGGGTCTCGTAAGCGCCCGCTCCGCCTTGGCTCGCTCTTGCGCGTCTTCTTCGATTAACAGGACCTTTAGCATTCGCCAGCTTCCGGGGGATATGAGAAACGCATTCTTTCACAGAGTACTGTAGCGGTAAATGCAGAGTTTGCAATCATCCAAAACGCAAACCGCAGCTTGTAAAACAAGGTTCAAGCAAGTGCGCCACTGGATCCGGAACGATGGAGTCGGCCGTCCAGGGATGCTGCCAGGACCTCAGGGGCACAGACTGGCGACCGCAAATACCTTTTCCACTGCCCGACAGGCAGTCTCGATATCTGTCTCCATAAGCGTAGGATGAACCAGGAACGCCAGGCTGCTCTCTCCCAGTTCGCGGGCTATGGGAAGCCGTTGTGCTGGACGAACCTCACTAAATGCTTTCTCCAGATAGACCTCGCTGCAGCTTCCCACGAAGCAAGGCACACCTTCAGCGTTGATGGCTTCGAGAATAAGATCGCGATCCCATCCTCTGCTCAACTTCTGAGGCCGAATGAAAGCGTAGAAGCGGTACCAGGCAGGTTCGAGGTGGGCAGGCGGAAATGGAACGCGCAATGCCGCAATTTGCCCAAGCCGGGAAGCCAGCTTCCGGGCGTGCGCTTGGCGTGTCTTCATCCACTCTGCGACTTTTTGCAATTGAAGTCTGCCGACTGCGGATTGAATTTCGGTCAATCGCCAATTCGTTCCTAACGAATCGTGAACCCAGCGAAAGCCACGAGTGCCGCTGTCGGCTGGTTCCGCAGGAATGCTGGAAGCATCATTTCGCCCATGGTCGCGGAACGCGCATGCCTGCTTCCAGAGCTGGGAATTGTTGGTGGTAAACATTCCGCCTTCGCCAAGGGTGGTCATGATTTTGTCCTGACAGAAGGAGAAAGCTGCCGCGTCGCCGAATGAGCCGACTGCACGACCATGGCAAGCAGCTCCCTGGGACTGCGCGCAATCTTCGACCACGAATAGACCGTGTGCGCGCGCCAGTTCCAAAATAGGCTCCATATCGCACGGCCAGCCGGCAAGATGCACTGCGATAATCGCCCTGGTGCGAGGAGTCAAAACAGCCCGAATGGACTCTGCGCACAGATTTTGACTCTCGCGATCGACGTCGGCGAACACCGGCCGCGCGCCGCACATGCTGATCGCGCTTGCGGAAGCGACAAAAGTCCGGCTGCTGGTGACCACGTCATCACCCGGTCCGATGCCCAGAGAGCGCAAAGCCAGTTCCAGCGCAACTGTGCCGTTGGCGACCGCCACGCCGTGCCGGCAGTCACAGCTCGCGGCGAACTCCCGCTCGAATTCCCTGCCCTGCGCGCCGGTCCAATAATTCACCCTGCCAGAACGCATCACATCGACCGCCGCGGCAACTTCGTCGTCAGAGAAGTAGGGCCACGCCGGAAATGGAGTCGTCCGCACTGGCCTTCCGCCATCTATGGCCAGGGGACTTCTAGAAATCGCTGGGAGCATCGCGCGTTACTCTAGCTCAACTGCGACGACGACGAAACCTCGAATTTGAGAAATTCGGACCGGCGCGCCCTCGCGCGGGTTCTGTTCTCGGGCTTGGATAGAAAGCGAGGCAATAGGGTATCGCGGGTTTTCCACGTCGAAAAGAATAAGACACGAAGGGAAAACCCGCGCGAGGGCGCGCGTCGGTCCGTTCGTCGGTCCGTTACACCCACCAATATCCTCTTAGCGAACGACCAGCACTTCCCTCACGTTGTCGCGAGCCAGAAAGAACTTCAGGGAGGCATAGTCGCGGAAGAGGTTCTCGATGTGGCGATTGTTGAAGACGCGCTGCAAACGGAACAGCGGACCCCGCTGCAGGCGCAACGTGTCCAGACCATTAATGTGATAACGCACGTAAGGAACGTCCGGACCGGCATCTTTGGTGTGAAAAAAAGCCAGCAGATAGCCCTTGGGATTCATCACCGAGGCAATGCGTTCCACCATCGGTTTCACCAGAGGTTCGGCGAGGTAGTCTGGAATGTCCCAGCAGAGCACGGCGTCGAATTTTACGTCGCGAAAAATCAGGTTCTCGGCAAAGAAACGGTTGACATCTATGGCTGAGCTGCCATCTTCGGCTTTGATCTTGTATTCGGAATTCTGCGACGCGTGCAGAACATCCTCGTTATAGACGCGGTGACCGAGCTCCGTAAAATGCGTGATGTTGGCGGGAGAAGTGGGCCCAAGATCGAGGATGGCGAGTCCTTCAGAGCCTTTAAGCAATCGAGTGAGTTCGCCTAGTCCGCTGGAGCGCCGGCTGCCCACATCGGTTCCGGGTGCCGTACGCTCTTGTTCGGTTGATGATCCGCCGCGGAAGAATCGGAAAAAGAAGTTCGCCACCGGTCGCTGTTCTTGTCCTAGCCTCTGGTTGAGGAGACCGGTTCAGCCGGCAGCGTCGAAGAAGGTGAAGTGGATGTCGATGCGTTCGCTTGCTCGTGCCGTAGAGCGTGATCTTTGTCCTTGTCCTTGCGAATGTCAATGCCACCTTTGAAATAGGCGCCGTCTTCAATCACGATGCGCTGGGTTACGATGTCGCCAATCAAGACGCCGGATTTCCTCAGTTCCACTCGCTCGCTGCCGGAGATGCTGCCGTCCACTTTGCCGTGAACGACCACTTCCTTCGCGTTGATATTGGCTTTCACCCGCCCGTTAGGACCGATCGTCAGATTGTGATCGTGTAGTTCAATGCTTCCTTCCACTTCACCGTCAAGGTATAGATCTTCGCTGCCCGAAAGTTCTCCCTTGATCATGACCGATTTCCCGATATGGGCAATATCCGTGCGATTCTGCTCACCCTGCCGGTAGTTATCCACGAAACCAACCTCCAACGGTATTTTCAGCGCCGCTTGCTTCGCCCCAAAGCGCTCTGCTGCTGGTCGAGTAAATCATTCCATCCGCAACGACGTGACACAAACCACGCACTCAGCCGCAAAGAGCAGAGCTGCGGCCTTAAATAAAACGCAAAAACCGTCAGCCGTCTGAAGCACATTATAGGCTTAGCAATGAGTTTAACGGTCGCCAGACAATAGGGAATCCAGTTATCCACATTGTGTATCACCCTTCTCACTTTGGCTACTTTGACTTGCGAAAAAAGCGTCACCCGTAATCTTCCGTGAAGGAATGTTGCGGGTTTGTGGCTGTTAAGCCTGCTTCAACTTTGGTTATAGGGTTGCAACGCATATTGAGTCGGCTCGGTCGGAACGGTCGCTGTTCGTAGCAGGACCGAAGAACCAGGGGAACAGCGGTTCTGTCAAAAACAGCGGCTCAAACAGCCAATGGGACTGCCTTTTTCCGAACGGGCCGACACTACCTCGGAGCCTCACCCCTTTCCTTAAACTCTCAGCTTTTGCAGCAATAATTGTGTGCATCCCATTGAAAACAAGCTAGTATTCATTTCTGTAATGTACGGTGGGCTTCAGCCTTCATCTTAAGTCCAGGCTCATTCGATACTCAGACAGCCGCAGCTTGCAACAAACCAGCATGGAATCTTCGTCTAACATATATCCATATGCGGTTTGATCTCCGTCCCTTGGGCATTCGCCACGGAATCCTTCTGGATTGTCTTCTTGGATTCGCCTGCTGTTCGGTTGGTCTGGCGCAAGTGGGCGGGAGCGCTGCTGCTCCGCCCAATTTCCAGCCCAACCCGCAGGCGCGCGAACTGGTACGAAAAATTGTCGCCAACGAGCTGAAGCAGGAGGAGCTCGACAAAGCGCACTACATGTTCAAGCTGAAAAAAATTTCGCCCAAGGAGAACAGAGTCCAGGAGATCGTGCAGACCGACCAGGGCAGCATCGCGCGCACTTTGCTGATCGACGGTCGTCCTCCGACACAGGATCAAATTCAGATGGAACAGGAAAAGATCCGGAAACTCATGAACGATCCTGATGAGCAGAGGAAACGGCAGAAGCGAGATCGTGAAGATGAGAACCGCGCGCAGATTATGATTCGCGCGCTGCCCAATGCCTTTTTTTATCAGGAGATCGGGCACGATGGCGACACCTTGAAGCTGCGCTTCCGTCCGGATCCCAACTACCAGCCGCAATCCCACGAGGAATCCGTGTACACGGGAATGGCCGGCGAGCTCTGGCTAAATACGACGCAACAACGCCTGCGGAAGATCGATGCTCAGCTTTTTCACGATGTGGACTTTGGCTGGGGCATTCTTGGACGTCTCTACAAGGGCGGAAGCTTCATGGTGGAGCAGGAGCAGGTGGACGGCAACCATTGGGACAGCGTAGCGATGAAGCTCGACCTAACTGGCAAAGCAATGTTGTTCAAGTCGCTGGTCTATAAAGAGCAGGAATACGAAAGCGACTTTCACCGCCTCCCCGACCACCTAAGCATGGCTCAGGGCATGGAGATTCTGAAGAAGGACGTCTCCGAAGTAGCGCAGAAGTCGGGGCAATAGCGATATCCAGCCGACCTTCGCATTCGACGTCACTGTCTTAACTATCATCTCTCCTTGAGCAATTTCCTAAGAATCGAAGCCTGGACCGCTGGGCGCACCGCACTCTTTCCACAGTTTTTCCCAATTCCAGATCCCGTACGCCACCTCGTTCGGCAACGGGAATCCGAGCTGATGCGCAAGCATACACACCTGTCCGCGATGGTGGGCTTCATGAGCGAGCATGTAGCACAGCATTTCCGGGCCAACCGGCCAAGGCCGAGCCCAGCCGTCTCTGCGAAACCTCTCGACGCGGCCCCCACCTCCTAGCGCATCAGCGAGCATCTCCGCGCAACGAGCGGCGCTTTGCGCCAATCCCGCACTCGCCTGCTGCGGCGTGCAGTGCGCACGGTTGAGCTGTCGTGGAACCTTCAGGTGCGGAGCTGTGAGCCTGACCCACTTGGAGCGGACATTGTGCATGTGCGTGAATATCGCCGCAATGGTGCGCGCCTTGCCCGGCGGTTTGGCCTTCCAGGCGGAAGGGTCAAGATGCTCGATAAGAATCTGGTTCATCCGATCATTGGCGGCAAAGATCTGGACTGCGGATCGGCCGAGTTGAGTCTGAACTTTGGGTTGACGCTTGGTCACCGATCCCCCACTCCTCGATCGATAAGGTAGGAGACACCCACCTTTTCAGACGCGCACTGCCGCAGCCTGCCGAATCGTCTTTTTGCGAATAGTTAACCGCTCAACTAAATCGGTTCTCACTTCGTAACGCCGTCCAGCCTGGTTACTGATCTTGATAGTTCCATCCTGGGAGACCGTCACCTCTGGTTCGACGATATCTTCCTTCCAATAGCGCTTTGAGGCCGAGACGTCTCCCGGAAGCGAGAAGTTGGGCAACGTTGAGAGAGCTACGTTATGGGCGCGTCCAATGCCGCTCTCCAGCATTCCGCCGCACCATACTGGGATTTTATTTCGCTGCGCGACATCGTGAATAGCAATAGCTTCGCTAAAGCCGCCCACCCGGCCAACTTTGACGTTGATAATGCCGCAGGATTTCAGTTCAATCGCCGCCTGCGCACTGCGCGCATGATGAATGGCTTCATCCAGACAGATCGGCGTTTTGAGCTCTCGCTGCAGCGCGGCATGAAAGTAGAAGTCGTCGTTCCACAGCGGCTGTTCGATCATCAGCAGATTAAATTGATCGAACTCTTTCAGGTGCTCCGCATCGGCCAGGGTATAGGCGGAGTTGGCGTCGCAGCTCAAGAGGATATTCGGCCAGCGCTGACGGATACGATGGAAGATCTGAACGTCCCACCCCGGCTTGCATTTCACCTTAATGCGCTGATATCCGGCGTCCAGCTCCGCCTCGACCTTGTCCAGCAACTGCTCGGGGGTGTCCTGAATTCCCAGCGACACCCCGCAGGCTATCTCCGTGCGCGAACCACCGAGTAATTTCCAAAGCGGGACGTGCCTGATTTGCGCCTCGCCATCCCACACGGCGTTCTCCAGCGCGGCCTTAGCCATGCGGTGTCCACGAACCCGTTGCATCAGCGCGGGAACTTCGCGACCAGAACCCACCGATCGGCCCAGCAACATCGGAACCAACTCTTCCTGGATTACATACCACGCGGTCTCGATGGCTTCCTCGCTGTAATAAGGATGCTCGCCAGCAACGCATTCGCCCCACGCCGTAACGCCATCAAGTTCGAGCTCGACCAGTAAAACGCGGCGCTCAGTGGTCCGGCCAAAGCTGGTCTCGAAAAAGTGCACCAGCGGCATATGCAGTTCGCGAAGAGTGATGGATTCTATGTGCATGATGTTGCCGGCAATGTTTCCCGTTCGGAGACTGTAGTCTTGAAATCGAACCGTTCTCGTGGATGTCCCAGCAGGAAGCTTCCATTCCCTTCTTTGTCGCGGTCATAGCCGAGCACGGTCAGCCCTGCCGCAATCGCTTTTTGAAATTGCTCGCGAGTGGCCAACAACACATCCAGCGCCCGTTTACGCTGTGCCGGGTCGGACTTCCATTGATAGATTGCCGCCGGCATCGAGATCGTCTTCTCGGGATTCGACGAGGGACGTCTTCCCCGCTCCAGTAATTCTCGCACTCGATTCGAGCTCAACCACCATTCGGCGACGCAACGGTCAGTCGGAAGTCCTGCCTGCAACGGCGACGAAGACATTCCGTACTGGTTCACCGAGTATCGCCGCACAATCGCCCCCAGTCGCTCGATGTTGAGGTATGCATTCTTGATCTCCAGGGGATCGAATGTCCACTCCATCAGCTCGAAGCCGCGGCCAATGGCATCGTCGCGCTGCGCCAGCTTCAGCCGACGCCCGAGACCAGCGTTGCGATACTGCTCGCGCACTGCCAGCATGTGCGAGTGGAGATAGCTATGGCCGTCGCGCGCTCCGGGAATCGAGAGCGCAAATCCGACTAGGGCCTCGCCGGCAAAGGCTCCAATCACCTGTCCGCCGATCTTGTTGGCCACCACAAACATGCGCACCGGCACCAGATCGGCATCGGAAAACTTCCAGACTTCGCGCTGTAAATCAACGCACGCCTGGAACTCTGAAATCTCGTGGCAGTGCCGAATATCGATCACCTCACCAGGAGTTTGAGAAGAAGCAGCGTCGCTCAACGCTTTACCTCCTCCAGGTTCTTCGAGTTCTGCCAGAGCTCTTCCATCTCATCGAGATTTAATTGCTCCAGACTTTCACCGCGTGCGTGTGCCTGCGCTTCCATGGTTTCAAAGCGCCGGCGAAACTTTTGCGTCGTGCGGCGCAGCGCTGACTCAGGATCGACATCCAGAAACCTGGCGAGATTCACGAGTACAAAGAATAGATCGCCAAGCTCGCCTTCGATGCGCTCGTGCAGTTCCTTAGGGATTGGATGAGCACGCGCACCGGCATGTCCGCCGGCCGGCTTGACCGGAGGCGGGAGCTCTTCGACATCATGCTTGAGTTCAACAATCTCTTCGTCGAGCTTCTCGAAGACTCCGGAGATCTCCGGCCAGTCAAATCCTATGGAAGCTGCCTTTCGGCTGAGCTTAGTGGCCTCCAGCAGAGACGGCATAGCTCGCGCGATGCCAGCGAGAAGCGATGGTTTCTCTGCCGCAGACTCGAGGTGCCCTTGCTTCTTTGCCGCTTCGACTTTTTTTAGAGCTTCCCAATTGCGGACAACTTCGCTGGCCGTATCCGCCTTCACCTCTCCAAAAACGTGCGGATGGCGATCCACTAGCTTGTTGGAAAGACGATCGAGAACCTCGTCAATGGAAAAATATCCCGCTTCCTTCGCCATTTCGGAATAGAACAGCACTTGCAACAGCAGGTCTCCAAGTTCCCCGGGCAACTCCTTCCAGTCACGCTTCTCGATCGCTTCGAAGACCTCGTAGGTCTCCTCCAGCGTGTAGGGCTTAATGGAGTCGAAGGTCTGCTCGCGGTCCCAAGGACACCCTCCGGGCGCCCGCAATCGCGCCATGATGCTGACCGCGCGTTCGAATTTCTCGCCAGTGGACATACGACTAATTTAAATCAGAACCACCTGCGTCGGGGTCCCCAACAACGCCGGTTTTGCGACTGTTGGGGTGAAGGGTAGCGGGTGGCGTTGTTGGGTTACCTGTTGCTTGTTGCTTTGATCTCCAATGTCGTCTCGACAAGCCACGGCAAAGCAACAGCAGCCCCAAATGCGCCACCCGCTACCGCATGTGGTTCTGTTCGCTTTACGAGCCGCCCCCGAGCGCTTTCTCCATCCAGGTCACATCCCAATAGCGGCCGAATTTTCGACCAACCTCGGTGAACGTCCCAACTGGCTGAAATCCAAAACGTTCATGCAGGGCATTTGACGCGGCGTTCGGCTGCGCGATTCCTGCAACCACCCGGTGAACGTCTTCGCTGCTCAGGATGTCGAGTAGCTCACCATACAGGCGCGTGCCAATTCCCTTGCCGGTCGCATTCGAATCGCAGGCAATGCTCAGCTCCACTGTAGTTTCATACGCTTCCTTCGGTCGGAAGCGCCCGGTGGTAGCGTAAGCCACAACGCCGCCGCCTTCGTCTTCCGCCACCAGCATCCGGTACCGCCCGCCACTGCTGTGATCGCGAAACCACTCGGCTCGCTGCTCCGGCGTAAACGGATGCACATCGAAAGTGATGTGGGTGTTCTGGATGTAGTAATTCTGAATTTCGACGATGCGGGGCAAATCCGACAATTGCCCGGGTCTGATGTTGATTGAATTGTTCTTCATTTGCTGAGAAAAATGGTCACAGTCCCACTATGGGAGTTTCGCTGGTTATCTGGCACACCGTTCGATACGACGATGTCGTCTTTGCCGTCGCCATTCAAGTCTGCGACCGCGAGGCCGGACCAGCCAGTCTGAACATCGAGGGACGAAAGTTGGAAGACGCCGTCCTTGGAACCCAGGTAGAGCATCAGCTTATTGTTTTGCGCGCAGGAAACGACGATGTCGCTTAATCCATCTCCGTTTACGTCGCCCGTGGCAACGCGATCTGGGCCGCGGCATCCTGCAAAGGAAAAGGGCGAGCCCCGCATTTTCGCGAAGCTACCTCTCCCGTCTCCCAGCAGAACGGTTACGCCGAGCTGTTTCGGGTCGGTGATGTCGCGGTCGTAAGGAAGAATCACCAGGTCGAGATTGCCGTCCTTGTTCATGTCATCCAGTGCGACTGCCCAGGGAAAGACTCCAGCCGGAAATGGCGAGCCGGGCGCATCGTGCAATCCGCCTTTGCCATCGCCTAACAGGATCGAAACCGCATTTTGATCCAGATCGGTGGTAACTACGTCCGTCTTTCCGTCTTTATTAAAGTCCGCTGAACGCAGCCGTTGATAAGGACGCTTGCCCGTATTGAATGCGCGTCCTGGCAGGATGAGATTGCCGGCTCCATCGCCGAGGAACATTAGGATTTGATTGTGCCCCCAGCTATCTGTGACGACATCGAGTTTGCCATCACCGTTGAAATCCCCGGCGGCAACCCCGTGAACGTGCGGAGAGGACTGCGTTGCAAATGGCGAATGTGGCGAAGGCTTAAATCCACCCTTGCCGTCACCCAACAAGATTGTCAGATAAGGAGTTCCGGTATTAGGAATCACCAGATCAAGATTGCCGTCGCGGTTGAAGTCGCCCAGCGCGATGTCGTTCGGCCCAGCTCCCGTTGGGGTGAGCGGCCCCGGCGCCAGATGGAACTCGCCCTTCCCATCGCCCAGTAGCACGCTTAGGGTTTGACTGCCTGTATTGACTACGAGAATGTCCGGCTTGCCGTCATGATTCACGTCCGCAATGGCGATCGATCCTGGACCGTTCCCAACCGGAAAGACCTTGCGCTCGAAGTTTGCAGAGACTGCGGCAGTCGGTAACCGCGAAGCCGTAATAAAAAGAGCGGCTGCGAGGACTGTCGACGTCAGTGCGAACATTACAGCGATTGGACTCTTCATGATGGCTTTACCGGAACATTAATCTGGGTAGTCTCTCATGAGCCAGGACCACTTAGTGAACGGGCTGTTTGAAGGGGAACTCGTTCCTGTCCGGGTATCGGACCTAAGACCACATGAACGATTTGTCATGATTACGAAAAGAACGCTTCACTTCGCCGCTTTACATTTGAACTAGAGACTCACGTTACGATTATGACCATTGCAGGCACAGCCAGCGCATTTCCACGACACTACTACAAGCAAGAGCAGATCGCCGACGCATTAAAGCGTCAGTGGGCCGGCAGAATCGAGAAACCCCAGGTACTTGATCGCCTGCTTTCCCGCGTAGGTGTCGAGGGACGGTTCCTGTCCCTTCCAATCGACGCTTACGAAAAGCTTGAGTGCTGGGGCCAGGCGAACAACGCGTGGATCGAAGTCGCGGAAGAGCTGTCTGAGCAGGCTCTATGCCGGGCCCTTACGCGCGCAGGACTGGAGACAGCCGATTTGAGCGCCATCTTCTTTACTTCGGTGACCGGAATTGCCAGTCCTTCCATCGATGCTCGCCTGATTAACCGAATGGGACTGCCTCGCAACATCAAACGGATTCCCATTTTTGGACTTGGCTGCGTGGGCGGAGCAGCCGGAATTTCGCGGGCGTCGGATTATGTGCGAGCTTATCCCGATCAGGTTGCAGCTTTGATCTCGGTGGAACTTTGCTCGCTGACATGGCAGCGCCAGGACACGTCGGTTGCCAACATAATTTCTTCCGGCCTGTTCGGCGACGGGGCTGCCGCCGTGATCCTCACCGGCGAAGATCTCGAGCGAACGGGTCCGAGTGTGCTGGCGACAAGATCAACGTTCTATCCAGGGACAGAAGACGTGATGGGTTGGGACATTTCGGAGAATGGATTCAAGATCGTTCTTTCTCCTGATGTACCTAAGATCATCGAGCGCCATCTGGCCAGAGATGTAGATGAGTTTCTCAGCGATAACCATCTCAAACGTGCAGATATAGGCGCCTGGATCATGCACACCGGCGGACCGAAGGTGCTGGAAGCCACCGCCGCGGCGCTTGAATTGGACCCTAAGGCGCTCGACGCTTCGTGGCGCTGCCTGCGCAAAGTTGGGAATCTTTCCTCGGCGTCGGTTCTGCTGGTGCTCGAGGAATATATGAATCGCCGGCGTCCCGCGCCGGGCACTTACAGCATTCTGGCAGCTATGGGACCTGGCTTCTGCTCCGAACTGGTGCTGCTCCGCTGGTGACTCCCATCCAGGAACGGATTTAAATGAGCGCGATTTTCGATGCAGAGGTTTTCGTCGCCGGAGGAGGTCCGGCGGGGCTGGCAGCGGCCATTGCCGCCCGCCAACGCGGCTTTGCCGTGACGCTCGTCGATTGTGCGCATCCGCCTATAGATAAAGCGTGCGGAGAAGGCATCATGCCGGATGGACTCCGCGCGCTGCGGGAACTCGGCGTTGGACTTTCTCCGGCAAGTGCGTTTCCCTTTCGCGGAATCCGTTTCGTGAATGAGGATCACGTTATCGAGGCCAATTTTCCCCATGGCCAGGGTTACGGAATTCGCCGAACTCGGTTGCACGAAATTCTTGTGGCTAAAGCGACGGATCTTTCTGTCAGGATGCATTGGGGAAGCCGGATTACAGGTCTCACGTCGAATGGGGTTTGCGTTAACGGCCGCGAGATCGCCTGCAAATGGCTCATTTGCGCCGATGGCCAGAACTCGCGGTTGCGCTGTTGGTCCGGATTGGATGCAGTCCGCCTCGCGCGCAGGCGTTTCGGTTTCCGCAGGCATTTTCGCGTTTTGCCGTGGTCAGACTATGTCGAGATCTATTGGGCCGATTGCGGGCAGATGTATGTGACTCCGGTGAGCCCGCAGGAAATCTGTGTGGCCTTCATCACGCGGAATCCCCACCTTCGCTTTGACCAGGCACTCATTTCCTTCCCTGCCATAGCGGATCGGCTCCGTGGCGCGCAAGCGGGTACGAGAGAGCAGGGTGCGGTCACGCCGACCCGCAGCCTGCGCAATGTTTATCGGAACCGTATTGCGCTCGTGGGAGAAGCCTCGGGTTCGGTGGACGCAATTACTGGCGAAGGACTGTCGATGAGTTTCCGGCAGGCAGTTGCCTTGGCCGATGCCATGAGAGCCGGGGACATGGCCAACTACCAGGCTGCCCATCGCAGAATCTCCAGATTGCCACGTGTGATGTCCGGCATGATGCTCACTATGGATCAGAATCATCGCTTTCGCAATCGCGTCTTCCGCGCCTTTAATGCAGAACCGAGTTTCTTTTCCAAACTGCTGGCCGTTCACACCGGCGCAATTTCGCCGGTGTCATTTGGAGCGGTGCGCGCTGTGTCGCTGGGCTGGCATTTGCTGACGGCATGAAATGAGTGGAATTGGGTCAGACGACAATGGCTAGGCTCAAATTCTTTACAGTCTTTACGTTCTGCTGCGCGCTTGCCTTCTCCCAGAATGCGGGCGCGCAAGAAACCGTCGTACAACTCGATCCCGCAAAGACCACCGTAAACTTCACGCTCAGCGATGTCCTCCATACCGTTCACGGAACTTTTCGCCTAAAGTCGGGCGCAATTCACTTTGATCCATCCAGCGGCGGTGCGAGTGGCGATGTAGTCATCGATGCTGCCAGTGGCGACAGCGGCAGCCATGCGCGCGATAAGAAAATGAACAAGGACATCCTCGAAACCGAGCGCTATCCGACAATTGAGTTTTTTCCTAAACATTTAGTCGGACGAGTCGCCCCAGAAGGAGCTTCACAAGTTCAAGTGGAAGGAACATTTCGACTTCACGGCGCAGATCACGATCTGACCCTGACGTTTCCCCTTCAGGTCGCCGGAAAACAGCTTTCCACCAGCACACACTTTGAGGTTCCCTACGAAGCCTGGGGATTGAAGAATCCCAGCACGCTCTTCCTGCGTGTGAGTAACAAGGTGCAGATCGACATCGCTGCGGTTGGCACCCTTGAGACGACAGCCCCATCTCACTAAAAGCTCCGGAAAGACGTACTCAACCATCGCCGTGTCTTGATTCGAAACACAACACTAAAATCAAAAGCAACCGCAAGGTCCTTCGGCGAACAGCGCGCCTCAGGATGACACGGCGTCACCTACGCAGCGTGCACCGCTGCAAGCGGAATCGAAACCGTAATCAGCGCGCCACCTCCTGCGCGATCTCCGATGTTTACTTGTCCGCCATGCGCTTGCGCAACGGAATCAACGAACGCGAGGCCCAACCCATGTCCGGTTGAATGCTGTCCCTTGACGAAACGTTCAAAGGCACGGCTGCGAAGGTCAGGTGGAAAGCCAGGGCCGTTATCTTCGATGGCTAGCTCTGCATTGTCTTCCCTGGTGCGGAGACGAATCCAAATGCGATGCCCTTCTCCCAGATGCGTGAGCTCGTTGTCCAGCAGATTCGCAACCAGACGATTCAGATAGTTGAGGTCAGCTTCTATCAACGTTCCTTCCTGGATTTCCAACGTGAGGTCTTGGTTTCTCTGAAAGAACGCGGGCTGATACAGATCGATTACATGCTGAACAAGCTCGCCGAGGTCCACTGTCTGCCGGTGCAGTGGCAGCGCTCCCGCTTCAGCTTCTGCGAGATCGAGTGTGGTATTCAGCATCTGTGACAGCCGGTCCAGACCATCCACAGCTTCGGCCACCGGCTCGCGCCACCTGTCGCTTCGTTCGGTAGAGAGCGCCATCTCCAGCTTTCCGCGAATTGAGGTCACCGGGCTCTTTAGATCATGCGCGATGGAGTCGGTGAGCGCGCGCAATTGATTTACCGAGGTCTGGAGACGATCCAGCATGCGATTAAACGTCCGCGAAAGCCGGGCGATCTCGTCCGAGATATTGCCTTCCGTGAGGCGGGAGCCAAGGTCATCGCTGCCGATTTGAGCCACGGTCGCGGTAATGCGCTCGACCCGTTGAAGCGTCCGATAAATTCCCAAAAATGAAATCAGGAATCCAAAAGCCACCATGCCGATCCAAATGGTGATGAACCTGCGAATGAGGCGGTGCAGCATGTGACGCGATCCCTCGTCGAGGAAGCCGAGATAGATCCCGCTTCCCGCAGCGCTCGGACGATAGACCACGCGGAACGGACGCTTCCAGCCCGTGACTTGCAGATCCGCCGGGATGCCGATCGCGAGAGGCGTCTGATTTATTGCTCGTAGAAATATCCCGCGATCGCCAGGACCGACCCATAGTGGCTGTTGTCCCGGACTTATCTGCAGGAAGAAAACGCTGTTTATGTGATGCCCTACTTCATCCAACTCATCGTGGACTTCCCGCGAGGCGAGTTCGGCGACTTCTTCTACGATGCGGTCATACAACGCATCGCGCGCGGTGTTGCGGGCAACATCCGCCAGGACTTCGGCTTCTCCACTGAGCCAGGCGTCGGAGCGCTCCTGAATCACGGTGCGCACCACAACGTACACGGCAGCAAAAGCGATAGCGCTGCCCAAGGCGAACGCCAATGTGGTCCACACCGAGATGCGCCACGCAGCGGTGGAACGAAGCTTAGGAATCTTTGAGAACATACCCAACTCCGCGGATGGTGTGGATGATTGCCCGCTTGCCATCAGCATCCACTTTGCTGCGCAGGCGGTAGATGTGGACGTCCACGACGTTGGTCGCAGTGTCGATGCGCATGCGCCAAACGTGATCGAGGATCATCGTTCTTGTGACCACGCGCCCAGCATTGCGGCAGAGATATTCGAGTAGAGAAAACTCCTGCGGAGTCAGTTGCAGCAACTCTCCTCCGCGGCGCGCCTCGCGACCAACCAGGTCAAGCTCAAGATCCGCTACCCGCAGACGCGTTGTCTCGGCTCCAGATGGTCCGGAGCGGCGCAGCAGATTGCGCAAGCGAGCCAGCAGCTCGGCTAGCGCAAAAGGTTTCGTGAGGTAATCGTCGCCGCCTTGCTCGAGACCGCGAACCCGCTCATCCACCGATCGCCGCGCAGAGAGGATCAAAACCGGCGCTGAATTTCCCTGCGCCCGCAGCCTGGCGATGAGATCCAGACCGTCCATGTCGGGGAGGTTCAGATCCACAATCAGCGCATCGTGAATGCCTTCCACTGCATGACGCTCAGCTTCACCCGCATTTTGCGCGGCATCCACCCGATATCCGGCTTCGGTCAGCGATCGGTCGAGGAACTCGCGTATGGCTGCGTCATCCTCCACAACTAAGAGTCGCACCGTTGTCCTTCCAAGGGCAGACTTACAAGGACAGCATAATAGTCTGGTGCGCCTCCAGTTTCATATGCCGACCGTGCGGCGAACCAAGCCAAGCGCATCGCTCCAGAATGACGGCGAGGAATGCACGTCGTGCACTACGCGCTCCACGGCTTCAACAAAACTGACAATCTGGGCTTCGGTCACAACCAGGGGTGGCGCCGCCTTCAAGACCATGAAATTGTTCCCGCACACTTGAGTAAGAACCCCGTGACGGCGGAAAAGTCGCATCACCAACATTTGACCGAACATCGCCGGATGAACCCGCTTGAACGATTCAAATGCAAGACGCAGGGATAATGAGAGCTTCGAGGGCGCCTGAAATTCGATCCCGCACAGCAATCCTACGCCGCGAACGTCCTTTACCATCTCGTACTGAGAAAGTGACTGACGCAGTAGGTTGCGCAGCAGCTCGCCTGATGCTTCCGAGCGCCTCCCCAGCTTCTCCTCTTCGAGAACGTCTAATGTCGCCAGGCCGGCACGCATCGCGAGACCGTTTTCGCTGAAGGTCGAGGTATGAATCAACGCGCGCCCCAGCGACGTGTAGGTCGATTCATAGATCTCATCGGACATCAACACTGCTCCAATCGGCACCAGGCCGCCGCTCAGAGCCTTTGCGAGAATGACGATGTCGGGCTGCACTCCAAATCGATGCGCGGCGAGAAATGGGCCTATGCGGTGCAGACCGGTTTGAACCTCATCGAGCACAAACAGTGTTTCGTACTTCTTGCACAGCGCCTGCACTTCCCGCAGATAGGTCGGTTCAGGCACCTTGATTCCCGCTTCGGACTGGATCGGTTCAACAAAGAACGCCGCAAATTTGCGGGTGGCCAGCTTGTATTCCAGTCGCTGCAAGTCTCCGAATGGAACTGACTCTGTTCCAGAGAGCATTGCGCCGAATCCTTCACTCCAGACGCTCCCTCCCATCAACGACAGTGCGCCGCAAGTGAGTCCATGGAACGCATTCTCCGCATAAAGCAGACCGTCTCTCTTGGTATGCGCGCGAGAGAACTTGATTGCAGCCTCTACGCCTTCGCTTCCCGAACTGGCAAAGAAGACCTTGTTGAGACCTCCGCCGCAAAGTTTCGTAAGACGTCGCGCCAACTCGCCGGCCAATTCGGGAACATGGCTTTGCAGCATCGCGGGCCCGCGGTCTTCCAGTTCGTCCTGCAAAGCGGCAATAATTCGCGGATGGTTGTGGCCGGTGTTGTGGACGCAATACCCGGAAAGGAAGTCGAGCATTTGACGTCCGCTGGTAGTAAACAGCTCGACGCCAACACAGCGCTCGTAGGTGACGTTCATGTCGAGCAGATCGAGCAGTCGCACCCATTGTGGATTTACGTGATCGGTGTAAGAAGAAGAAGCAATTGATGGCGTTGTCGCTATCGACACAAGCGCCTCCTGAAATCAGAACCACCTGCGGTAGCGGGTGGCACTTTTGGGTTTTCTGATTACTTGCAGAATAAAGGATAGATGATGAAGATGAATTCTCGCCAAAATGACGATGCGTTCATCCAGGTGATGGCATGAACAGAAACGGAACCACCTGCGGCTTAGCGGGTGGGTCGGTGCTGGCAGTCTCAGCACCGAGAGGTGTTACAGGCGAGGGCTGGACGAAGCTCACGCGCAAGATAAAGGCCGCAGCCACAACACAAGTGGCTGCCCGCAGGTGGTTCTGCTCGGTTCAAAGTTTTCTGCACATATCGGGCGGGCCAACGGAACGAAGTCCCGCGCATTGCGTATCTCTTCTTGAACAGCTAAGTTAATGCAGAAATTGTGGAGGAATCTGAATGCGATATTCCGTCGCGATTGTTGTGGCAGCAATGACCCTGGGCTCGACGACCTGGGCCGCGCCACCTGCAGCCGATGAGCAGAATGCTCTCGTGATTGTCTTCAAAGATGGGCATCAGCAGACGATTTCCATGGCCGACGTAGCACGAATCGAATTCAAAACCGCAAGCAACGCCGGCAGGACATCGTTCGCGGGTAGAGGGCGATTCCTGGGCAAATGGAAAGTCGGCGACGGCGCCGGCGGACACTTTTTTATTACCCTCGAGCCAAGTGGCGATGCCAGTAAGTCGATGGGTACCAGCCACGGCACCTGGACAGTGGTGGATGGAGAGGCTCGCATCTCCTGGGACGATGGCTGGCACGATGCCATCCGCAAAGTCGGAGACAAGTACCAGAAGGCGGCTTTTTCTCCCGGCACATCCTTCAGCGACAATCCATCGAATGTCGCCGACGCCGTGAACACGTCTCCGCAGCCGAATTAAGTAGTTGTCGGCATTATCCGTGTTGATCCGCGAGGTTTCCGCGTGATCCGCGTCCGATTTTGCCCGGCCTATTGCTTATTGCCTATTGCCTACTACCGTCCTTGCTTGCAGCCAATTCTTCCGCGATCACGGCGCGCAATTCCGTCCGCATTTTATGTTTGCCTTCGCTGATCGCCTTCCACTCCGCGTTTTGCGCCAGGTCCTCGCGGACCTTTGCCATCACGCGGTCGCGCTCGCCAAATGCAGTCTGATCGCGATACTTAAGCACCAGCACCGCCTGCCAGGGACGCGCCGCCGCATACCGGCTGACCAGCAAGTCCCATTGGCTAAGCACTCCTTCTTTCATCCAGCCCTGCAGTTGCGGCACTACGTAGCCTTGCGCGTACTTCACGTAATCGTCGGGAGAGTTGGGATCGATCGTGTAAGGAACGATCAGATAGACCGGCTTATCCGCGCTGCTTTGGGCCGGCGATTCCTGATGGCTCACCAGGTCGGCGAGATATGTGGTTCCGGCAGTAATGAGCTTTGCCGCGTCCGCATCGAGTCCGGCCGGCGTGGCAGTTTCAATCTCTTGCCATTTCTCCAATCCGGCATCGCTGGAAAACTCGAGCATGATTAGCGCATCCCAGGCATCGGTATCCACAAAACGATTGAACAACAAACGATAGGAACGCAGCGTGCCTTGCTTCTCAAGCTCAGCGAGCCTGGACGCGCTCGTTGTCGAGATAGCACGACGGAACGCGGGCCGATCGCCATTCTTGCAGTTCAGGGCAATCAGCAGATTGCGCGGGCCAGTCTGCTTCAGCGCAGCATAGGGTTGTTGTGCGAAGCAGGCGGCCGCCAGCAATAAGAAGAGCAACGGTCTTAGCGCTGCGCGGTTTAGGGAAGGACACGGATTGATCCGTGCCATTTCTGGTGGGAGCCCCCTGCTTTCAGCAGGGAGAAGGAGCACTTTAAGGCACCGTGAAAGGATTCGAATTTTGATTTTGCGCTTTAGCGCCGGCATCGAGAAACCCCAGGGGCTAAAGCCCATTTTCAAATTGCCTCCTCTCTGTTGGACTAAAGTCCAACCCCCTGCTGAAGCAGGGGCTCCCACCGAAAAGCCTGGCTCCTGTAAGCGTTTGCCTATTGCTTATTGCCTACAGCTAGTTTTCATACCGCCGGAGACACATACGTCGGCTTCTGAGCCGCCGCCCTCTGTCGTCGATCGGCAAATAACCAACTGCGATTCTTCCGATACCAGATGATCGGACCGGTGATGGCCAGCAGCGGCACGGCGAGTCCGGTAATGGCGGCGACCGCCTGAAACCACCGACCAAATGCAGTCCCATTATGGACTTCGCGGTTCCAGAACTTGAAATAGCGTGTGCCCGCCGCAGTCTCGCGCGTGGATTGCGACCACAGCACGGCTCCACTGTATTGATCGACGTGGGCATAGCTTCGGCCCAGAGTTTGCCGGTCTTCGGGAAACTTCAAGCGCACTCGATATCCATCGGCCGGGCCTTGCGGCAGCTTGATCCAGACAACGCGACCTCCCGGAACGGCCTTGGCAGCGATGGCCGCAGCAGCATCGGGTGAAATCGCCAGTGTGCCCGGAGGAGAGGGACGGCTAAAAACCTTCGGCTCATGCTGATTCGGCGCGCCCGTTATGCGATCCACCGCCGGCGCAAGGTCGTCGGCTACATGAATGCCGATTCCGGTCACGCCAAATAGGAGGATGAACAATGACATGCACGATCCCACCGTGTTATGCAGATCGAAATTGAAGCGCGCCGCCGAGGAGCGGAAATCGATCCGCACCAGCTTTCGCGGCCACCACAGCACCAGCCCGCTGAGCGCCAGCACTACCATGCCCACCGACAACGTTGTCGTGATCAGCTTGCCCGTCTTGCCCAGCAGAAGATTGGAATGGAACTCGTGTACCGTTCCGGGAAAGCCCAGGCCGTCGCGCTCTCCGAGGATCCGTCCGGTGTAAGGATCGATGAATACGTGGGTAGGCTCGGCCTTTCCCCGATCGACGATGTCGATCTGATAGCTCACGTCCGCCCGATTATCGGCCAGAGCAGCCAAATCGAGTACGGTGAGGTTCGCGGTTGGATGCGCACGCTGCACAACTTCCATCAACTTCGTAAGCGGCAGACGTTGCGCCTGTGCTGCCACTATGAACAGCTTTGGATTGAACGCTCGATCTAACTCATACTCGTAGGCAAGGAAAGCGCCCGTGATACCCATCACCGCGAGAAACACCGCCGCACATAGGCCCACGGCCATATGAGTATTGAAGATCAGTTTTCGCGAGCGTGACATCGCCTACCTTTAACGAAGTGTACGTTTCTGTAGCCACGACGGGTTGAGTGGCTCCTGGTCTTGGGGCGTCCTGGTTTCGTTTCCGGACACTGGTTTGCGTCCCCGGACGCCGCCATTAGACCATCAAGGCGTTTTAGAAGCAGCGCATGAAACGCCGCTTAATCCGAAATGAAAATCCATTCAGACGTCGGCCAACCACCTGCGGTACCGCGAGTGGTTCTGCTAGGCTTTTCGGGTGAAAGCACACACTGAATACCTGAAGTTTCACACTAAGAAACGGCGCGACTACATCCACATCACTCCTCAGGTGGAGTCGGCGGTGAAGAAGAGCGGAGTGGAGGAGGGACTGGCGTTTGTCTCGGCGATGCACATCACCGCTGCCGTCTATGTGAACGACAACGAG
>Ga0307475_10000316_pt1 | contig 29188 bp, 24 predicted proteins | sample atmos_gasesECM1C_FD_203317 | JGI IMG/M metagenome (GOLD analysis project Ga0307475, IMG submission 203317) | Hardwood forest soil microbial communities from Morgan-Monroe State Forest, Indiana, United States - atmos_gasesECM1C_515 | ecosystem: Environmental > Terrestrial > Soil > Temperate... | reverse complement strand
GTGTCAGACGGAGTTTGGAATTCTCGATCGTGAGCAACGGATCGACTTTCAGCGAGCGCGGGACGGTTCGCGCTCCTGGCGCTCATAAGGGGCCCGCTCGAGATAGGCGATGCCGGACAAGGCCGCCGCCAGCACGAGAATGCCGAGCAGCAGCGCGCCGCGCGCGGAAAGATAACCGAGCAACAAGGCCGCCGAACCTCCGAGCGCCCCCAGAAGGTACACCGTGACCACGGCTCCGCGATGACCAAGGCCGAGATTCGACAGCCTGTGGGCGGCATGGTCTTTGCCGGGCGTGGCAAAAGGCAGCAACCCTCGGCGGGCACGCGAGATGGTTACCAGGGTGGTATCAAAAATGGCCGCACCCAGGATCAGGATCGGAGCCAGCCAACCCGAAAAATGGGGGGTATTCTCCAAACGCAACTTTAGACCCAAAGCGGCCATCAGGAATCCCAAGAACATCGCGCCGCCGTCACCCATGAAAATCCTGGCGGGCTTGAAATTCCAGCGCAGAAACCCGGCGGCGGCCCCGAGCACGGCCGCCGCCAGGATGGTAACCAGAATCTGTCCGTTCCTATACGCAAGGAAGGCAAAGAAGACAGAGGACACAGCCGCAACGCCGGCGCACAAACCGTCCAGGTGATCGAGGATGCTGAAGGAAGCGGTAATGCCAACGACCCAGAAAACCGTAAGTGCGGCGTCCAAAAAGACGCCGCCACGCCCTTCCAGAAAGGTGCTGAAAACCTGGGCGCGAACCCCGCTCAGAAGCAAAATCCCCGCCGCGACCGGCATGCCAACGAATAGTTTTACCTGGTGATGGAGCAGGCCCTGATCATCGAGCATGCCCACTGCCGCGACCAGCGTCGCACCAATCAGGATGCCGGCAATTTGCGTCCGGGCAGGCCCATGGAACGCCAGCAAAACCGCAATCACCACGGCAGCGTATATGGGCAAGCCGCCAAGAAGGGGAACCGGCGCGTGATGCACTTTTCGCGGCCCGGGCAAATCCACCATGCCCACGCGCAGTGCGAGGGCTCGCACAGGCACGACCAACATCAGGGATGCAAACAAGGCAATGAAGAACGCGAGCAGGCCTGCGGCCATGCGTCAGGCTCCCAAGGATTCGAGAATGGCTGCCCCACCGGGCGAAAACACCATACTGCTATTTTTGTTGCGGTTCAATCGACTGCCGCCAAAAGGATATGAAACGCCAGGGGACAGGGGCAGGTCATCGCAGATAGGCGACAAATTTCGGATAGAGTGCTCTTGCGTGTCTCCCATCCCTGTTTCCCCTCCGGCCTTATCTTTCGGTGAGCATCCTGCTGAAGATGCGCTTCACTTCTTCCTTGTCCTTGGTCGAGTAATACCAGTCGATGGTCCGCTTCAGCCCCTCGCGGAACGGGACTTTTGGCTCCCAGCCGAGCAGTTTCTTCGCCAGGGAATTGTCCGCCACGCGGTTCAGCGGACCCGTGGGCATGTCCGGACGCAGCTTGATCTCGGCCTTGTGTCCGGTAAATTCGCAAACCATCCTGGCGCAATCGATGACCCGGATGCGCTCCATGGTGCCGAGATTTATGGGCGTGCCGTCATTGATTTTTTCTCCGGCCAGGATCGTTCCTTCGACGATGTCATCAATGTAGGTCCAGTTGCGGATCTGCGTGCCGTCGCCCCAGACTTCGAACGGATTCTGCCCCAGGAAGGCGCGCGCAATCATGGCGATGACCGCGTGATTCTCCACGCCTCGCGGACCATACACGGTAAAGTAACGGCAAGAAGCGCCGCGCAAACCGTGCTCGTTGGCATAGGCCTGCAGGGTGAATTCACCCATCAGTTTGGCCCAGCCGTAGGTGTTGTCCGCGTCATTGGGGCCCTTGGTGAGGTCTTCGGTGAGGTAGAGTTCCTTGTGGATATCGGACTGCAGAAAGTTGGGGTACACACAGCCGGAAGAAGCAAAGACCACTTTTTTCACTTTGGCTTTCAGGGCCTCGGCAAAGATGAGCCCGTCCAGAAAGAAATTCGACGCCGGGCCGGCCTGGTGCAAATCCACATAACCGCGGCCACCGTGGTCGGCGGCAAGGTGAAAAACCACGTCGACGCCTTCGATCGCCGCCCGCGCTACCCCCGGTTCGCGAAGATCGGCTTCGAGGAAATCCACTTTACCTGTTCCGAGGTGATGACGGATATTGCCCAAATGTCCGCTGGTGAGGTCGTCAACGATTCGGACTTTCATGACTCCTCGTGCGATCAGATGATCGGTAAGGGTCGACCCGATGAACGATGCGCCCCCGGTTACCAGCGCGGTCTTTCCCGCCCAAAACGATTCGGTTGTGGCCACTCCTCGTCTGCCTCCTGATTCTCTAACGCGCCCGGACGTGTTCGAAAATTTCGAGATATTTCTGAAGCTCAGCCACTCTATCATAGGAGGGTGCGGCGGCCCGTGCCGCCGCTTCCATCGATTGCAACTTCCTCCCGTCCGCCATCAAGTGCCGGATCACGCTGACGAGTTCCCCGTGGTTGTCAGGATCGGCAGCTACCGCAAAGCCTTGCTTCACGCCAAGCGACCGAACGTCGCTTTCCCGGGGAGCTACGGCAACAATCGGTTTTCCGGCCGCCAGAATTCCGTACATTTTGCTTGGGACCACCACTCCTTCCAGCCCACGCTTTACGGTGACTACGTGCGCGTCGGCGGCGGCCAAAACCGAGGGGATTTTTGCGGCGGGGAAATAATCAAGAAAGCGTATGTTGTCGGCCCCCGCCGCCGCCGCTTGGACCGCCGGCCGCTCGGCGCCGTCGCCCACAAAAACAAATGCAACCCCCTCTTTAGAGAGCCTGCGGGCCGCGGTCACGAGCGTATTCCACGCGCCGTAAAATCCCAGGTTGCCCGCATGAAGCAAAACAAACGAAAAACCGCCGCGGATCGCGCGGATCACTTCGGGATCGCGAGGGGGCAGGGATTTCCCGGGAGGAGGAATCTCGGCGCCGTCGCGAATAACCACTATTCGCGAGGGCGCTACTCCCTTCGAGATAATTCGCGCGCGCATGTCTTCACCAAGAACGATGACGCGCTCGGCGCGTCCGAGCGCCCAGCGGTTGAGCCTCTCCCAGATACGCGTCAGCGCACCAGGCGCGACGATATTGCCTCCCACCGCCATGTCGGGGTACAGGTCCCGGATGTTGTAGACATACGGTTTTCGCTTCAGCATGGCCAGGAACGCTCCGACGATTCCCTGAAATGGCGGGTCGGTCATGGCCAGCACGACATCGCAATCAAGGAAGAGAGCGCGCGGCAGAGCCAGCATCACATAGCTCAGGTAATTCATCAGGCGATTTTTCATGTTGAACCGTGGAAACGCCGTTGACCCGGCGCGGATGATGCGAACCAAGTCCACGTTTTCCGTTTGGTAGGGACGCCATGGACGCCGCTCGGTCGGGTCGTAGGACGGCCGCCCGCAAAGCACCGTGATGCGGTGATGGATCGAGATCGTGTCCACCACGGTGTGGGCCATCTTTGCGGTCGCCGAAGTATCCGGCGGATAGTAAAGATTCAGGAGAAGGATCTTCAATCGTTTCTAGCCCGACAGCAATTCGAGACGGCTTAAATGATTAGTCGTATTGCGTGCTTATGTCGAACTGTTTCTTCTTGCCGCAATCCGTCTCAAGCGAGAACTCTCCGGAGGATCCGGAACGGCTGCAAGCCGCAGTCTGCTATTCGCCAATCACATTGGACCAAGCGGGCCATCCGCCTCCGACAAGCTTCAGCCGTTCACTCGCCTTGGCGGGTAATCAGCAAATCGCCCAGGGCCAGGGCGTCCATCTGTGTGCGCTCGAAGCAGTCGATGGCCTGTTCGGGGCTGCAGACAATCGGCTCGTTGTCGTTAAACGACGTGTTCAGCACGACGGGAACACCGGTGAGGTCACGGAACGCGGAAATCAGCGCATGGTAACGCGAGTTCGCTTCGCGTGTGACGGTTTGCAAGCGCCCGGTGCCGTCCACGTGGGTCGGCGCCGGGATTTTCTCGCGCTTCTCCGGGCGCACGGGATAAGCCAGCGTCATGAAGGGCGAAGGATGCGACTTGGCAAAATATTCCCCGGTGGCTTCGGCGAGGATCGAAGGCGCGAAGGGCCGGAAGCTCTCGCGGTGCTTAATGCGGCGGTTGAGAATTTCCTTCATCTCTGGCCGTCGCGGATCGGCAACAATGCTGCGATTACCCAGGGCCCGTGGACCCCATTCGGCTCGTCCCTGAAACCAGCCGAGGATTTTGCCTTCCGCGATGATGGCCGCCGCTCGCCGCATTAATTCCTCTTCTTGAAGTTCACGAACCACGCAGCCTTTTTGCGCCAGGCCAGAAGAATCCACGGCGCGGCAAATTTCTTGGTGCGAAGATTCCGGGCCCCAGTAGGCATGATCCATCACAAACGAGCGCGGCCGGCCCAGAACCTGGTGCCAGACGAAGAACGCCGCACCGACGGAGAGCCCGCCGTCTCCCGCTGCTGGCTGAACGTAAACCTGCTCGAATGGCGTGGCCTCAAAAATCTTCCCGTTGGCCACGCAGTTGAACGCCACGCCGCCGGCCAGGCACACCGACTTTAACCGAGTGCGTTCGGCAAACCTCCTCAACATTCCCAGATAAACCTCTTCGAGCCGCGCCTGCAGCGAAGCCGCCAGATTCCTGTGGCGTTGCTCGAGAGTTTGATCCGCAGCGCGCGCCGAGCCAAGCCGTCTTTCCATCCCTTCGGAAAACAATTTGCCAAGCCTGGGCGTTTTGTCCGCTTCCGCCCAGGACATCTCCGGGCCGGTGCGATGGTGCGAAAAATATTCCAGTCCCAGCTTAAAGCCGTTTCCTGCGGAGCCCTTCTCAACGCGCAAAATGTCATGGAACAGTTCCAGCTGTTCGGTCTGCCCGTAGGCGGCCAGCCCCATGACTTTGTATTCGTCGCCAAACTTCAGGAAGCCCAGGTACTGCGTCACGGCGCTGTAAAACAGACCCAGGGAGTGCGGAAACGCAATGGCGCCCTCGATTTTCATGCGGCTGCCGCTGCCAATCCCCCACATGGTGCTTGCGAAGTCCCCTAGCCCATCCGCCGACAGCAGTGCTGCCTGGGCAAATGGCGAACAGTAAAAACTGCTCGCGAGATGCGCCTGATGATGTTCGATGCGATGAAATTCCGCGCGGATCCTGTGCAAGTCGCCAGCAAACGTCTCGGCCAGCGCTTCCGGGATGCCCCGAAATTTCAGGAGGACTTTGGCGCGTCCGCGCGCGAACGAAGGCATGCGCAGCGCATAGAATATTTTCCTCCCCAGCCGCGCGTAGGGGTTTCGCGGCACGGCCACGTGGTCGATTTCCGCGAGCGTCAAACCCGCCTTTTTCAAACAATAGCGGATCGCTTGCGCGGGAAATCCCGCGGCATACTTGACGCGGTTAAATCGCTCCTCTTCGACGGCGGCGACCAGACGGCCGTCGCACACAATCGCCGCGGAAGCGTTTCCGTGGTAGGCATTAATCCCGAGGATGTTCATCGCGCGATCAACCGAGTGTACCTCAACAGCAGGTTCATGCGGCGAGATGCCGGCGGCACCACTCGTTCAGAACGTAGAGAGACCAAGGACGCGACCAGGTGGTTTTCGCCTCGAGGAAATCGTGCCAGACGCCGGCGATTCCGCCGGGGCGCAATCGACGCGCGAGAGGCGGCGCGGGATCTGCGAAACTCGCTTCCAGCCTTTTTCGCAGCGGTCCGCGCAACCATTCATCCCACGGCAAAGTAAAGGTGCGTTTCTTTAGCCCGAGAATTTCCGGCGGCAGCAAATCGCGAATCGCTTCGACAAGCAATGCTTTGTGCACGCCCGGCCGGTGACGCGAGGCGTCCGGCAAAGCCTTCACAAATTCCACCAGCGGCGTGTCCAGCAGCGGGAGGCGGACTTCCAGCGATTGCGCCATGCTCACGGAATCCGTGTCTCGCAGTAGCGTGCTCGCCATGTAGCTGCGCATCTCCAGCCAGGAGACACCCCCCACGGCTTCCAGCCGGCGTGCTTCGTCCGCGGCTCTTTCGAGCCATCCGAGCCATGTCGGTTCCAGCGTCACGCCGTCAAGGCCGATGGTGCTGGGGCGGAATCGCGGTTCAATGATCTTCTCCAATCTTCCCGGGGGGAAAAGCGTGCGTGAAAAAAAATACGGATGGGGAAGCGAATCGGGAGAAACCCAGGCAGCCGCCGCCTTGCCTCCCGCATCCGGCGAACCTCGCTTCCCGGCGAGGGCCGCCACAACTGGTTTCGCCAACCGTCTTGCCACTGCCGGCACGAACCATGCAGTACGAACCAGTCTGGAGAGCCGCGGCGTATTCGCAAACGTCGGATACCCCGCAAAAAGCTCATCGCCGCCCAAGCCGGAGAGGGCTACTTTCAGCCCCACTTTCCTCGCCGCCCAGGAAACAAAATAGGTGTTCACGGCGTCCATCGTGGGCTGGTCCAGTGCCCGAAGGGCCTCGTCAATGCGCTCCACGATTGCTCCGCCGTCCAGCGGCACTTCGGCGTGCTGGGTTCGGTAGCGGCTCGCAACCGCCCGCGCGGCTTCGCCTTCATCAAATGCTGTGCCTGGGAAGGTCAGCGTAAAACTCTGAATCCCCGTCGTCGCTTTAGCCGCCAGCGCCGCGATGGCTCCCGAGTCGAGCCCGCTCGAAAGGAACAAGCCCACCGGGACATCCGCGATCAAATGCGCCCGCACGGCGTCTTCGAGCATCGGACGCAACTTCTTGGCGGCGGAAGCGAGGTCGCGCGGTTTCCGGGTGTCCTTCGCCGCCGGGGAAGCCGCGGGATCCCACCACGGGCGCGCGCGCGGTACGCGACGGCGCTCGGGAACGTGCAGCAGCACGCGGTGGCCCGGAGGCAGGCTGAACACTCCTTCGACAAGCGTTACCGGTTCGCTCACGCTCCCAAAGAGCAGATACGATGTCAGCGCGTCGGGCGACACGTTTTTGGGAGCCGCGCCTGCGGCGAGCAGCGCCCGCATTTCCGATGCGAAGGCAAATCCCTCGGGCGTTTGCGTGTAATAGAGCGGCTTAATTCCCAGGGGATCGCGCGCCAAAAACAGAATCGGCGCCGTCGCGTACCGCTCCCGCAAATCGAGCAGGGCAAACGCAAACATCCCACGGAGTTCGCTGAGTGCGTCTTCTCCCCACTCTTCCCATGCGTGGACGAGAATTTCCGTGTCCGATTGTGTTCGGAAGCGATGCCCGCACAGGCTCAGGCGCTCGCGCAGGTCGCGGTAGCCGTACAGCTCGCCGTTGAACACCACGGCGACATCCCTGGTTTCATTCCAGATGGGTTGCTGGCCTCGAGCCAGGTCGATGATGCTCAACCGGCGCACGCCCAGCGCCAGTCCGGGCGCACGCGGTTCGCCCACAAGGAATCCTTCTTCATCCGGGCCGCGATGTCGCATCGCCGCGGTCATCGCCCGCACTCGCGCCTCCGCTTGCGTATTACGCGAGGTGAAGGCGACTCCGCAGATCCCGCACACGCTATTCTTTGATCTCCGGCGTTGAGAAGAAGGCCGCTCCCGCGCGGATCATGTGTTCCCGAAAATGAAAGCGCGCGATCCTCAACCGACGGTCCGCGTACCACGCGAGGCGTTGCCGGAGCAACAGCAAGAGAACGAAGGCCACTCCCGCAAGCACCAGGTAGAAAAACGATTCGCGCTCGAGGAGCAGGCTCCAGTCCACCGCCTCCTCCCAACCCGGGTAGAGGAAATCGAAAACCTTTTGCAAATGGCGCCCTCCGATCGGCAACCGCGACAGCCGGACATGCGCCACGCTCTGGTAGTCATACTGAGGAGGATAGCCGGAAACAGCAGCTACCGCATGCGCGAACTTTGCCGGATCCTGCAACTCTTTGCGTGTCAGGAAATGGCCGTTCGCATCCTTCATTATCATCCGGTAGCTAGGGTCAACGACGATCCAGCGCTGGTTAATCAACACTTCGGCTACCACATGCTTGGTCATCCCCTCGCGCGAGAGCAGGAGCAAGCGGCGCACCCGAAGATCAGAGGCTCGCGCAAGATTCAAGAAAGCGTTCGTGGCCGTCCCGCACACCTTCAGGAGTTGTGCGTAGTTGAGAGTGGTTTGTGGATCGCGCGTCGGAAGAGTTGCGGTGTTTGCGGCGATCCCCCGCGAAGGTTCCGCTCGCATCCAATCCAGAATGGCCTCGACTCTTTCCTCCGGCGGCACAAAGTTTGGAACAATCGCGTCGGAATACCCGTCGAGATACCGTCGAACGGAGAACTCCCTGACTCCGGAATAAACGACGGCAAGGAGCGCAAGGGCAAGCAGCAGGTTCGCGCTCCACCAGACCGCGCGAAAAATGGGATGGCGAGATTCAGGCACAGGCCCTATACCGATTCCTCAGTTTCTCCCTGTCCCTTCGGGGAGATGCACCGAGCGTACAAGCGCTCCATCTGGTGGACCGGCTCCCCCCAACCGAGATTCCGTTTGACTTTAGCGCATCCGGCTTCAAGATGTCTACGGAGTTCCTCGTCGGTCAAAACGCGAGAAAGCACCTCAGCCACATGGCGGGCCTCGTGCCTTGCCACCATACCGGCTTGGTTTGCGAGCAGCGGCGCGATCCCGCACTGTTCGGTCACAATCACCGGCGTCCCCGATGCAACCGCCTCGGCCGCCGTATTCCCGAAGTTTTCGTGCTGTGAAGGAAGGACAAAAACATCGGCGTCCCGGTACGCCGCCCACTTGTCCTGGCCAAATAGCGGCCCGGCAAACTGGACCTCCTGGCTGGCGTCGAGCTCGGCTGCCATTTCGACCAGTTGCGCTTTTAGCCCCAAGTCCGGTCCCGCAAACACCAATCGCAACGGCATCCCGGCGCGCCGTTTTTTCACTTCGGCAAAGGCTCGCAACAACAGATCAGGACTTTTTTTGGAAGATAGCCGCCCCAGAAAAAGCACTACTCTGGCTTCCGCCGGAATTCCCCATTTTTTTCGAAACAGGCCTCGCTCCGGCCATGACTCGGGCGCTTCCACGCCATTTCGCCGCATGACCACCTTCGCACGAGCAATCCCTCCCGCCGTCAGCTCTTCCATCTCCTGCTCCGAAGTCGCCACGACCGCGCTTGCTCCCTCGAGCATTCGCGTTCCCCATACGCGGTGATACATTCGCTTTAGCCACAAATTCCGGACGATCGGAAGAAACATTCCGATTGGCTCGACGACGTACGGCATCGCGCGGTTGCGGCAAGCCGCGGCCACCGCCGGACCGAGCAGATCGTACAGCCCAAAAATGTGCGCGACGTCGAATTGTTCCAGCCGCGCCCGGCAGTACCGCTGCACCGCCGGGTTCCAGCTTACTTGCCGGTAATGCAGCCAGGTCGCAAGGTAAATCGCCTCGACACCGTTTTCCCGGCGCCGCCAGCCGAATGGAGATCGTTCCGCTCGGTTCTTCTCTCCGGTCGCGACCGCGTGTTTTTCTAAGCCCCAATCTGCGGTAAGCACCGTCACGGGATGCCCACTGCGCGCCAAACCTTCGGCGAGCGCGCGCACTTTCACGGGCGGCCCCCCAAACTCCAGAAACGGGGCGTAGGTCTCCGTGACGTTCAGGATTCGCATTGCTCACGCAGGATCTTTTTCAGGGCTTTCGCAAAGTTATGGAAGCGGTATTCATGGTCCACCGTTTGCCGGCCGCGCGCGCCCATTTCCTTGGCGTGCTGCGGGTCAGCCAGCAGCGTTTGCAGGGCCGTCGCCAGTTGAATGGGATCGCCGTGCGGCACTAGGTAGCCGGTGACGCCGTCCTGAATCAGCTCGGGCGCTCCCCCGTGCGTGCCTCCGATCACCGGTTTGCCGCACGCCATCGCCTCCAGGTACACCAGGCCAAATCCTTCGCCGCGGCTCGGCAAAGCAAAGATTTCACAAGCTGCGTAGCACGCCGCCAATTCCTCGTTGCTCAAGCCGCTGAGAAAATGCACGTGGCGATCCACGCCGTTTTTCTCGGCAAAATCCTCGAGCCACGCGCGATCGTCTCCCGATCCGGCAAGCGCCAAATGCAGCTCGGGCCACATGGTCAGAAGCCGCGGCAGCGCGGTAATCAGCGTGTCCATTCCTTTGTAGCGCTCGCTCGCCACCCAACGCCCGGTGGTCAGGATGACCCGCCCGGTGGGGAAGTCTTTCGGCGGTTTCGGAAGAGGATGGGCCGCCAGCAGCGCTTCGAATTGCGGGTCGAGCGCCCAGGGCAGCACGCGAATCCGCTCGCGCGCCACCTCTTGTTGCACGGCCACGTGCTCCGCGGTGTCCCGGCTAGGTGCCAGCACGACGTGGGCGCGCCGCAGCGCGTCTCGCCGCAGTCGTCCCAGGGGTTCCCAGACTTCGACGCCGTGCGTGCAGACAATGGTTCTCATCTTTGGCGCCACCAGGCGCATCAACTGCACCACCGGCGAGAGATTCGGATGCCCCGCCAACACGAGCTTGGCGTTGCGCCTGGCTGCCCGCAATGCCGTCACGGCGAGGCGCCCTTTGGACCTTTCGCAGCCCGTAAACACAAATTCCCGGCCGCCCACTGCCCCGCGGTGCAGTTTTGGGGTGTCGTTCAAGCTGAGCAGACGGCAGTCCCACCCGCGGCTGGAAGCAAACTCGGTCAGCACCGCCGCTAAATGGCGCCCCACGCGCTGCACCCCTCCGGGTGCATCCAGTTCTGGGAACAGGCCGATAACCACGCGCTGAGTCTGCCAACTGGCGGGCCCAATGGCAAGCCCATGTCTTATCATCTCCTCCGTGCCTCGAGCAGCGGCGCGAGGTCCGTCAGGCGTTCGAGGTAAACATCCGCGGGATACGCCGCGCGGTCGTGCGTCCCGAATCCGTAATTCACCGCCGCTACGAGCGTCCCCGCGTTCCGCGCGGTCTGCACGTCGACTTCGGAATCACCGACCATCATGGTTTCCCCGGCCGTCGCGCCAAGCTCCTCTACAATTTTTCTCGCGCCCAGAGGGTCAGGCTTCTTGGTTGCAAAACTGTTCCCGCCATAAACCGTGCGGAAATATTTCGCCAGCCCCAATCCTTCCAAAATCCTTCTACTCACGCGCACGGGCTTGTTGGTCAGCACCGCCATGGGAAAGCCGCGCAGTTCTTTGAGCGCCTCGGCAACTCCGGGATACGGGCACGTTGCATCGAGCTTGTGCGCTTCGTAGTGTGCCAGGAAAAACTTGAGCGCCTGTTCGCGCTCGTCTTCCGTAGCCCCGTTTCCCAGCGCACGGGCGACCAGCGTCGGCGCCCCGTGCCCGATATAGCCGGAGATGGTTTCTTCGTGCAGCCGCTCGCGCCCCATCTCTACCAGCATCGCGTTAACCGAGCGGATAAGGTCTTGTTTCGAATCAATCAGCGTGCCGTCCAAATCGAAGATCAGCGCGCGAACCCGAGAGAAATCCAAAGCTGCCATAAAGGATTTATTTTAATATGCCAGCGCTTCCACCGCCGTGATCTAACTTTCAGGATGGTGTACAGGTTCGTGAAACTTGCCGAAGGAAAGCGTTCGGTACGGTCAGTCATCGCCTAGGCAACTGCCCTCATTTCCGGCGTCCCGGCGTTTCCCGTTTTTCGGATTTCTCCGCTCTTCGCGTAAACTGGAAGGCTTCGCAGTTGGCACTTCACGTTCCTGGAGACCGCATGGCTCAGGTTTTTCCCTTTCGCGCCTTTCGCTACAACCCCACTCTTGTCCGGTTCGAAGCCGTCCTCACCCAGCCTTACGACAAAATCACGCCGGCCATGCAGGACCGCTACTACGCTGGCGATCCCCACAACCTCATTACCGTTGAAAAAGGCCGCAGTCATTCAAGCGATACGACGCAGAACAACGTCTACACTCGCGCCGCCGCCGCGCTCTCCGACTGGATTCGCGGTGGCATTTTGCGGCAGGATCCTGCGCCTGCCTTCTATGCTTACTCTCAGGAATACCGGGTCCCCGGCACGGAAGAGCGCCGCATCCGCCGCGGCTTTATCGGCGCCGGCCGGCTCGAAGAATATTCCGCCGGCGTGGTTTTTCGGCACGAGCAAACTCTCTCCGGTCCCAAGGTCGACCGCCTCGAACTCCTTCGCCACACGCAGACGCACACCGGCCAGCTGTTCATGCTCTACTCCGATCCGCGGCGGCGCGTCGATGAGATTCTCGCCGAAGCGGAATCTTCGACTCCCGATACCGAGCTTTGCGACGAATACGGCGTCCTCCACCGGCTGTGGATCGTCTCCCGTCCCCGCGACATCTCTGAAATTCAGCGCGCCATGGCCGAGCGGAAGCTGGTCATTGCCGACGGCCACCACCGCTACGAAACTGCCCTTGCTTACCGCGACGAATGCCGCGCCAGCGCTCGGAAAAGCGATCGCGACGCGCCGTTCGAACGCGTGATGATGACCTTCATCAACACCTCGAGCGAAGGCCTCACCATTCTTCCCACGCACCGCATTGCCACGCGCATTCACGATTTTTCCTGGCCTGCTGTGCGCCGGCACCTCGAACCGTGGTTTGCCGCCGAAGGGTTTCCTTTCTCGAACGACGCCGAGAAAGCCGCAGCCCGCAAAAGATTCCTCTCGTTCCTCGATAGCGCCCGATCGCGGCGCGCCATCGGAGTCTACCCCGCAGCAGATTCACAAAGGCGCGCCTTCTACCTCCTCACGCTCCGTGACGGCGCGAACCTGACCCAGCTTCTTCCTCATGTCTCGCCGCTCCAGCGCGAACTTGACGTCGTCTTGCTTCACGAAGGAATCCTCGAGCCCGCTCTGGGCATCACGCCGCAGGCGGTTACCGCGGAAGCCCATCTCACTTACGAACGCGAAGCGAGGGCCGCTCTCGACGCCATCGACTCCGGGCGCGGACAGATCTGTTTTCTTTTGCGTCCGTGTGCCGTCGAGCAAGTCATGAAAATCGCCACTGCCGGCGAAGTCCTGCCGCAGAAATCCACCGACTTTTATCCCAAGCTTCTGAGCGGTATCACCTTGTACGGCGTCGGCTCGTCTTCTTGACCGCTGCCGCCTCGGCCTGCGGTCTCTCCCCGTTCTTTCCCCCCTTGTGCGCCAGGAGCGAACTGGCATAGAGTAGCGCCCCTATCCCCGGACGCATTCGCTGGCCCTCGCGTCAGGTAGAGCGAACGGAGCATTCATCATGTCTGGTTCAATCAAGCGCGTTTGGTTTTTATCTCTTCTCGCCATTCTTTTGCCTTTGTTCTCGCCCGCGGCTTACGCGCAACCGGGGGTGACCACGCACACCGGCAGTTTCCCCGACGGCGCCACCTATCTCATCGAAGTTCCCGGGAACTGGAACGGCACGCTGTTTCTCTATAGCCATGGCTATGTGATCCCTGGCAGTTCCAATCCCGCCTTGGACGTGGGTGACCCGTTGACACGCGCCTTTTTGCTGGACGGTGGTTTTGCGCTCGCCGGCTCATCCTACGCCACCACCGGCTGGGCCCTACACGAAGCTTTCCATGACCAAATTGCCGTGCTCGATGTTTTCAAGCAGCTGGTTGGTCCTCCCACGCACACCGTCGCCTGGGGCCATTCCCTTGGCGGCATCATCACCGCAGGCCTCATCCAGCGTTACCCCGACCGGTTTGACGCGGCGCTTCCCATGTGCGGCGTCCTGTCGGGCGGCGTTGCCACCTGGAACACCGCCCTCGATTTCGCCTTCGCGTTCAAAACGCTGGTCGCGCCCGGCAGCGGCTTGCAGCTTGTCGACATCACTGACCCCGTCGGCAATCTCACGCTCGCCGAAGGGATGCTCACATTCGCGCAAGCCACACCGCAGGGCCGTGCGAAGCTAGCCCTGGCTGCTGCCCTCGCCGACGGACCCGGCTGGTTTGTCCCGACTTCCCCCGAGCCCGCGGCCACCGATTATGCATCCCAGGAATTCAACCAGTTCTTGTGGGCATCCACCACCGACTTCCCGTTCTTCTTTGCTTTTCGCGCCGAACTGGAATCTCGCGCCCGGGGCAATCCTTCCTGGAATGTCGGTGTCAATTACCGGTCCCTGCTTGCTGGTTCCATCGATCGCAACGAGGTTGTTGCGCTCTACCAGCAGGCCGGCCTGGATCTCGACGCCGACCTCGAGGCCCTTCAAGTGCAAACACGCGTCAGTGCCGACCCCGAAGCCGTTCACTATCTTGAATCCAACATCATTTTCGACGGTCAAATCCGCATCCCCGTGCTCACCATGCACACCAAGGGTGACGGCCTCGTTCTGGTGCAAAACGAATCCGCCTACCATACCGTCGTGACGGAAGCGGACAACTCGGCCTTCTTGCGTGAGACCTTCGTCGATCGCGCCGGCCACTGCACTTTCACTCCCTCCGAAACCATAACCGCCGTGCAATCCCTGCTGACGCGCCTGGACACCGGAACTTGGGGGCCACTCGACGCAACCACCATGAACGCGGCCGCCTTCGCCCTTGGTCCCGGGTCGAACATCGTCATTTTGCCTCCACCCCCGGGCTCGTTGCCCGGCACGCCGCCGATCATCCTGCCGACACCGCCGGCTTATTTCGACTTCACGCCAAGCCCATTCCTGAGACCGTTTGACGCTCTGCTTAGCCACGTCGGCGGGGTGGAAAAGCACCGGTCGAATGACCCGGAACGACACACGGCAATTGAGGATCGCCGCGATTAGCGTGGGGAGAATGCCGCGGTGCAGACAGGATCGGACTTGGCAGCCGCCGCTTTGTCCGACGAGGGTGTGAAGAATCCGTGTCCTACTCTACCAGCAGATTCATAAATCGGACGATGTCCGCCTGCTCGTGGTCTTTTTGCGTACTCCGCTCCGGGCTTTCCGTCAGCGCCGCCAGCCTCTGTGCCAGGACGCGCATTGCTCGGTCACGCGGCACATACGCAATCTCGTTTCCTTGCACCATCGTCCAGCCCTTGTTCGTGCGTTCGAGTTCCAGTTGATGGTCTTCCCAGCCCGGTTGCGGCGCCATGCGCTCGGGAGTTAGCGCTGCCACCGTTTGCAGTTGGATCTGCGCCGTGCCGCGTTTTCCGTTCAGCTCCACGCCGCTTACCTGCAGTTGCCGGTAAACCACCACCGGCCGTTCCAGTTTCTCCAGGTTCGCCGCGCGCAGGATTTCGCCGGCCTCAAGGTTCGCCGTCTCGAGCGCGGTCGACACGTCCGCCGTTTTCGGCTGCTTCCCGCCGGTCAGAATCGGCCAAGAGCGTGTTGGCGAGGAGTTTTCCGCCGGCGATTTGTCGAGCGCGCCCTCGCCGCGCGCCCGGCCGGCTGTCGTGGCCGACGCGGTTTTCACCGCTCGAAGACTCGGCTGATTCTGCAATCCGCCGAGGACTGCCTGCTGCTTCGTTGGCGGCCCCGACCGGCCCGCCGTTTCCACTGTTCCACTGTCGCCTTTAAGTGGACTGGGGGTTAAATACCGGTAAAAGCGCGGATAGCCCCGCGCTTGCCAGTAGGTCGAACCATAGTTTTGCATCTGCGTCCCCGCACTGACGGAGCTGAAAAACGAATGATCCCGTGGACTCACCACGATGCCCACGTGCCCGCGCCACACGATCAAGTCGCCCGGTTGCGCCGTGCGCACCAGCCAAAAGCTCCCTGTTCCGACGTAAAGGTCTACCGAGGTGGCGTAGGGATAAGGGTACCCCGCCTTCTGGTACAGAGTGTGCACCAGATGCGAGCAGTCCGGAGCCAGCCCCTCTTCGTCGTCCGCCCAGGAAATCCCTTGCGCTAGCGCTTGACCTTCTTTCAGGCTGAGTAGACGGTAGCCAGCCGGAATTGCGGGGGCTCGCCTCGTTGGCCCCTGCTCGCCGTACGCCGGCTTTGCCGACGGTTGACGCTGTCGGCCTGCCGGTTGCTGCCCTGAGGTTTGCGCTTGACTTGCGCCCGCGAGGAACACCAAGCCCGGCATAACCGCCGCGAACCACAGGGAGGCGAGATAGAGCCGCTTTCGCATCCTCCAAGCTTAGACGAGCGTTTTTCCGGGCGCGCCATCCCTGTGGTCAATCAATTACCGTCCCTCGGTACAGGCCTCGGAAGGAGCCGTTTCCACACCTATCGAGTCCTAAGTTGCAGAAAAAAGGAACGTTAAAGCCGGCGTGGCGTGGCCGAGACCTCCACCCGCCCGTGCCGTGCCTGAGGGCCGGTCTTGCCTCGAGTAATCTCTGCTTCATCTTCTGCGCCTGTTGATCGAGAAAAACCATCCGAGCCAAATGCGTGATGGTCAGTTCGTCCGCGGTCCAGCGGGCCTGCATGATGCCTGCCGCTGCATGCGAATTCGTGCCCAGCAGAAGGTGGCCTAGTTCGTGCGCCGCCACGTGGCCCAGTAGAGTTGCAACATTCGTCCCAGCGCTCCTCTCGAGCTCCTCCATGGGCTCGTAAAACAGGTCCGCAAGACACCCGATCCCGTCTTGCCCCTGAAAGGAGATCCCCATGGCCTCTCCTTTCAGGCCGGCCGACTTTCGCACGATCCGCAAGTGCAGGTGCGTCGGAAATGCCAGCTCGCGGCACGCTCTCGAGGCTTCCTCACTTGCCGCAGGTATCTGGCAGTTCAGCCAGTTCACCTCAATTCCGGCCCTTTGAAAAATTCGCGATGCCGTCTGTTCCGCTCGGCTTAGCACTTCCCCGGGCACGTCCGCCGGGTTGTAAACCGAAACGGTCACCTGGGCATTTTCTTCGGTTAGACCGTTCTTTGTGTCCTTTCCGCAGAGGCTCGTGTGGAGCAGAGTCAGGAGCACGACAAACCAAAGGTACCGCGAAAGCGTCTTTGTAACCATGGCGCGCACCTCTTCGGGTGGCACCAAAAATGGTTTAAGTGAATAGGTATCTCAATGACGCGGAGAAGGCGCGCATCTCATTTCCCGATGACGAGATAACCTTCCTGACGTCAAATACATAGGACGAGGAATGGCGAGCAATCTCCGGAAACTTTCTTCTAGACCAGCCGTTACTACCAAAGGAGCTCCAGGTTGGTAGGGACGATCCACATGCCGGGCAGCGAGGTCAATCGCGGCGTTATCCGCTTTGGACTCTTTGAAGTCGACCTTCCCGCGGGCCGGATTCGCCGCAACGGCTTAAGGGTCCACCTCCAAGACCAGCCCTTCCGGGTTCTGGCCATGCTCCTTGAGCGCCCCGGCGAGGTCGTCACTCGCGAAGACCTCCGCGCCCGCCTGTGGCCATCCGACACCTTTGTCGATTTCGACCACGGTCTCAACGCCGCCGTCAAGCGTCTCCGCGACGCCTTGGGCGACTCGGCAGAAAACCCCCGTTTCGTCGAAACCCTGGCTCGTCGCGGCTACCGCTTTCTTGCACCGGTCGAGCTTCCTGGCAAGGCGCCTCCCGCAGGGCAGACCTCCGTCATCGCAGGATTGCGCTGGCGGTTTTTGGCGGTTGGCTTCCTCGTGGTCATCTCGGCGATTGGCTTCGGGCTGCACCTGGGCATGCGCGTTTCCCGCGCCCTTCAGCCGGCTCTCCCCAAGGAAATCCGGTTGACCGCCAACTCCCCCGATGTCCCGGTTTATTTTGCGGCACTCTCTCCCGACGGCCGCTATCTGGCTTACATCGATCCTCGAGGAACCTTCTTGCGCGAGATCGGCACCGATGAATCCCACGCCTTGCCGCTCCCCGAGGGTTTCCGCGTCCATCATTTGAGCTGGTATCCGGACGGAACTCACTTGCTCGCCGAAGCGGTGGCTGGCCAGGAACAGCGCCCGAGCTTGTGGAACATTTCCGTGCTGGGTGGTGCTGCGCGAAAATTGGTTGCCGGTGCCGAAGCGGGAAGTGTATCCCCGGATGGCAAGCAGGTGGCCTTCCTGCGCGGCGACAAGTTTGATCATTCCGAGATTTGGCTGGCCGATACCGACGGGGGCGGGCCGCAGGTGGCGGTCGAGGTCCCGGGATTCGTGGTTGGCCCGCCCGCGTGGTCGCCTGACGGCCGGCGGTTCGCCTATCTCCAGGACGTCTATTGGCCCGGCTGCGCTACCGAAGACCTTCGAATCGAAATGTACGAGCTCGCGGGCCGCAAAAGCGAGGTGCTTCTCTCCGACTACCGCTTGCAATACGGTTTGGTCTGGACGCGCAACAACCGCATTCTCTTCTCACGGGCGGAGGAGCCTCCGAATCAGGGCCAATCCAACGTGTGGTCGCTCGAAGTCGATCGACGGCCCGGATGGCCAGGGGGCGCTCCGGTGCGTCTCACGAGCGGACCGGACTGGAAGCCGGTCATCAATATGTCCGCCGACGGAAAGCACGCCGTGTTCATTCGCACGAATATTGAGCCGGCGGTTTACGTGGCCGATGTGAATGCTAAAACGCGCGAGATCGGCAGGTTGGAGCGGCTGACTCACGACGAATGGCAGAGCCGTCCCTACGAGTGGGCTCCCGACGGCAAGTCTGTCTTGTTTGTCTCCGACCGCGAGGGCACGTTTCACATCTTTCGTCAGCAAGTCGGCGCCGCGGCTCCCGAGCTTGTCGCCGGTGTTCAAGGCTCGCCGAACATTCTGCGGCTCAATCCCGAGCGCACGGAAATCCTCTACTCCGTCGAATCGGATCGCAAAACCGCCGACGCCCGACCGACTGAAACCTCGAGCCAGAACTCCGGCGTGCCCGCCCGCCGCGCCACGAACTCGCAGCCGGAAGGCGAATTCCAGTCAACCAACGTGCGCCTGATGCGCATTCCGCTCGACGGCGGCGTCTCCCAGCTCCTGCTCGAAGATTCCGGCATCAACAATTTTCAGTGCGCGCGCTTGCCCTCGCGCGAGTGTCTCTACAGCAAATACACGAAAGACGCGCTGGTCTTCGAAGAGTTCGACGCCAAAACGGGCGCCAAAAAGGAACTGCTGCGCACGAGCGAGCCCGGATGGCAATCCTTCAACTGGAGCCTTTCACCGGACGGCCGGACGGTGGCGCTGGCCAAGAAGATGAGGGCGGCCGAGGAAGCCGAAATCCGCTTGGTTCCCACAGGCGGCGGAGCCCCACGCGTCTTGAAAGTGAAGGACTGGGGACGCATTTCGACGCTCGATTGGGCCGCCAACGGAAAGAGTTTTTGGGCCAGCGCCACGCTTCACGGGGAAACGCGCGCGTTGATTAACATCGATCTTGAGGGCCGCGCGAAGCCGGTTCTCGAAGAAAGCAAACCCTATGTCGGCTGGGCCATTCCTTCGCAGGACGGCAAACGCCTCGCCATCTGGGAGGCCACTGGCGGCTCCAACGCTTGGATGCTCGAGGTTCCCCCTGCCTGGTAACTCCTCTTGCGTTTCCGGTTTCTTTCTGTGGAGGCATCACCGTCATTCCGGGCGGAGCGAGGAGTCCTCTCGAGTTTCTGCGCGTTCATCGGTTCGCTGCTCGGGTTCCGTTGCGTTATGATACGCGGAGTACCGCGTTCAACATGCCATCGCCGCAACTTTCTCCCTACGCGACGAAAGAACTTTCCAGGAAAACCTGGCCGGACTTTGTGCGCCTGTTCTCGCAAGGGAGCGGCTGGGATTTCTGTCAGTGCATGCATTTTCACCGGCCGCGGAGCTTGCCGAAGGAGCAGCGGCTCCGCACGCGGGCCGAGCGCGGCATCCGCAATCGGCGACAGAAGCGCGCACTCGTCGAGCAGGGATGCGCACATGGCATCCTCGTCTACGCAAACGGGGAGCCCGTGGGCTGGTGCCAATACGGGCCGCGCGAAGAACTTCCGCGCATCGACAAACAGCGCGACTACCAAGGCCGCGCTCCCCAAGGCCCGGAAAAACTCTGGCGCATCACCTGCTTTGCCGTTCTGAAGCCGTATCGCAAGCGCGGCGTCGCCTCCGCGGCGCTGCGCGCCGCTCTCGAAGCCATTCGCCGCGGAGGCGGCGGCCTCGTGGAGGCCTATCCCATCACGCACTGGCTGACGCGCGCCTTTGGCAACGAGTCGACCCACGGCACCGAGTCCATGTTCGTGAAGGCGGGATTCCAGCGCGTCGGCCGGTTTGGCAGCACACGCTACAGCTCGCACGTGCTGATGCGCAAAACGGTGTGAATTCCGCCGCCCTTTCTTCTTGACTCGCAGTGCTCCCTCCTCGTAGGCTCGCTCGAGCGGTTCCTTCGGCCCTTTCGAGTCGCAACTCTGGTGACGATTGCTCGCGGAGGATTCCGATGGGAAAAACCAACTTGGGTCGTGTGATTCTCGGTGGTCTGCTGGCTGGCCTCATCCTGAATATCTTCGAGTATGTTTTGAACGGCGTTGTGTTTGCCTCTCAGTGGGACGGGTTCGAGAAGATGCTTGGCCGTCACATGCGTCCTGGCGCCATTCCCTTTTTCATCGTCTCGACTTTTGTTATGGGGATTGGCGTGATCTGGCTGTACGCGGCGGCACGGCCGCGTCTCGGGCCCGGTGCCAAGACCGCCACCCTCACGGGATTTGCGTTCTGGCTCTTCGCCTACGCCATTCCGGCGGCCAATGACGTCGTAGCGGGTCTGAGTCCGGGACGGCTGACGGTTACCGTGACGGTCATTCTGCTGGTCGGCGCGATCCTGGCCTCGATCGGCGGCGCTTGGCTGTATACCGAGCCGACGAATCCCTGATTTCGAGTCTCACCCGAAAAACGGCCGAGCTACGCGGTGGAAAGTCGGTCGGTTAGAAGGGTTTTTTGTCCAAAGAAATCCTAGGGAGAGATTTTTTCCGGGGCTGACCACGGGTGTGGCTGGCGGGCCTCGATGAACGCGAAGCTGGTCATGAGCACGGCCAGCAGAGCAAAAAGGCTGTCGCGAATCACGGTTTTGATGGTGAGCGGTTCCGGGATGGCGAAGCAGCCGCAGTTGATGTTCATGTGCAGGAGGTAGGCACGGGTAACCAGGGTCAGGAATCCCAGCATGAGAAGAGTTACCAGCGAAGCCCAGATACGCAGCCCCCAGCCAATCAGCAGAAGCAAGCCGAGCAGGATTTCGGCGAAGGGCAGGGTGTGCGCGACAAAAGCAACCCCCGCGGGCGAAAGCAGTTTGTAGGACTCCACCTGCTCGGCAAACGTCGCCAGATTCGTGGAGATGGAAAATCTCAGGACGAACATCGGCCACAACTGCGTGTTGGGGAAGAAAATCTTGGAGATGCCCGCGTAGACAAAAATTCCGCCAAGAACGAGGCGGCCGATCCAGATGACCGCGCGCCGGAAATTGAATGGGCTCGATGCGAGCATGGGAAAGTGTCTTTTCTTCGCCGTCCGTTCTTGGCGGTTCGTTTCAAGAGACGAGAGAACGGAGAAGGAGGCTTTCTCGCCGACTCAGTTCTCCGATCTCACATCCTACTTTGTGAAAGCAGTTGCTCCAGGAATTGTTTCATCATTTCGTAAGCCATGATGCCCTTGACCGGATAGGTCTTGCCCTGGCAATGAAAAATGGTGGTGGGCGTCTCGCTAACCCGGTACATCTGGCCAAGTGTAAAATCCTTGTCGATCAGCGCGTCGAGCGTGCCGCCCTTGACCAGTGCGCGGACCTTGTTCATTTCCGCGGGAGTGAGGACCGCGGCCACCGTCCCATCCACGTCTCCCGTCTGCTCCCATTTTTCCTGGTTCTGGAACAAAGCCTGCTCCACCGGCTCGATCTTGCCGATCTCCGCCGCGGCGCGAGCATAGCGAGCGGCCACGCGGGAGTAGGCGTGCATCGTGAGCGGGAAATCACGATGAATCAGATAAACCTTTCCGGTGCTGACGTAGTTGTCCATGAGCAATCGGTTGGTGGTGGTGTAGAGCGTCCTGCATGCCGGACACTGGTAGTCACTGAACTCTTCCATGACCACCGGCGCGTTTTTCGAGCCAAAGGCCTTGTGAGGATCGACGTCCTGAAGCGCCGAAGCTTGAGGTAGGGGAGGCGGAGCAGCTTCGGCAGCAAGCGGGGAGCGCGGGAGCAGCGGCCGTTCGGTGGCCGCGGGTGCGGCAGGCAAAGGAACCGGGCCGTTGGGAGCCGCCAGGCGAGGTGGCGGGGCTTGATCGAGCCAGGGCAGAAACAAAGCCCCCAAAAGCAGCAGGGTCACGCTGACCGTTGCAACCAGGATGCGTCGACGATTCACGCCAACCTCCAGAAAGGCTCAATATAAACTGCTTCGTGCTTCGGACTACACAATTCTAGCGCGAAATGAGTCGAAACGACGGGCACTTCGCTTGGAAGCTCTACCAAAAGAGAAACTCCGAGTAAAGCGCAAGCCGCAAATCCGTTTGTTGGCTCACGGCGGCGCTTGGCGTGGCCCGGCCTAACGCAGGATAGGATAGGATAGGATAGGATAGGATTAGGATGGCTTCGCAGGGATTGACGCCAACGGCCAATCTACACCTTTTGCATAAGGAGGACTCGCTTGGCGCCCTGCCGTATTAGGACCAGCTTGTCCTAACTGCGAGGATGATCTCGCTGTAAGAGATTGAAAATAAAGGCCATCATTAATGATATAAGAAAACTTGACAAGATCACACTCAACCTATATACTCTCGACCATGCCGGGCCTGGGAGGCGAGCACCCAGGAGCGTTTGCCCTAGAAAACAGTGCCATAGGGGGCGGCGAACGTCAAACCGTTTGAGGAGGCTAAGGGATTATGAGCAAGATCATTGGAATTGACCTGGGGACGACCAACTCTGTTGTCGCAGTCATGCAGGGCGGGGAGCCTGTGGTCATCCCCAACCAGGAGGGCTCCCGGACGACGCCGTCGGTTGTGGCGATCACCAAGACGGGTGAGCGCCTGGTCGGACAGGTGGCCAAGCGGCAGGCGGTGACCAATCCGGAAAACACGGTGTATTCGATCAAGCGCTTCATGGGCCGCCGGTACGACGAAGTCAGCGAAGAGATGCGGCGAGTGCCGTATAGGGTCGTCAAGGGCCCGCATGATGATGCCCGGGTCGAAATCTCCGGCAAACTCTACAGCCCTCCGGAAATCTCCGCGATGATTCTGACCAAGCTGAAGACCGCGGCAGAAGACTTCCTTGGTGAAAAGGTGAGCAAGGCGGTCATCACCGTGCCCGCGTACTTCAACGATGCGCAGCGGCAAGCCACCAAGCAGGCGGGCGAAATCGCCGGCATGGAAGTGGTACGAATCATCAACGAGCCGACCGCAGCGGCGCTGGCGTACGGGCTGGACAAGAAGAGTGATGAAACGATCGCGGTGTACGACCTGGGCGGCGGCACGTTCGATATTTCCGTGCTGGAGGTGGGCAGCGGCGTCGTCGAAGTGAAGTCCACCAACGGCGACACGCACCTGGGCGGCGACGACGTGGACCAGCGCATCGTGGACTGGCTGATCGATGAGTTCAAGAAAGAGAACAATATTGACCTGAGCAAGGACCGCATGGCGCTGCAGCGGCTGAAGGAAGCGGCCGAGAAAGCCAAGATCGAGCTGTCGCAGATGATGGAGACGGAGATCAACCTGCCGTTTATCACCGCGGGGGCCGGCGGACCGCTGCACATGCAACTGAAGCTGACGCGGACGCGCCTGGAGCAGATGATGAACGACCTACTCGAGCGCTCCATGAAGCCGGTGAAGCTGGCGCTCGAAGACGCCAAGCTTTCGCCAAACGACATCCAGGAAGTGGTGCTGGTCGGCGGCTCGACGCGTATCCCGAAGGTACAGACGCTGGTGCGCAACTTCTTCAACGGGAAGGAACCGCACAAGGGCGTGAACCCGGACGAAGTCGTGGCCGTGGGCGCGGGGATTCAGGGCGCGGTGCTGGCGGGCGAGGTGAAGGACATTCTGCTGCTGGATGTGACGCCGCTTTCGCTGGGTGTGGAGACCCTCGGCGGCGTGATGACCGTGCAGATCCCGCGGAACACCACCATCCCGACACGCAAGGTGGAAACCTATTCGACGGCGTCAGACAACCAGCCGGGGGTGGAGATCCAGGTATTGCAGGGCGAGCGCAAATTCGCCGCGGACAACCGTTCGCTCGGCAAATTCAAGCTGGACGGCATTCCGCCGGCGCCGCGCGGCGTGCCGCAGATTGAGGTCACCTTCGACATCGACGCCAACGGGATCCTGAACGTGAGCGCGAAGGATAAGGCCACCAACAAGGAGCAGAAGATCACCATTACGGCATCGAGCGGCTTGACCAAGGAAGAAGCCGAGAAGATGCGCGTGGAAGCGGAATCGCACTCGGAAGAGGATCGCAGAAGGTTCGAGGAAGTCGAATCGCGCAACCGTCTGGACGGAATGGTCTTCCACGCGGAGAAGACCATTCGCGAAAACCGCGACAAACTGCCGGAGGGCGACGTCAAGAAAGCCGAGGAGGCCATTGAAGACGCCAAGAAGGCCATGGCCGAAGGCGGAACGGCAAGGCTGCGCTCGGCCACGGAAAACGTGGAGCGCGCCCTGCACAAGGTCGCGGAAGAACTCTACAAGACCTCGCAAGCCGCCGGCGCGGCAAGCGCAGGTGCGGGCGGCGGCGGGTCCGCCGCAGATTCAAGCGGCGGAGGCCAGGAGCAGAAAAAGCCCGGTGACGTGATCGACGCCGAGTACGTGGACGTGGACGACAGCAAGAAGCCGAACTAAAGACTCTCCATGCGCAACTAAGGACCGCGTGAGAACGATCTAGCTGGTTCTCGAAACGGGGCGCAGCCTGCGGCGCTCCTACAAAAAAAGGCTTGGCGCCACGGTTGGCGCAAACATGGCGACGACGACAAAACAGGATTATTACGAAGTGCTAGGCGTGCCACGCAAGGCGAGCCTGAAGGATATCCGCACCGCTTTTCGCAAGCTGGCTCGCAAGTACCATCCCGACCTGAACCCCGGCGATAAAGCTGCGGAGGAAAAATTCAAGCAAATCCAGGAAGCCTACGACGTGCTCTCCGACTCGAAGAAGCGGCAGATGTACGACCAGTACGGCTTCTACAGCGAGAATCTGCCGCCGGGGGGCTATCCAAGCGGGCAAAGCGCAAGCGATACCGGCGTGAACTTTGACTTTGGCGGATTTGATTTCGGCGGCGGAACCGGCGGGGCGGGCGGCGGGACGAGTTTCCGGGACCTTTTCAGCCAGTTTTTTGGCGCGCGGGGCGGCCACGTCGGTGGGCCGGAACACGAGCCGGGCGGCGACCTGGAATACCAGATCGAGATTGACTTCTGGGACGCGGTGCGCGGCGCGGTGAAGAAGCTCTCGATCACCCGAATGGACGCGTGCGAAACCTGTCACGGCACCGGGGCGGTGGGCTCGCCGCAAACGTGCCCGACCTGCCATGGCACCGGTTCCATCCAGCAGGCCGCGGGCAAGATGCGCTTCAACGTGCCATGCACGCGCTGCGGCGGAACGGGCAAATTGCGCACCCCTTGCCGGACCTGCGGTGGCGAAGGACGCGTGCGACGGACGGAAACCATTGACGTGCGCATCCCCGCGGGCGTGGCTAATGGCGGGCGCGTGCGCGTGCCGGGAAAAGGAAACGCGGGGACCATGAGCGCTTCGCCGGGCGACTTGTATTTGCGTGTGGTGGTGCGGCCGCATCCGTTTTTCGAGCGGCGTGGCAACGATCTCTACGTCCGCGTGCCGGTAACGGTGGCCGAAGCGACGCTTGGCGCGAAGATTGAAGTGCCAACCATGGATGGACGCGCGCTCGTGCGGATTCCTCCGGGAACGAACAGCGGCAAAACGCTGCGGCTGAGAGAAAAGGGCGTGCCAAACGCGAGGAACGGAGCGCGCGGCGACCAGTACGTGGAGATTCAAGTGGTGGTGCCGCAGCCGACCGATGAGCGCGTACGGACGCTGATGAAGGACCTCGAGAAAGTGGCGCAGGAGGATCCCCGGAAGGATTTGTTCAGCAAAGCCGGGGTTTAAGGAGCGCGAGAAAACCGGATCCAGGAGTCGCCATGGTGAAGCGAGCAAATTGGTTTTGATGTTTTGAGGCGGCGCAGTCGCAGAACTTCGCATGGTATCTCCCTGCTGCCGTTCGGCCTGCTCCGCGGGCTCCTGCTCCGGAAGCCTTTGCGCTCCCGGCTCGCTCGGAGAGTCCCGATGGACATCAAAAACCAGGTTTGAGCTGACACATCATGCCAACAACAGCGAAAAAACGGGCCAAGGCAGGATACATGATCAGCTCCGTCGCGGAGCTCTACAAGCTGCATCCGCAAACCCTGCGCTTGTACGAGCGCGTGGGGCTGCTGAAGCCGTCGCGCTCGCAAGGAAATACGCGGCTCTACACGGATGCGGATTTGGAACGGTTGGAAGTGATCCTGACGCTGGCGCGCGATATGGGCGTGAACCTGGCAGGAATCGAAATTATTTTGAATATGCGCGAGAAGATGATCGAGATGGAAAAACAGATGGGCGAGTTCGCACAAGTCGTCCAGCAGGAGTTGTCGCGCGTGGCGGCGAGCTACCCGCGAGAGAGGGCCCCGCGGCATGCGATTGTGCGGGCGACTCCGAAGGTGATGAGGTAGGCAAGTCCCGGAGCGGTCCGTTTTCCGTGCTTCCCTAGAGAGCTCCTGGTCATAGCGTGTGTTCCTTCCCGAAAGCCAAAGGCTTCCACAGGATTCCCAGAGAAGACAACTTGCCGAGGAGGTGGTGCGACCGTATGCTGGCGTCAGCGGAAGAGGCATTGCTTTGCGGAGCCCGCCAGGTCGAAGCAGGCTCCGAAATCACCGTTTTTTGGGGATCGCCGTAATGGCGCTCGAAAATTGCACGCTGTGCAGAGGGACGGGATGGAAGCTCGTGCCGCGGGCAGACGGCGCGGCAGGCAAGGTAGCCGTGCCGTGCGACTGCGGGATGCGGGAGCGGGCGGGGCGCGTCATGGAGCGCGCGCGGATTCCGAAGCACTACGAACAGTGCGACTTCGAGAGCTTTGAGACGGAATTGGCCGATGGCAAGAGCTATACCATGCAAAATGCCTCCGCTCTTAAGCAAGCGAAGCTCATCACACAAAGGTTTGTCGGCGAGTACCCCGGAGGCGATCAAGCGGGACTGCTCCTGATGGGACCGCCAGGGACCGGCAAAACTCATCTCGCGATTGCGGCCCTGCGAACCCTAATCAGCCGCGGCCACGGAGGTTACTTTTGTGAGTATGGAAAGCTGCTCCGAGAAATTCAGCAGAGTTACGGCTCTGAGAATGACCTGACGGAAATGAAGATCCTGGAACCGGTTCTTTCGACCGAAGTGCTGGTGCTCGATGATCTAGGGTGCATTAAACCTTCCGACTGGGTGCGCGACACCGTGGGTTACATTTTGAACGAACGATACGTGCAGCGCTCTCGAGACTTGACCCATCCGCGTTGCACCATCATTACGACCAACTATTTTGATGACATGGAGGCAAAGGAAATCAGGTCGCCAAGCGGAAAAACCTCCGTCCTGACCGAGGACGCGTTGTGGAATCGCATCGGGGAAAGAATGAGGTCCCGTCTGTACGAGATGTGCCGAACCGTCAAGATTGAGCGGGGCACCCCCGATTTCCGGCTGCAAGTACGCCAGGCAGGGCGAGCCCGGGCATGAAGGAGAGGATGGGCGAGCGGGCCCATGCCCGCAACGCCGTTTCTGCGAGGTCCTGGCCCGGGTTAGACCGCCGTGGGTAGTCCGGTAGTCTAGGTAGTCTAGTAGTTTCATTGACATAGGCGCGAGGCGGCGAGTATGCTTTTCACGTTGCAGCGTACTCCGTGACGTTCGCAGCATTTCCCGTTTGACCGTGCCCTGGTGTGGGGCGGTCAATCACCTTGCACTAGACCCTAGTAGGGATTCCGCAAGGAATTTATGCGAGAAATGTGGGGCCGCCCTAGCGGCTGTCACATCGGAAGTATCTTCTGGAGGCCAACAACCATGTTTCCTGACCACGAGAACCCGTCGAACATCGCGGCTGCCGCCGCAACCGCACCGGGCAACAGCGAAGCCAGCACACCTGAGGAAGCTGCTCCCCCTGTAGCCGAACAAGCTGAATCGACAGACGGGGCGCCCGCGAATCCGGCTCCCGCGCCGGCACTGGCGACCGAAGTATCTCTGTCGCAAAAGGCAGCGGCGGCAGCGAATGGAGCCGAAGCGCCCGGCGAGCTTGCCGCCGCGGAAGCTGGGGGTGCCGAAGAATCCGCCGCGGCCGAGGAAGAGGCTGCCGGCTCCGAAGAGATGAGCAAGCTGATGCAGGAGTTCGACGAGAAGCAGGAAGCGGCGGCTTCGCACGAGGTGCTCGAGGTCAAGGTGGTTGCCTACACGGAGCACGGCGTGGTGGTCGATCTCGGCGGCAAAACGGAAGGGCTGATTCCCGCGGCAGAATTCGCCGAGACGGAAATTCCGCGGCCGGATCCGAACGCCACGATCGAAGTGCAGCGCTCGGGCGAGGTTAAGGACGGTTACGAGATCGTTTCCTACCAGAAAGTCCTGCGCCGGAGGACTTGGGAAAAGATCGACGCGGCGTTCAAGGCGAAAGAAACCATAACCGGCAAGGTGGTGGACCGCATTAAGGGCGGGCTGGTGGTGGACATCGGTGTGCGCGCGTTCTTGCCGGGTTCGCAGTACGACTTGAAGCCCGCGCAGAACCTGGACGAACTGCTCGGCACGGAAGTCGAGGTGCGCGTCACCAAGTTGAACCGCCGGCGCGGCAACGTGGTGGTGAGCCGGCGCGTCATTCTCGAAGAAGGACTGCACGCCAAGCGCGCGGCGCTGATGGACACGCTCAGCGAAGGCCAGGTCGTACGCGGGCACGTGAAGAACGTCACCGACTACGGTGCGTTCGTGGACCTGGGCGGAATCGACGGCCTGTTGCACTTGACGGACTTGAGCTGGGGCCGCGTGAAGCACCCTTCCGACGCGGTCAAGACGGACCAAGAGCTCGACGTGATGATTTTGAAGTTCGACAAGGACAAGCAGCGCATTTCACTGGGACTGAAGCAGTTGACCCCGGATCCCTGGGTAGGGGCGGCGGAAAGGTATCCCGCGGGCGGCAAGGTTCAAGGAAAAATCGTAGGCATCGTCGACTACGGAGTGTTCGTCGAGCTGGAACAAGGCATCGAGGGCCTGGTGCATGTCTCGGAGATGAGCTGGAACAAAAAAATTCAGCACCCGTCGAAGGTGGCGAAGGTCGGCGACGTGGTGGACGTGCTCGTGCTGGACATCAAGCCCAGCGACCGGCGCGTGTCGCTGGGAATGAAGCAGGCGCAACCCGATCCCTGGCTGCTGACGGCTGAGAAATATCCCGTGGGAACGGTCATCACCGGGAAGGTTCGCAACATCGCGGAGTTTGGCGCGTTCGTGGAAATCGAAGAGGGCTTTGACGGGCTCGTGCACGTCGGCGACGTGAGCTGGACCGGCCGCGTGA
>Ga0307475_10000314_pt1 | contig 29427 bp, 29 predicted proteins | sample atmos_gasesECM1C_FD_203317 | JGI IMG/M metagenome (GOLD analysis project Ga0307475, IMG submission 203317) | Hardwood forest soil microbial communities from Morgan-Monroe State Forest, Indiana, United States - atmos_gasesECM1C_515 | ecosystem: Environmental > Terrestrial > Soil > Temperate... | reverse complement strand
CCTGGCGGTCTTCCACGATGACTTCCTCAGTGACTTTACTTGCATCCATTCTTTGACGCTGGACCAGCTTCAGCAGCGCCTGCCCTACGTGCCGGAGCTACGCCAGGTGATCAACGTCGCGCGAGAATTCAACAATCGGGCTGGCGACGACTTGGGCGGCATCTTGATCGTCGAACTGAAGGCGTTTTCGCCGCACTGCGATCCGGGCGACAAATTGGAGCAGGCGGTGGTGTCAGCGGCGGTTTCCGAGGTGCGCCAGGCCAACATGGCCGACAGGGTGATTTTCGATTCATTCTCGCCTGCGTTGCTCTATCTGGCGGCGCAAACGGCACCGGAGATACCGCGCGAGCTGGACATTTCAGGTCTGCAGTTGCTGACCCCGTCGCAGATACAATTCCTCACTGGGTTGCCTGTGACCATCATCAACAAGAAAATCTCGCTGGGGCTGACTTGGGCTGAGATTGGACCGGTGTTCCGTTTGCCGGGCTATGCTTCGGCGCAGCAGTTCCTGGCGACAGGGATGGCCACGAGCGTTCGCGTTGTCGGCGGAGAGATGGACTTTTTCGGGCCAGCTGAGCAACTGCAGCCGGGTAGCGGCGCGGCCTTTGTGGGCGCGGCGCACTCGCTCGGCCTACGCGTGTTTGCCGATCCGGCAGGCAGCGAAGCGGACTGGAATTTCTTCTCCTCGCTGGGAGTCGACGCCATCTACAGCGTTATCCCGCTGGGCGTGCGCCTGCAGCCGGCGATTCCGGATCTCTGACAGGAATACGTCCAACACTCGGAGGAGTATTGCTTCCCTTCCGGCAGGGCTCTCGATGGTGCGCGGAGTCCTGCCGCAATGCTTTAGTGCAGGCCGATCTTGGCCATGAGTTGGGCAAAGCGCGGGTCGGAGCGGATGGGGTCGGCCATGGGATCGACGTTCAAGTAGACCAGGCGGTCGACTCTTTCCTGATAGGCGAGGTCGAGAAAGTGGAACGCATCATCGGTTTCGCCCAAGCCGACGTGGATCGCGGCGGCGTACAAGCTTGGAACGAAGCGCGAGGACCGCAGTTGCTCGAGCCTGTCGAGGGCGCCGCGCGCTTCCTTCACGTCTCCCGCCAACGCTTGGGCGTGGCCGTAAACCATAAGTGTAGCGGGCAGGTCGCCGGAACGCTGACGTCCAAGACGAAAGGTTTCGACGGCTTCCGCAAACATTTTCTTTTCGCGATAGGCAGATCCAAGCCAGAAATACGCGAGAAGGAAATCAGGATGCAGCTTGACGACTTGCGAACCCTCTTCGATCGCAGCGTCGAACGAGCGGCCATAGTAATACGTCTCCGCGAGCACGGTGTGGAAGAGCGGCGAGACGGGATCGAGATCCAGCGAGTGCCGAGCTTCCGCGAGCGCTTCCGGGTTGCGGCCTTCGACAATCAACAGATGGCAATACCATTCGTGGGCCGTGGGATCGTTGGGATTGAGCTCGATGGCGCGGCGGAGTTCCTTTTCGGCCGTGGCGAGATCCCAATCATAGCTCATGGCTACGTTGCCGAGGACGGCATGAGCTTCAGCAAGGCGTGGGTCAAGCTGCAGAGCCTTCTGCGCCGCTTCGCGCGCTTTGGGCTTGGCGTCGCGCGGCGGCATGCCGTCGTTGGGAACCTGGCCGAGAATTGCCGTGGCCCCGGCAAGGCCTGCGTACGCCTCAGCATAGCTTGGGTCGTCGTGAATGGCTTGCTCGAAAAATGCGATGCTGCTGCGCAGGTCGCCGCGGCTGCCCCAGGCAAACTTTGCTTGGTGGTAGGCGTGGCGGGACTTCACAATTTCCGGCGAGCTGGCGTGCACCGTGTCGCGAGCGAGCGAGCGAGCAGGCTGCGGCGCGGGCGGCACCGGGAGCGAAGCGAGGACTTGCCGGGAAATGGCCGCGGAAACATCCGATTCCACCTGCAGCACGTCGGAGAGCTCGCGCGTGAAAGAAGTGGCCCACAGATGCGTCTGGTCGCTGACCTGAATCAATTGTACATCGATCCGCACCTGGTTGCCTTCACGCTGCACGCTGCCTTCGAGCACATACTGGACGTTCAGCGTGTTGCCAATTTCCGGGACAGTCTTGCCCGAGACGATTTTTGAGGAAGTCGCGGCAATCACGCCGAGATGAGCCGGATCGAGCTGGCTAAGTTTCGTGCGAATGACGTCGGTGAGGCCGGCGGTGATGTAGTCCGGCTTAGAATCGCCGCTCACATTGGTGAACGGCAGGACGGCAAGGCGAACCTTTTCGTGTGGCGCGGCGCGGTCCTGCATCAACCAATAGCCGCCGACAGCCAGCACACAAACAAGGGCGGCACCAATGGCCGCGACACCCAGCCACCTCCCATGACGCTTCAGGCGATGAGCAGGTTCATCAGCGATCGGGTGGACCCGCCGGCCGATCATTGGGTTTTCAACAGTTGCGTTTCCGGGATCTACGCTTCCAGCGGATGAATTTGCGTCGGCCGTCTCCGGCTCGGGGACAAACGCGGCGTCGGCAACGGGATCATCCTTGGGCTGCCGCCGTTTGAACCACACGTCCAGTTCGCCGGCATAGGCGTAAACCGTGGATTTCTTCAGGTGCTCGTGGCGCTTGACGGGAAGGCCTTCGGTCTTTTCCCAGCGCTGCACGGTGCGGACTTCTCGCTGGAGATGGGAAGCTATCTCCTTCCAAGAAACCAGTTTCTTATCATGGAGGGGCGACCCTTCGGGACCTGGCGTGGCTCCGCTTTCCGGAATGTAGGGACCCGGCATTGAAGCGACTGATTGGGCGAATTATACCTTAGGAATTGTGAAAACGGGGTGAATGCCGTTTCCGTGGCGGTTTTCGCAGCGACAGCGCCCGCGGCGGCGCCGATGAAGAACCTTAGCGGCGCGGCCCATGCGGCGCCAGACGCTGCCGCCACGCGCGATTTGGAGGGCATGCCCACGTTCCTTGGTCAGGGCGGCGATCTTGGTTTTTTGGTCGGTCAGGTCGTTCTGGGCAGCAGCGAGCCTTGCCTGGCAGACTTTGCAGTCGACCGTGAAATCGTAGTGCGGCTTCAGGTCTTCGGCGGGAATGATGGCTTGCGTTTTTGCGGGCTTCGCATCGCGTGAGGTAGAAGCTCCGGGCGTGGCTGGAGCAGTTTGCAACACGATAGGAGCGGGCAGAGGAAGTTGGCGAGGGAGGTCCGTTCTCGCGCCGTGGTGAAATCTGAACAATGCTTGTTGACTCCCGCAGACGATCGGAGCATAGTCCGGCCATTCCCCCAGAATTCCAGCCCCAAAAGGAGACCTACCATGCCGTTTTTCCTTCATCAAGTCAGTTACACACCGGAAGCCATCGCGCGGCTCATCGCCAATCCGCAGGATCGCTTTGACGCCGTGCGGGCTCCCATCGATAAGCTCGGTGGCCGAGTGTTGAATTCTTACTTTGCCTTCGGCCAATATGACGCCGTGCTCATCACCGAGATGCCCGACAACGTCTCCGCTGCGGCGATCGCCCTGGCGTTCGCCGCAGGCGGTTCACTGCGCAACTGCCAGACCACGGCGCTGCTGTCCAACGCGGAGGGTCTCGACGCCATGCGCAAGGCCGCGACGTGCGGATACAAGCCCGTCACCGCACAAGCCAGCGCCGCTGCGGCACGCCCGTAATTAGCGCGACCCTTACCTCCGCACATCCGCGGACTCGACAGCCCCGAGACTGCCAAGACGTCGAATCGGCTATGCGCTCTGTCAAAGTAGGTATCGGGCGCCTTTGGGGCGAGTGGTAGAATCTGCGCCCAGGAGGGCCACGATGCGCCCCAAATGTGTACGCACCGCGTTCCTTGCACCGCTTGCATTTGCCGCCGTCGTGCTCGTGGTCTGCTCCTTCCCGGATAAATCCGCGGAAGCCCAATCTTCACAACAGGCCCCGCCAGCACAGTGGCAGCGACCCGACGAGACGAAACCGCTTGACGATAAGAGCGTCCAAGGTGCTTCTCAGCAGCACGAGCCCACCGCCGCGGAGCTCAGCCGCGACGAAAGTCCCGGCAAAGCCGTGATGCGCACGTTCGATTTTCAGGAATATGAATTCCGCTCCGCCGCCGAAGCCATGCCCGCCGACAAGTGGGACTACCGCCCGGCCCCGGGTCTCTTTAAAAATGAAAAACCGGAGTTCGGCCCCGCCGAAATGCGCACGTTTGCCGAGCAGGTGAAGCACGTGGCCTGCTCCAATTTCGCTTTCGTCGCCGAACTCGAAGGCACCAAGCCGCCCGAAGCCTGCGACCGGGGCGGCCCAAGCCCCGCGAAGACCCGCGCCGAGGTGCTCACCTATCTCCGCGATTCTTTTGCCACACTGAAAAAATTGCTCTCCGCCATCACCATCAAGAATATGTTCGATCCCATCGAAGGGCCTTACGCTGGTCCGAACACGCGCCTCGGCCTTGCCGGAATCTGCATCTGGCACGCCGCCGACCACTACGGCCAAATGATCATTTATCTGCGCCTCAACGGCATCGTTCCCCCTGCCAGCCGCAGCAATCCCCCGAAACTTCAAGACAATTATTGACAGGCAAAACCTGCGTTACACTTTTGAGGTGACGCCCCCGATGACCCCACGCCTCGCGAACATTCAGCTGCATCCCATCAAATCGCTCGATCCTGTAGTCGTGAAAGAAGCGCGCATCGGACCGGGCGGCGGCCTCGAGCATGACCGCGCCTGGGCGCTCTATTCGGTCGATGGCCAGTGGGTAAATGGCAAGCGCAGCACCGCCGTGCATTTGATTCGCGCAGCGTTCTCGCCGAACATGAGCTCCGTGACGCTTTCGGTTCCGGGCGATCGCCGCAAAATTCCGACGAAGACGTTTGCATTTCCTGGCGACACAGCCGCGGCCTCGCAATGGTTTTCCAATTATTTCGAGCAGCAAATCGCGGTGCGCTATTCTCTCGAGGGTTTCCCCGACGACAACATCGCCAATGGCCCCACCATCATTTCGACCGCGAGCCTTGAGGCGGTTTGTACACTTTTTCCCGGGATGACCACAGAAGAAGCGCGACTGCGTTTCCGCACTACGCTCGAAATCGACGGCGTGCCTGCGCTCTGGGAAGATCAGCTTTTCGGCGCGGAAGAACGCAGCGTGGTGCGTTTCCGCATCGGCGAAGTCAACTTCGAGGGCAGCAATCCTTGCGCGCGCTGCGCCGTCCCTCCGCGCGATCCACGCACCGGCGAAATTATTACCGGCTTCCAGAAACGTTTCACCGATTTTCGCCGCACCAACATCCCGAGCTGGTGCCCCGAAGCCCGCTTCGACCACTACTATCGTCTCGCGGTGAATACCCGCGTCGCGTCCGCGGAATCGGGTAAAATCCTCCGTGTCGGCGATTCGCTTCTTTTGTAGTGGCCGGTCTTAGAGGTGTTATGAGACCCGGAGGAGGCGCAAACCAAGCAGTGTGAGGACAAAATAAGGAGGACAAACACAGATACCAGGCTAGTTAGTCGGACTCGAAGGGGATCGGACTATCGGACGGAAGATGTGGGAGTTGCTGCTTTCTCTAGAAGCTGCTCCTTGCGGTACACCAGCGAATTGATGTCGTAGGTGGCGAGTTCAAACTCATGACCGTGTGTGATGGCATCCGTCGGGCACGCTTCCACACAGTAGCCACAGAAAATGCAGCGCGAATAGTCGATGTTGTAAACGCTGGCGTAGCGTTCCCCCGCGGAAATACGCGTCGCGTCGGTGTTCTCCGCCGCCTCTATATAGATGCAATTCGCGGGGCACGCCGCCGCACAAAGGAAACATCCCACGCATTTTTCGAGACCGCCCTCATCCCGGTGCAGGACATGAATCCCGCGATACCGAGGCTGAAAATGAACCGATTCGTGCGGATAATTTTCGGTAACGGTCTTGCGGAACATCGTGCGGAACGTCACGCTGAAGCCCTTTACCAGGGCGCCCGCAGTCTCGACAACTTCGCGAATGATTGATGCCGCCATAAGCTAGCAGTCTAACAAACGCATTTCGGTGGAGCAAACGAACCGGCCCCATTCGAAATATTAACAAGTTCAAACAAGTTCAGTGTTTTAGCGAGTTGATGATCTGTTTTCCGTGGAACCTCCCGTTTTCAATGAAGATTTCGCCGGTGTGCCGTCCACCGATCACCACGCCCGCCAAGTGAATCCCTGGCACGTTGCTTTCAAGCGAGTTGGGATCGACAGCAGGTCTCTTACTTTCCGGATCGAGATGCACGCCCAAACTGCTGAGGAAGGAAAAGTCGGGATGATATCCCGTCAGTGCGAACACTTGCTTCGCCGGCAGCCGCTTCGCTTGCCCATGTTGTTCCACAGCAACTGCGTCTCGCGTAATTTCATCGACGCGAGCCTCGAGCAACGCCTGGATTTGCCCTGCCTTGATGCGATTCTCGATATCCGGGCGGACCCAGTACTTTATGGTCTTGCCCAGTTCTTTGCCACGATGAATCACCGTCACCCGCGCGCCGTTCCGGTAGAGGTCGAGCGCGGCTTCCGCAGCGGAGTTCTTAGCGCCAACCACCACCACGTCCTGTCTCCAATACTCATGCGGCTCGGTGTAATAGTGCGAAACGTGCGGCAGCTCTTCGCCGGGCACGCCAAGTTTATTTGGCAGATCATAATAGCCCGTGGCAACAACAATCTTGTTCCCTTCGTATCGGGCTTCGATTCCATTCTCCAATTTCGTCACGACCGTGAAGCTTCCATCCTGCCCATGAACACCGATGACCAGTTCGTAAAGTCGCAGCTCGAGCTCGTAGTGCTCCGCGGCCTTTCGGTAATATTTCAGCGCTTCGACGCGTGTGGGCTTTTCCGCGGCACAAACCAATGGCAAGTCACCGATCTCCAGAAGCTCTGGAGTCGTAAAAAACACCATGTTCACGGGGTAATGGTAGATCGAGTTGCAAAGGCATCCCTTGTCGATCACCAGCGGCCGCATGCCGGCGCGCTTCGCCTCAATCGCGGTTGCCAGTCCGGTCGGCCCTCCCCCTATGCAAATGATGTCGTACGTATTCATCGGAAAAGCAGTTTGCCGGGGGTTCCCGGGAATTGCAAATCGCCAGGTATTTGGCGTCGAGCAAGATTTCAACAAACGCGCCGATCATCGAGAGCGTATCGGGCGGGAAATTTGGAAGCTATTACGCGAGAACAAGTTCAGGGCTGGCGACGACCCGATTGCGCCCCTCTCTTTTGGCCTGAAACATCCTTTCATCCGCCAGGGCAAACAACGTTGCCGCGTCCTCGCCATCCTGAGGGAAGCTGGCCAATCCCGCGCTGATCGTCACCTGAACCTTCTCCTCGCGTGGAGCCAATTCAATCGCAGTGCTTGCCATCAGTTCTCTCAAGGTTTCCAGCTTCCGCTGTGCTCCTGCGATGTCCGTCTCGGGCATGATGACGACGAATTCTTCCCCTCCATAGCGTCCCACGGTGTCGCTTTGCCGGAAAGACTCACGAAGCATCTCCCCGATTTTGCGCAAGACAAGATCACCGGCCGAATGGCCATGTGTGTCGTTCAGCGTCTTGAAGCGATCCGCGTCAATCACGGCAATGGTCAGCAGCTTGCCATACCGGCGTGCGCGGCTGAGTTCGATGCTCAAGCGATCATCCACATAGCCCCTGTTGAATAAACCAGTCAGCGGGTCGCTGGTAGCCAGGTGCAGGAGTCTCTGGCTGCGGGAAACCAGGGCCAGGTTCAGCGCTGACGCGGTCAGCATCATGATCAATCGCGAGATTTGGGCGGACCAGCCGAATAAACCGTAGGGGTAGGGCGAGTAAATGGGGCTGTTGAGATCCCAGTGGGCTGCCGCGAAATAGACAATCGCAAAATATTCCCCAAACGCCAGTAAACCAGCGCTGATGCAGACCCGCTTGTCGTACCGCAGACTGGTGCTCCCGATGGCCAGAAAGTAGCCCTCAAAGATAACCTTGCTGTTCACGGCGGTGTGCGGCTCATTCAGGAAAAGAAACAGGGCCAGCGCACTAGTCACAAGCGTGACGTCAAAACCGCTGCTAGCGAAACTCAGCCAGGAGGGATTGTATTCCCGGGAGATCAGGAAATAGACGATAACCGAAATAATAAATATCCCGGACGCAAGGCTCAGGCCGACCAGGCCCTCCTTCGGATCCCACGGGAAGAACAGGGAGTTTATCACGGGTATGAGCAGGAGAACTGTGGCCAGACACAACCGAATTTTCGCCACCAATAGCTCGCCGGCCACACCGGCTTCGGCGAGAACCGGATCCGGACGCGACCATAGTGACCCCCGGATATTTTTGAAGCTGAGTTTCATATCGAGCCGCGAACTGTAGTCCGGGCCGCTCTCGTTCGGCGCATCCAGGAACATCGCTTCGGGCCGGAATCGAGATGCGGGCTCATTCGAACGTAAGAATTAGAATAGAAGTTAGCAGTGGTCTGCGTAACAAGAATCACAAAGAGGCGTTCCAAAAGAACAAAGCGCAGCGGGGCGGTGGCTTAACCTCGTCAGAGGGGCAACCCTTCACCACCTGTCATATAGGATAGGTCCGCCGATGCGCCGCATGAGGCACCAATGGCAACGACTCGATCGTGTGTTGGCCCAATTGGTTTCAGAGAGCCCGTCTCGTCTTAGACCTTGACCAAACGGCTAGCAGGGCGATCTCAGGCCGAGGACTGTAAACTTCTCCGGCCAAGGGCCTTTCTCCCGACTAGTCACGAGTTCCGTGACAAACGACCCCTTCAGGCGTCAATACAGCAGCACCAAGCGGACTTGTTCCGGACTGCGGCCCGGCGCTCGCACGGTCGCTAGAGTTGGGAACTCGCGACGAGTGAACTGCGTAAAGGATGGAGAGGTGTTCCATGCAGAACCTGCCGGGCAATTTTCGCTACGCTCTGCGACAGTTCCGGTTGTCGCCTGTCTTTACCGCTGCGGCGATGCTGACGCTAGCCTTGGGAATCGGCGGGACCACGGCGATTTTTACGTTGATCCATGCGGTGATGCTCCGCTCGTTGCCGGTTTCTGATCCAGGCACGCTGTATCGGGTCGGTGAAGGCGACGATTGCTGCGTAGAAGGGGGTCCTCAGGACCGCTGGGGAATGTATTCCTTCCCTCTGTACGAGCGGCTGAAGGCAGAAACACCGGAGTTCGAGGAGGTAACTGCTTTCCAGGCCGGCCGTGGACGATTGAGCGTGCGGCGTCAGGGGCTCGAGTCGGCTGCCAGGCCTCTCCGCTCGGAGTACGTCACAGGCACCTATTTTTCGACGCTTGGAGTGCAAGCCTTCGGTGGACGGGTGTTTACCCCTGATGACGACAAGCCGTCTGCTTCGCCGGTTGCCGTGCTCAGCCACCGGGTCTGGCAGACCACCTATGCTTCCGATCCCTTGGTAGTGGGTTCAACGTTCGCCGTGGATGGGCATCCTCTAACCGTGATCGGTGTCGCGCCCGCGGGATTTTTCGGCGAAACGCTGGAAAGCGACCCTCCCGATATCTGGGTCCCTCTGCAACAGGAACCCCTGATTACAGGCGAGGGTAGTCTGCTACATCAGCCTATCTCTGCCTGGCTGCGCATGATCGGCCGATTGCGGCCAGGAGCTTCGATTGACGGAATGGCTCCCCGCCTCACCGGCGTCCTTCGCCAATGGTTGCAGAACGACTCTGGATATCCTGCCAACTGGATGGCGGACGTAATCCGCATGCTTCCTAAGCAGATCGTCAACGTTGTGCCCGCTGGAGCGGGAGTAGCGGTGATGAAGGAGGAGTACGGGCGGAGCCTGCAGATCCTGCTCTCGGTGTGCGCCCTGGTGCTGCTGATCGCCTGCGCGAACGTGGCAAACTTGCTGCTGGCTCGCGGGGTAGCACGCCGTGGGCAAACGGCGGTCCGTTTGGCGGTGGGCGCCACCCCCACGCAGATCGTTACGCAAGCGCTCACGGAAAGCGCCTTGCTCGCCCTTGGTGGCGGCATTGTCGGGCTTCTTGTGGCCATGGCGGCGGCGCGCCTGCTCCTTGCCCTGGCGTTCCACAACTCGCATTTCCTTCCCATCAGCGTCGCGCCATCGCTCATGGTCTTGGCGTTTGCCTTCGCGTTGGCGTTGCTGACAGGCATCATTTTCGGTGCCACTCCCGCCTGGCTTGCCACGCGTACCGATCCGGCGGAAGCGCTGCGTGGATCGGGCCGGGGCACCAAGGATCGTTCTTCCTTCGCCCGTAAAGCCCTGCTGGTTGTCCAGGCCACCTTATCCGTTGTGCTGGTCGCCGGCGCGACAATGCTGGCGCGAAGCCTGAACAAGCTCGAGCATCAGGATTTCGGATTTCGGGTGCAAGGGCGCGTCGTGGTGGATATCAACAATCCGCCCGCCACCTATACGCTGCCCAAGTTAGAGGCTCTCTACCGCCAACTTGAAGAACGACTCATTCGCCTGCCTGGGGTGCAGGGGTGCGGGCTGGCGCTCTATAACCCGCTCACTGACAATTGGGGCGAACTCATCATGGTCGCTGGCCATCCTCCCGGCAAGCTTAACTCGGAACAGGGCGCGTCCTGGGACCGCGTAAGCGCTAACTATCTTCAAAACTTTGGCATCCCGATTTTGGGCGGTAGAGCCTTCTCGGCAGCGGACAATGAAACTACGGCGCCGGTGGCGATTGTCAACGAGGCTTTCGTGAAGCGTTTTTTCAAAAGCGGCGAAGACCCTCTGGACCAGCACTTCGGCCTGGACGTGCCCGAGTATGCCGGAACATTCCGTATCGTCGGCGTTGTGCGCGATGCGAAATTCGCGGGCTGGGGGTTGGACAGACCGGCGCGTCCGATGTTCTACGTCCCGCTAGCCCAAAATGTCAACTATCCCCACGAGTTGATGAAGAAGATTGAGCTGCGCTCGCACTTTATCGGCGGAATTATGCTGGTGACCAATCTGTCTCCCGGCACGATCGAGGCGCAGCTCACCCGGTTGCTGGCGGAGCTGGATCCTAATTTGACGATTAACACCGTGAGGACGATGCAGCAACAGGTTGAACTTTCCTTCGATCAGGAGCACGCCGTAGCCGGCCTTGCTGGCTTGTTCGGCACTGTGGCTCTGGTACTCGCTGCGGTCGGACTGTACGGCGTGACCGCCTATACCGTTGCCCAAAGAACCAACGAAATCGGCATACGCATGGCGCTTGGCGCTGACCGCCCAAAAGTGCTTCGACTCATACTGGGCGGGGCTTTCAAGCGCATCCTAATTGGGCTGATCTTGGGATTACCGCTGGCTATCGGCGCGGGGCGCTTGATTTCAGCCCAGTTGTACGGCGTCTCCTCTTGGGACCCGTTCGCCCTGACCGTTGCTGCCGCCGCATTGGCGATCTGCTCGTTTTTCGCTGCCATAATTCCTGCGAACCGCGCAGCATCTATTTCGCCCATGAACGCACTGCGGATGGAGTAGCGCAGCCTCGTTTGAGGTAGCGCGGCGTAGGCACTGTTCCGCAGATCACCGTTTCTGGATCGTTTTAGGGTTGACGAGTCGAAGAACCTATTCCAGCCTGTGCCGCGGTAGTTCACTCCTCGCGCAGCAGTATCGCAGGATCAATCGATAGAGCGCGTTGCGCTGGAATCCACGTAGCCGTTAGCCCTACCAAAAACATAGCTAGAACAGTACCAGCCAAGACTAACGGATCGCGGGGAGTTGCCTGATACACGATGAAAGCCAGCGCCCGGCTCGCCAGAATCAAACTGACTCAGTATTAGATTTTACTGCCTCGGAGTCGCTTCGAGGATTTCCCTGATCTCACCTCGGAAAGCCTCAAGCTCGCGCAACCTATCCGTTGTCGCTTGCACTTCCTTTTTCTTCCAGACGAATACTTCGCTTGCGCCGCGCTTCAGTTTCACGCTCAGATTACCATCCACCATGTAAGACGGCGGCGCGAGCAATTTCAGACCGCCATTCGGGACCGGCGCAAGCACCGCAGCGCAATTCCCTTTTCGCACGCAAAGTGCGCTTTCATACGGCGGAATTGCTATGGGGCGAAATCCGGCCGCAAACAGCTGCTCCATCATCTGTATTTGCTGTGGGCTGAGTTCAATCATGAATCAGGATGGCAGAGGCGGGGTTGCCTGCCCCGACTGTTACCGGCCCTGCCCGTTCTTGCAATCGCTAAGCCGCCGTCGAATCCGCTTCCGAGGACGACCCTTCGAGTTGCGCCAGGATTTCGCGCAGCGTCGTGATCAACTCATCGCGTGAGACGTGGCTCTTCTTAAATTGAATCCGGAACTTGAACGTCTCGTTCTGCGGCTCGAAATGAAAGATGAACGGCTGCGGCCGTTGCGGACCCGCTTGCTCTTCGCGGCGTTCGCGGCGCGCCTCGTCGCGCGTCAGCCCGCCCTGCATGATGCGGTGAAACATCTCGATCATTTTCTTTTCCGTCGGTTGCCGCGCAATCTGCAGCAGCAGCGACTTCGAAAGAATCCCGTGTTCGATGCACTTCTTCCGCAGCGAATCGGGAATGTTGCGCAGCGAAAGCGTCTCCGTCACTGAAGAGCGCGCCCGCCCGATTTTCTTGGCAATGTCCTCGTGCGTGTATTCGAATTGTGTGCTCAACCTATGCAGGCCGTCAGCCTCTTCAAACGGTGTCAGGTCTTTCCGCTGAATGTTCTCGATCAAGCCGATTTCCAGCGTTTCCGCATCGTCCGCGGTCTTCTCGATGCACGGCACTTCCCTCAGGCCCGCAGCGCGCGCCGCGTGGTAGCGCCGCTCGCCAGAGATAATGTAGAAGCAGTCCTCCCGCGGAACGTAGCGCACCAGCAGCGGCTCCAGCACACCTTTCTCGCGGATGGACTCCGCAAGTTCGCGCAGATCGCCGAGCGCCTTGCGAGGCTGATCCGGATTCGGGCGAATCTGGTCCACCCGAATCATCCGCCCCACCGCCGCGCCGCTATAGCTTGTCAGCGATTCGACGTAATGCGCGTCATGCCGCATCTTCAGCGTGACGGGTAACCCGATCCTCTTCGACACGTTGGACAACCTCCGCAGCGAGTTTTTTGTACTCAACCGCACCGGGTGATTTCGGCGCGTAAGTCAAAATCGTTTCCTTGTAGGCGGGACTCTCTTCGAGCCGCACGTTCTTGGTGATCTTCGTCTTAAAAAGCACTTCCCCGAACACCGAGCGAATCTGTCCATGCGTATCCTTCGAAATGTTCGTGCGTTTATCAAACAAGGTGATCAGCACGCCTAAAACCTTCAGCCCGGGGTTGGGTCGCGCGCGAATCCGTTCGTACGTTTCGAGGAGATCGTCCGTGCCTTCGATCGCGAAATAGGCCGCCTGAATCGGCACGAGCAAATGGGTCGAGGCCACCAGCGCGTTCACCGTCAAAATGCCCAGCGACGGCGGCGTATCCAGAACTATGTACTCGTAATCCTTTACCACCGGAGTCAGCGCGTCTTTCAATTTGTATGGCGCGTCAAATTGCCCCGCAAGCACCTGCTCCAGTTTTGCCAAGGCCAGCCGGCCAGGCCCGAGAAACAACATCGGATCTTTCGTCGCCCTGATGACCGCCGTGAGGGTCACGCGGCTGTCGCTCAACACATCAAACATCGACGTGGAAATCTCGCCGGAATCATAGAACGCGATTGTCGAATTGGCCTGCGGATCAAGATCGATCAGCAAGGTGCGCTTCCCGCGATGCGCCAGCGCGGCAGCCAGGTTGATGGCCGTCGTCGTTTTTCCCACGCCGCCTTTTTGATTCGCAATGGTGATGATGGCAGTCATCTGTTCCTGCCTCCGCTGGCGCACGCAAAACGCTGCCGCTCCGATGCGGCAACTGGGTTCCTATATATGGGTGTCGCCCTCAGAAAACCCCAAGGCCTAGGCTAACTGTACGTTTGTAACCCATTCATTGGCAAGGAAAAAGTGACCGGGACGCCGGAGTCCCCCAGTGGAAAACGCGACGGGGCTGCCCGGGGAATGATTAGAAAAGTCTATTCGAAGCGATTCAGGAATCCAGATCCCCGAAGTTATGCGAGGCTTACAGCAACTCCAAGCAGAGCTTCCAATCCGTCCGCCGCTGAGGCCGCTCCAAACGAGGACCGCCTCGCAGGAGACTTGGTTAATTAGATTGGAAAGCCGGTCCCAAGTTCAGAACCGACCGAAGTTACAGAAGCTACAGAATTCGCCTGGATTCGGGAACGAGCTGCCCGCAAACTAGTTTGCGCCGCAAACCAAATCCTTCCGGCTGCGCCGGCACCAGAAGTTCGGAACTCCCGCAATATCAATCGTCTACGAGCGCGAATCGTCACCGTCAAAGGAACTTCACTCCCGCTACCTGCGACAAGAAAACGTGCGCCAACTCGTTCCTTCTCTCGCGCCCCGCCAATTTGCTCCTTTTCCAATCGCCACTTACACTGATAATTTCCGTCGTGCTCAGATGATTGGACTGAAAACGTTTCGCGCCGAAATTCGCCCGACTCTGCGGCTTGCGATTCCGCTGGTTCTCGCCGAACTGGGGTGGATGAGCATGGCCCTCGTGGACACCATGATGGTGGGCCGTTTGTCCGACAGCGCGGTGGCCATCTCCGCCGTTAGCCTGGGAGGCATTCTGGTTCACGTGCTGGCGTTTTTTGGCGGCGGGCTTTTGTTTGGCCTGGACACACTCGTTTCGCAAGCTTTCGGCGCAGGCCAGCGCGAAGATTGCCATCGTTCTCTTCTGCATGGAATTTATCTCAGCCTCGCGCTCACTCCCTTCCTGATGGCGCCAGTGTGGTTCTTTGATCCACTGCTTCGTTTCGTGGGAATTTCGCCGGACATCATCGTACTGGCCGTGCCATATTCCAAGGCCATGGCTTGGGGTACGCTGCCACTTTTGCTTTATTTCGCGGTACGCCGATGCATGCAGGGAATGAACATTGTTCGACCCATCGCCTTTGCCCTGATAACCGCGAACATCATCAACGCCGTCGGCAACTGGCTTCTCATCTACGGCAAGCTAGGCGCGCCCGCGATGGGAGCCGTTGGTTCCGGTTGGTCCACTGCTTGGGCCCGCATCTATCTTGCGGCTGTCCTCGTCGGCTATTTACTTTGGTACGACCGTGAGCACCGCACCGAATTGCTGCGCACTCCAATTCAACCGGAGCTGGCGCGCATTCGGCGGCTCATCGCCCTCGGCTTTCCCGCAGCGATGCAGATCACTTTGGAAATTGGCGTATTCGCTCTGGTCACCGCGCTCATCGGCCGCCTCGGAGCCATTTCGCTTGCGAGCCATCAGATCGCGTTGAACACGGTTTCCTTCACATACATGGTGCCGCTCGGAATTTCTTCGGCTGCCGCCGTGCGTGTGGGTCAGGCCATTGGACGCAGGGATCCGTCCGGCGCTTCCGCTGCGGGTGACAGCGCGATTTTCTTCGGCGCAGGGTTTATGACGCTAGCGGGACTTGCCCTACTGGTTTTCCCGCGCGTCATCGCGCGCATCTACACTCCGGATGAAACCGTCATTCGAAACACGGTGCTTCTGCTCGCGGCCGGCGCGGCATTTCAATTGTTCGATGGCATTCAAACTGTGGCGACCGGGGCGCTGCGCGGCGCAGGCGACACGCGCACGCCCATGCTTTGTCATTTCACGGCGTATTGGATTATCGGCCTCCCGCTGGGCGCTTGGCTGTGTTTTCGCCGGGGATGGGGTGCTTTCGGGCTGTGGTCAGGGCTGAGCCTTGCATTGATATTGATCGGAATCGTTTTGCTCTTCGCGTGGCGCCGCACCGTTCGCACACTGATCGAAACGGCCAATGAAGCTGAGCTTGTTCGCAACTAGCGTAGAGAATGCAGGAGAAGAAACTCAGGAAAAAACTGTTCAACTACATTTTGTAACGGCCGAGGTCGTCGTCGGAAAGACCTTCGAGCCAGCTGCGGAGCTGCTCGTTGGTGTTGCGCTCCGAAATGGCGCTGGAGACTTTTGAGCTTTTTAGAACTTCCTCGTCCACGAAGATGGGGCAATCCATGCGAAGCGCCAGCGCGAGGGCGTCGCTGGGCCGCGAATCTATGGTCATCATCTGGCCTTCGCGCTCGACCCAGATCACCGCATAAAACGTATCATCTTTCAAATCGTTCACGACGATTTTTTGCACGCGCACATCAAGACCCAGGAAAACGTTCTTGAGCAGATCATGAGTCATGGGACGCGGCGTCTGCACTTTCTCGATTTCCAGAGCGATGGCGTTGGCCTCGTAGATGCCCACCCAGATCGGCAGAATGGCCTGGCCCTGTACATCCTTGAGCACGACGATGGGCATATTCGTCACCGGGTCCATCATCAGGCCACGGATTTTCATCTCCACTTCCATCGAGGCCCCCTAGATGACGTGCTCGCCCAACAGGCTATTCGGAGTCGCGTCCGTAACGCGAACCTGCAGGTAGGTTCCCAGAAGCTCTGGCGCTTGTGAAGCAAAATTTACGACCCGGTGCGATGTAGTGTACCCGGACCATTGGTTCTCGCGGCGCGATTTTCCGCTGACAAGAACGTTAAATGTTGCTCCAACGAACGAAGCATTCCGGGCTCGTTGAATTTCGCGCTGTTTATCTTGGAGAATGGCGAGCCGACGGCTCTTTTCTTCTTCGGGGATCGAATCTTTCATTGAAAGTGACGGTGTATTTGGCCGAGGCGAATACTTGAAAGAAAAAAGGCTGTCGTACCGTACCTGGTTCAGCAAACTCAGCGTTTCGTCAAAATCAGCTTCCGTTTCGCCAGGAAAGCCCACGATGATGTCTGTGGTAATGGCGATCGGACGTTGCGCCGCGCGAATCATGTTGATCTTCTCAAGATATTCTTCGCAGGTGTAGGTCCGCTGCATGGCGCGCAGCACTTTGGTCGAACCGGACTGCACGGGCAAGTGAACGTGATCGCAGAGTTTCGGCTGCGACTCAATCGCCTCGACAATGTCACGCGTAAAGTCGCTTGGGTGCGAGGTGGTAAAGCGCACGCGGCGAATTCCCTGCACATCCGCCACGGCGAGGAGCAGCTCCGAAAAGCGCATCCTGCGGGGGGTCGGGTCGGCGTAGGAGTTTACCGTCTGCCCCAAAAGTTGAACTTCGGAGTACCCGAGTTCGGCGAGTTGCCGGACTTCCCGCAAGATCGAATCGCTGGCGCGGCTACGCTCGGGCCCGCGCGTGAAAGGCACGACGCAGTAGGAGCAAGCTTTGTCGCATCCCTCGATGATGGTCAGATAAGCGCACCAGGGATTGTCGCGGCGCGTCATCTGCGTTTCGAAAGTTTCGTCCGTGTCCGTATCCAGGCCCGTGACGCGATGATTTCCGGCTTCGAGTTCCGCCAGCATCTCCGGCAGTTTTCGATAGCTCGCCGAGCCGCAGACCAGGCTCACCCACGGCGCGCGTTCGAAAATGTCCTCGCCTTCCTGCTGCGCAACACAACCCAAAACCCCAATAATCTTTCCATCCTTCTGCTTTTCCCGGTATTCACCGAGCCGCGAAAAAACCTTCTGAGCCGCCTTTTCACGAATGCTGCAGGTGTTGTAGAGAATCAAAGAGGCAGCTTCGGGCGATGCGACCTGACGATAGCCTCGGGAAAGCAGCACACCGGCGACTTTCTCTGAGTCGTGATCATTCATCTGGCATCCGAACGTTTCGAGAAAAAAGGTGCCGCGTTGGGAAATCGTCGAAGGCGGACTGGAGCCCGCAGGGAAAACAGAGAGCGGAGCGGTCAGTTGTTGCAGCTCGATGTCGAATGGTTTGCTCATGCGCAAATCGCAGTTTATCACACCTGCTTTCTTCCAAGCCCGTCCCCGGCATCTCATTGAAAGAACGTCTTCCAGTGCCCGATAAGCAGCAGAATTAGAAACAGATGCATCCAATTGGTTGCGGGCTGTGGGTGCGTGTGCTACGTTTCTTACGCCCAGAAAAATGCCGACCGCTCGCGGTCAGAAAGCATTTGTTCTTACTGAGGGGTACATCCTTCTGTTCACCACGATTTTTGTAACCGATATCGGAAACATCCTCACGCAAACGGGCTGGGTCGCGCGCGGCGTTCTCCTGATTCTTCTTTTCTTTTCAATCGTGTCCTGGGCCATGATTCTCCAAAAGCTGGGACTCTTCTCCCGGATCCGGGGCCAAAGCGACCAGTTTCTTCGCATCTTTCGTGCGTCACATGGGGTTGCCAATCCGCAAGCCCTAGCCGCCGCCATTTCGCCGTTCTCTTCGGTCTACCTGGCCGGCTACCGTGAATTGCAAAGCCAGGTCGGGGGCAGCAGCGGCAATCCTCATCCACCGAAGCTAAAAAGCCTGCAAGCTGTTACCGTGAGCATGCAGCTGGCGTCCGCGGAAGAGGTTCGCCGCGTGGAGAAAGGTATGTCGTGGCTCGCGACGACGGGCTCCGTCAGCCCTTTCATTGGTCTTTTCGGAACCGTCTGGGGCATCATCGACGCATTCTCGGGCCTCGGCAGCGCGGGCGCCGCGAGCTTGCGGGCGGTCGCGCCCGGCATCGCCGAAGCCCTGGTGACCACGGCCGCGGGCCTTGCCGCGGCGATTCCCGCGGTTATTTTTTACAATCAATTTTTGCAGAATATCCGCGATCTTGCGCAGCGGTTGGACACGTTTGCAATGGAAGTAACGGCGCAGATCGAAAAGACGTTTAGCTAGCGGCGGCTGCGGGCTCAGCCGCGCGCCGCCAGAGAATTAGATCATGCCGCAATTCTCCAAAGGCACGCGAACTTCGCTCTCCGAGATCAACATGGTCCCGTTCGTGGACGTGGTTCTCGTGCTGCTGATTATTTTCATGATCACTGCGCCGATTCTACAGTCTGGGATTGAAGTGGACGTTCCCAAGACACGAACAGTGAAGGAGATCAATCAGGAGCGCCTGGTGGTCACGGTGGACAAGGCCCAGCGCATCTATCTCGGGAACGAGCCGATCAACATTCACCAGTTGGGATCCAGAATCCATTCGGAATTGAAGAACAAGCAGGATGGTATATTCCTGCGCTGCGATGAGACCGTTCCCTTCGGGAGCTTTGCCGCGGTAGTGGATGCGCTCCGCCAATCGGGCATCAACAACATCAGCATCGTCACCGAGCCCATCACTACACGCGCGCGCACTCCATAGTATGGCTATTGCCGCCTCCAATTCGATGGACCGCTTCGGGAGTACACGATACGAGGACCAGAGCCTCCGACAGTTCCTCATCTACTCGATTATCATGCATGCCAGCCTGGCCGTCGTCATCATCGTCTCTGCCTATATTCAATTTCGACAAAGCCGCTGGGGGGGCGTTGGAGGCGAACTCGGCGGGACGAAAGTGAACCTGGTCTCTGCCGCGGGCATCCCCCTGCCGAAGGAAGCGGTGGTTACCGAGAGCAAGGCGGTGGACCCCACCAAGGGCCTCTACAAAGAAGAGCCGCCCAAGCCGCCGGAACTGAAAACCGAGGCGACAAAGATTCCCAAATTTGAGAAAGAAAAAAAGCTTCCGCCTTCACCGAAGTCCCGGACGTTCGAAAGCAAGACTCCTCCCCCGGACAATGCGGTGCCTTACGGCAAAGGGGGCAATCCCGATTTGCCGACGGGCTATTCGCAAACCCCCGGAGCAGGTTCGAGCGGCGTCACCGTGCAAGGCCAAGGCGGTGCGGATTTTGCTTCCCGGTACGGCTGGTATATCGAGGCGGTGAAGAACCGAATTTACAGCAACTGGCAACAATGGACGATCGATGCCGCCGCGCGCACTTCCCGAACCATGCACTGCGCGGTCTCTTTCACCATCAATCGAGACGGCTCGCTGAAGGACTGGCATATTTCGGAGTCCAGCGGAAATTCGTCGTACGACAATTCAGCGCTGCGGGCCGTGATGAGTTCGAATCCGGTAACAAAACTGCCAGGCGATTACGCCGGCAGTTATGTAGTGGCGACGCTTGATTTTAATCCGCCGTCCATTCGATGAGGGGGTAACGTCGGTTCCTAGGAGTCCGGAGGTGAGGGTGCACACAAAGCAAAGAGGGCTTCGTTCGGTGTTGGCGTTCATCTTTCTGAGTTTCGTTGCCAATACTGCTGGGGGACAGGATTGGTTCCGAACCGCCATCGGCATGGACGCGAACAAGCCGCGAGTGGCGGTAGCGGACTTTGTGGCGCGGGCCGACTCGGCCAAAAACCATTCCGCGCTCTTCACCCAAGTTGTTCGCGATGATCTTCAGTTCAGCGGCATTATCGAACTGGCCAGCCCGAGCTTCTACCCTCCTCAGGCACCTGGCGTTCCCGCGGAATTGAGATTTCCGGCTTGGACCGATCCGCCGACGAATGCAAATTTTGTGGGCTTCGGGAATCTTTCCGAGAGCACGGCAGAAGTGGCCATTGAGGCCTGGCTGTATGACGTTCGAAGCCCTACATCTCAAGCAGTTGTCGGCAAAGTTTATCGCGGGGCGCCGACGGATCCGCAAGTGCGGAGATTCGCGCATCAATTTGCGGATGAGATCATCGGCAAACTCTCCGGCGGCTTGCCCGGCGTGGCTGGGACGCAAATCGCATTTGTCAGCTCGCGCAGCGGTTCGAAAGAGATCTGGGTGATGGACTATGATGGGGCCAATCAGCGGCAGCTAACCGCATTGAAATCCATTTCGTTGACACCCCGCTGGTCACCCGACGCTTCGCGCATCGCGTTCACCTGCTTTGCTCCTTATGCCGGTGTGACCAGCGCGCAAATCTGCATGTATTCGCTGGACACGGGAAAGCAGGTTTCCTTCCCTCGATTCCGCGGCACAAATAGCACTCCGGCATGGTCGCCGGATGGCACGCAGATCCTCTTCTCCTCCTCGATGCTCGGAAACCCGGAACTCTTTGTTTCTGACATCAATGGCGGCCGCCCGAAGCGCTTGACGATAGCGAATGGTGCGAGTATCTCCCCAACGTGGAATCCGAGAACGGGGCAGACCATCGCGTTTGTCAGCGATCGCGACGGGTATCCACAGCTCTTTCTGATGAATTCCGACGGCACCAGCACCACAAAACTGGACCTGCCGGACATGGGTTATGTCATCGATCCGGCGTGGGCGCCGAACGGCCAACTGCTAGCTTTTAGTTGGCGCAGGCCCAGCGGCAACTATGACATCTACGTGATGGATGCTGCCTCGCAGCAGCTTGTGGAGTTGACGCGCGATCAGGGGCGCAACGAGCGCCCCAGCTGGGCGCCCGACGGGAGACACATCGTCTTCGAATCGACGCGCGGGGGCACGCGCCAGATCTGGACAATGCTTGCGGATGGCTCGCAGCCGCACCAGTTGACGGCGACAGGACATAATGAATCCCCGAACTGGTCGCCACGATGAAATATTTCATGGAACCTGCCGAAGGAGCCCTGCATCTCACAGGCAGGCGCCCTGTGTGTTGATTTTCTGGTTTGCAGAATGTGCAACCCTCTAAATACACGCCTTGGCGTCCGGGTCCGATGTATAATATATCGTGATACGAGATATTTCCCGAACCCAGCCCGCTGGTGGTAGGATATTGGCTCTATGGTGGGACGAACACGGGAATCTGACTGCTGAGGAGGATATGCATGAAACTGGCACCACGCTCGCTCTATCGCGCCGGCTTGCTCACTGCCCTTGCCGCCATTGTTTTTACCGTCGGCTGCGCCAAGAAACAGGTCGCCGCACCACCGCCGCCACCACCACCGCCTCCGGCGCCCGCGCGTCCGACCGTGACGCTACAGGCTAGCCCGGGTTCCATCAACAAAGGCGAGTCGTCAACACTCAGCTGGAATTCCACGGATGCGACGCAGCTCAACATCGCGCCGGAAGTCGGACCTGTAACCGCGCAGGGCTCGACCAAGGTCACGCCTCCGGAATCCACGACTTATACGATTACCGCCTCTGGGCCCGGCGGCTCTGCGACCGCTACGGCAATGGTTAACGTGGCTGCGCCGCCTCCACCGCCTCCTCCTCCGCCGCCTGACTACGATAAGATCTTTCTTCGAGAAGTGCGCGATGCGTATTTCGACTATAACAAGGCGGACATTCGCCCCGACGCTCGCGAAGCGCTTTCAAAAACCGCGGATTTGCTGAAGAACTATCCGCAGTTCAGGGTGACCATCGAGGGGCATTGCGATGAGCGCGGATCGACGGAATACAACCTGGGCCTCGGCGATCGCCGCGCCGCCGCGGTGAAGCAGTATCTCGTTTCGCTGGGAATCTCGGCGGACCGGCTCAGCACGGTGAGCTTTGGCAAAGAAAAGCCCTTCTGCATGGAAAGCAACGAGACGTGCTGGCAGCAGAACCGCCGCGGTCATTTCGTGAAAGCGAACTGAGCCACAGTCGCGGCCATTCGCGGAAACGACCGGCTATTGACAGACAGGGCCGCGAGCCCGGGCAAACCCTTGCCCACTCGCGGCCCTCTTATTAGAGTGAATGCTGCTTCCCTGGCCTGTATGATTTTTGATGGCCGCTCGATGGCCGACCTTTTGTTGGAGCCTTCTGGCGCCCTTTAGGAGGATCGTTCATGCGTATCCGCAATATCGCCATTTTCAGCGCCGCCATTCTTGCCGGCGCTCTCGGGGGAAGCCTGATCGGTCCCCGGCCCGCCGAAGCCGTCGCTCGGGAATTGATCGAATTACAGCGCGACGTGACGTCCCTGCTCCAGGGACAAAAAGATATGTCCACGCAAATGACCCAGGACCACACGGTCATGAAGACGCTCGTGGATCAGTCCAACGAAAATGTCGCTAAGCTGAGCGCCACGATGGGTTCGCTGCAGAAATCCGTACAGGATGTGCAAGCGAACGCCGGAGCGCGGCTGGACACGATGTCCACGCAGGTTCAGGGGCTCTCGGATAATTTGGAGGAGATCAAATCGCGGCTCGGCAAGCTGAACCAGCAGTTGGTGGATTTGCAAAATTCCGTGCAGAGCCTGGACGCGAAGATTCCCGGCGCCGCACCCGCGCCAACAGCGGGAACAACGACGCCGACCACGGGGTCGGTTTCGCCCGCTGGTGCGTCTTCAGTTCCGGCCGGACCTGCGCCTTCCGCCGACACGCTCTATTCGAACGGGCTTCGCGACATTCGCAGCGGGAAGTACGATCTGGCACGCTCTGAATTCCAGGATTATTTGAAGTATTACGGCGAGACGGACCTCGCTTCGAACGCCCAGTTCTACCTCGGCGAAATTGCTTATTCGCAAAAGAACTACGATCAAGCGATCGGAGAATATGACAAGGTCTTGACGAATTATCCGAAGAGCTTCAAGCTGGCGCCGGCGCGTTTGAAGAAAGGGATGGCGCTCGTCGAGCTCGGGCAGAAAACTTCGGGTGTTCGGGAGCTCCGCGAAGTTGTAAAGCGTTACCCCGGGACGGAGGAAGACCGGCAGGCCCGTGCCAGACTGAAGGAACTCGGGGTCGCCGTCACGGCGACGCGGTAGGCCTCGCGTTTGGTGCTTCCCCGCCCCGAGAGATTTCGCGGAGTTTTCCCGGCGCGCAAAGTAACTCCGACATTGGATTTCCCTTTTCAACCGTCGCATGTTATCTTCGCGGGCTACGGGGGAGTTCCATGTCTGTCAATAAGGTGATTCTCGTGGGCCGTCTGGGCCGCGATCCGGAAACTCGATATACCGGCGGCGGGCAGGCGGTCGCGAATTTTTCTCTGGCTACGGACGAAAGTTACAAGGATCGGAACGGCGAGCGGCAAAAGCGCACCGAATGGCACAAGATCGTCGTGTGGGGCAAGCAGGCCGAGATTGCTCAGCAATATCTCAAGAAAGGGTCGCTGATTTTCATCGAAGGCCGGATCCAGTCCCGCGAATGGCAGGACAAGGAAGGCCAGAAGCGCACCAGCTTCGAGATCGTCGCTAACAACTTCCGGATGCTCGGCGGACGCGCCGAAGGCGCCGCTGCCGCTGCCGGTGGCGGTGGTGGAGGAACGGCGGCCAGCGCTGGCCGCGGCGGCGAGGACGTCGAGCACGCGGCTCCAGCGGAGGATGTTTACGGCGGAGGCCAATCCAGCGGCGGCCCCGAAATCTCCGACGAGGATATTCCGTTCTGAAGCGTTTTCGTTTGCGGATCCGCTTTGGGATGGCTGAACCACAGGGTGGGTTCACGTCGGTCCAAGCAAAAGAGAGCCACTTGATTTCCTCGCCGAGCCCTCAAATCGATTGATATTGCGTCATCACTCAAGCTGCAGAGGTTCGTCAGATGTCGAGAACAAATCGTCAGCTTGTCTTGCGCCAAAGACCGCAGGGCCTTCTCGCGTCTGGAGACCTGGAGCTCACACAATCCACCTATCCCGATCTGACGGACGGGCAGGCTTTGGCTCGCGTCAAGTATTTGTCCATCGATCCAACGATGCGCGTCTGGATGGCCGTGGACACCTACCTTCCGGCGGTTGCCATCGGAGCGGTCATGCGCGCTCTCGGATTCGCGGAGATCGTCGAATCGCAGCACCCCGACTACAAGAAAGGCGACCGCGTCACTGGTCTTACCGGACTTCAGGAATATGTCGTTCTGGACGCCTCAACCAAGCAGACATTCCAAAAAGTTCCTAAGATTCCGTTCGTGTCGGACACGGTGTTTCTGGGCGTACTCGGCTTCAATGGACTGACCGCATTCTTCGGCATGGAGATTGCGCAACCGAAGAAAGGCGAGACCCTTGTGGTCTCCGCTGCGGCGGGCGCCACCGGCAGCATCGTTGGGCAAATCGGTAAGATTCAGGGTTGCCGCGTCGTGGGCATCGCCGGTAGCGACGACAAATGCGCCTGGCTTACGAAAGATTTGGGCTTCGACGCCGCCATCAACTACAAACAGGCCGACTGGAAAGAGAAGCTCGCGGCCGCCACGCCGAACGGCATCGAGATAGACTTTGAAAACGTTGGCGGTGAAATCATGAAGGCAGTGCTGGAGCGCATGAATCTTCACGGACGTGTCATTCTGTGCGGGCTGATCTCCGGCTACACGAAAGGAGATCCCGGATTGGCCAGCTTCGGCACCGTGCTCGTCAAACGCCTACGAGTCCAAGGGTTCATCGTTATGGACTATGCACCGCGCTTCATGGAGGCTGCCACGCAGCTTGGCCAGTGGCAAATGTTTGGAAAGCTGAAGGACCGCGAGACGATCGTCGAGGGGCTGGAAAAAGCGCCCGAGGCCATCAATATGCTCTTTACAGGGGGAAATACCGGTAAGCTGATCGTCAAGGTCTGAACGGGCGGCGATGCCGTCTGGACCTACCGCTGCGTGTTTTTCTTTCTCTCTTCGTCCAGGCGCCTCAGGAAATCTTCAAATTTGGGCTTCTGCTCGGGCGTCAAAATCGCACGAATCTGCTCCCGCCCTTTTTGACGCGCTTCATCAATCTGCGGTTCCGTCGATTGGCGGATCGCTCTGTACTGCGCCTGGACGCTGGCGATAATCGCTTCTACCTCCTTTTGCTGGTTAGGCGCAAGGCTAAGCTCCTGCGTCAGGCGCTGGACCTTTTGGGCACGCTTCTCACCCTCAGTCAGTTGCGGTGGGGGGACATTCCTTGCATGAACACCAAACACGTTTCCAAGCACTCCACCGAGGGCCGCCCCCAGAAGAAATACAAGGCCGACCCACAGAGCCGCCTTGCGTGTTGCGGACGTATCGCTCATGGATTCCTCTCTGCCATGCTGATGAGCACGTCATCCTGATTCATCGGCGGAGGCGGTGACTCAAAAAGATATTCCGGAGTCGCGACCGCCGCCGGTTGGTTGATCTTTTCAGGTGCCGGCCTTTCATAGAGCCAAGTGCCGGCAACCAGCAGTAAAGCGCCGGAAGCCAATGCCAGTCTCGAGGCGAGCCGGGGCACCACGACCCAGGTGCGCGCCGCTTCCTCGAATTCCTTTTCTCGCACTGCGACGGCTGCCAGGACGCGACCGGCAAACCAAGGCCCTGGCTCGAAGCCCTTTGGTACAGCCTCCTTCAAAATTTCCCGGGCGGTGAGCAAATCCTGCGTGGCCTCCTGGCAGTCCAGGCAGGCCACAAAATGGCTGCGAGCTATAGGAGTCATTGCCTCCAGTAATTCCTCGACACTTCCCGATCCGGGCCGCACGACCACAGAGTCCTCCAGCAAAGTTCGAAATCGATCACATTCATCGCCTTGTCGCTTCATCCGATTCCACATGTCGCTTCACCTCATTGACTGACGAAAACTCTCGCTGTGGCGGGACTCTCCGCCACCGTCTGCAGACCATTTAAGTCTCCTCGGCTCTTGCGCGGATCACAATTCGCCGTCGTGCCCGAAACAGCCTGACCTTAACGGTGTTGGCGTTCAAATTCAAAACTTCCGCAATCTCCTCAATCGAAAACCCTTCTACTTCCTTCAGGATCAGCATCAACCTGTCGCGGTCGTCCAAGCCCTCCAGCAGGCGCTCCACCCGCTGCCTTGCTTCCAACCGCTCGCTGATGTCCGGCCCGGGATTGACCTTTTCCTCTGAGGTGATGATTTGGCGGGCCTGCTCTTCGCTCAGATCGGACTCGTAGACCAGGGGCCGAACCTTCTTTTTTCTCAACAAGTCCCAGCATTCGTTCACCGTGATCTTATATAGCCAGGTGCTGAAGGCCGCACGCTGGTCGAATCGTTTCAGAGAAAAATATGCCTTGACGAATACCTGCTGGGCGATATCTTCCACATCCTCGCGCTTTCGCAGGATCCTGCTCGCCACGGCAAAGACGCGATTCTGATGCCGGCGGATAAGCTCTTCAAACGCCTCCTTGTCCTCGGCCTGAGCCCGGCTGACCAACTCGCGGTCATCCATGGCTCCGGCCGGCTTCTGGCCACGCCCCACAGACTCCACGACCGGGGGGAGCGTGCCTGTGGCCCCTAGTTTTGGGACGCGCGCCATCGGCATTCGGTTACAGTACCCTTCTCCCGTATTCCGCATATCGCATCAATTGTTCCATTCTACTTTTTAAACTTTTTACTTGCTTTCCATCTTACCGACCTGCAACAATGCCTCCATGATTATCGGTGACCGCCTTCGCGCACTCCGCGAAGAAAAGAAACTCTCCCAGGGCGACATCGAAAAGCGTACCGGCCTGCTTCGTTGCTACATTTCCCGCGTCGAGAATGGCCACACTGTCCCGGCCATCGAAACACTGGAGAAGCTGGCTCGCGCTCTCGAGTGCCCACTCTATCAACTCTTTTATGACGGCGAGGAGCCGCCGCAGTTGCCGAATCTCCCCAAGCGCAAGTCTTCGGATGATATCGCCTGGGGTAGCGTCGGTAAAGATGCACGCTTTCTCAACAAGCTTCGCCGCTTGCTGAGCAAGTCCGATGAAGGGGACCGCAAGCTCATTCTTTACATGGCTCAGAAAATGGCTCACCGCTAGTTCGGCAATCACGTTTCTTTGCGAGTAGCCGTTTGTTGGCAAGCATGCTTAAAAAATGTGGGAGGCCGCGCGATACTGCTGCGCGGCCTGCTTTTTCTAGGGTTGCCGTATTTCAGCAAGGCTTTAGTTCCATTTTGGAACAATTTGAGACTCTCTATAGACGCCTATCAGCCAGGAAGATTATTCCCACTCAATTGTACTTGGTGGCTTGGAGCTAATATCATAAACGACCCTCGTTACACCCCTGACCTCGTTTACGATGCGCGTCGAGATTCGTTCAAGGACCTCTGCAGGCAGCTTAACCCAATCCGCAGTCATCGCATCATCCGACTCCACAACCCTGACGGCGACAGTCAAGCCGTAGGTCCGGAAATCCCCCATGACTCCGACACTGTGGACGGGAAGCAATACCGCAAACGCTTGCCATACTTTGGCATAGAGCCCCGCCCGGCGAATCTCTTCTACCACGATGGCGTCGGCATCTTGTAGGGTTACTAGATGGGAACGGGTAATCTCGCCGAGAAGCCGGACAGCGAGCCCCGGGCCGGGAAACGGATGTTTCACGAGGACTTCCTCAGGCAGCCCCAGATCCTTGCCGATACGGCGCACCTCATCTTTAAATAGATCCCGCAGCGGTTCAATCAGGGAAAAAGGCATCTTTTCCGGCAGTCCGCCGACATTGTGGTGTGTCTTGATCGTGGCGGATGGTCCCTTGACGGAAACCGACTCGATTACGTCCGGATAGAGGGTACCTTGCACCAGGTAGCCAATCTCTCCGTGTGCTTTGCCAGCCTGGAGCTTTTGCGCCTCTTCGGCGAAAACGGAGATGAATTCTCTGCCGATGATCTTTCGTTTTTGTTCGGGGTCGCTTACGCCTTCAAGCTTGCCGAGGAACCGGTCGGAGGCCTCCACTCCGATGACGTCGAGTTTCAGACGGCCACGCAACATCTCCAGGGTGTGCTGGAATTCGTTTTTTCGGAGCAATCCAGTGTTCACGAAAATGTTTGTCAACCGTTCCCTGATGGCCCTATGGACCAACACCGCTGCAACGGTCGAATCCACGCCGCCACTCAGCGCGCAGATCGCCCATTTGTTGCCTACCTTGGCGCGGACAGCCGCGGTCGTTTCTTCAATAAACGCGGCACCGCTCCATTTCGGCTCCGCATTGCAGACGCGGAAGAGAAAGTTCTTCAGCATATCCGTTCCGCGTTCGGTGTGATTCACTTCAGGATGAAATTCGACGGCGTATATCTTGCGTTGCGGATCTTCCACGGCGGCGATAGCATTTTCTGTGCGCCCAACGGTGTGAAATCCTTCCGGAAGCGCCCGGACATGATCCCCGTGGCTATTCCACACGCGGAGAGATGCTGGAACACCCGTGAACAAGTGGGACGCGGCGTGCTCTTTGGAATCTTCGATTTGCAATTGCGCGCGACCATATTCGCGCCGCGCGGCTTTTTCCACTTTCCCACCCAGCGTGTGCGTAATCCACTGCATCCCGTAGCAGATTCCAAGGACCGGAATCCCCAGTGCAAGCACTTTGGGATCACACTTTGGCGCTTCGGGGTCATAGACGGAGCTTGGCCCACCGGACAATACGATTCCAGCAGGCTCTAACTTCCGGAGTTCATCGATGGAAGTGGTACACGGCAAGACGGCGGAGAACACTTGCTGTTCGCGAATCCGGCGCGCAATGAGTTGTGTGTACTGTCCGCCGAAATCGAGCACTACCACGCCGCCGAGTTCCGCCTTCATCCTGCCTCCCTGCTCCCGGTCCGGCTCAGCCATCCGCCTCGCTGCGCTCTCCATCATGCCATCTCCCCTCACGCCACGACGAGATTCAACAGCTTGTCCGGAACAAAAATCCGTTTCATGATCCGTTTACCATTCACGTGGTGCGCGATGGACGGCTCCGCCTGCGCCAATTTGACGACTTCTTCTTCCGTTGTTCCCGCGGCCACTTTCACTTTGCCCCGCAGGCGCCCGTTCACCTGAACTGGGATTTCGACCTCTTCATCCTTCGCCAGCTGAATCTGCCCTTCTATCAAGTCTGGCCATACGGCATTCCATAACCCATTATCGTGACCCAACATTTCCCACAACTCCTCAGCGAGATGTGGCGTCATCGGGGCCAAAAGCAGGGTAAGTATTCGTATGACTTCCTTACGAATTTCTGGACGAA
>Ga0307475_10000312_pt1 | contig 29546 bp, 20 predicted proteins | sample atmos_gasesECM1C_FD_203317 | JGI IMG/M metagenome (GOLD analysis project Ga0307475, IMG submission 203317) | Hardwood forest soil microbial communities from Morgan-Monroe State Forest, Indiana, United States - atmos_gasesECM1C_515 | ecosystem: Environmental > Terrestrial > Soil > Temperate... | reverse complement strand
TGATCGCCGACACGCACAAAGGCGAGATTGCCAGCCTCGAGCTCGGCCTTAAAAATGTGACTCTGGAACGCAAGACCGATGGCTACTTTGTTGGCTCCAATTTCCCGATTGCCCCGAAGTTAGCCGTGGAAGAAACAAATTTTGCGACCGCCGATATGAGCAACAGTCCCAATGCGCGTCATCGCCGTTGGGAGCAACTCATGGCCGAAAATAAAGGCAAGATCGACGTGAACTTGGCTGAGAAATTTCTAGCCGACCACGTGGACTCCTTCACCGGAAAAACTGAACCCAGCGAACGCACCCTCTGCGGGCACGTGGAACTCTCGCCTCGGGGCATGGGCTCCTGGCAAATACCGTATGGCAACGCGGGGGCCGTGCAAAACAAAGCCACCGATACGCAAATGGCCGCACAAATGGAATTTGTTGCCGCCGCCGGTCATGCCTGCGGGATGGATTTCCTCGCCGCGAAACACCTCCAGCAGCATCCCGAACAGTCCTGGGAAAAACCCGCGCTTCGCGACATGAAGGCCTATCCCTGGACTACTATCAGCGTCCAGAAATGATAATGCTGGCGTGCGTAACTCTCCTCATTCTCACGAAAACGAAACAAAAGATAAGCGCTTACATTAAGGCCGCGAAGTTTCAAAGTACTATTCGCCGCCGCGCCCAACCGTCCTAAAATTGAATTCGCCCAGCAAGGAGGATTCTTGGCTACTCGAAAGTCGTCAGTTCGGCATTCTGTTCATGCTGATGGTCATTCAGATGCGATTCGCATTGTGCCCTTGCACCATCCACAAGCGCTGCAGCCCTCCGCGCCCCGGCTTACCTATCGGAATGGACCGTTACTATCGGCCGTCGAGGTTTTCACCGTGTTTTGGGGCGCAACATGGAATTCCGCTCCACAAATTACCTTGATGAATGATATGAACGCCTTCTTCGACTACATTCTGACCAGCGCGCTGATCGATCAGTTGGCGGAGTACAACGTAGCGAACTATAAAATTTCCCACGGCAAGCGCACCGGTACGACCGTCATCACCCCGGCTACCCCAAGTTCCGTGAACGACACCACTATCCAAAAGGAAGTTCAAAGCGCCATCGCATCCAATAGTGCCTTCCCGCAACCGGGGGCTAACACCTTGTACTTTGTCTTCATGCCCGAAGGAGTGAAGGTTGTGCAAGGCGGCTCAGCTTCCTGTCAGGCCTTCTGCGGATATCACAACGATATCAACAGCCAGATTTTTTACGCCGTGATGCCCTACCCCGGATGCGCGGGCTGCACCGGTGGTTTGCAACCCTTCGATGCGCTGACGTCCACCAGTTCGCACGAATTATGCGAAGCCATTACCGATCCTATTCCCGGCCAAGGCTGGTACGACGATTCCAATGGTGAAATCGGCGACATTTGCGCCTGGAAAACCAAGAAATTGGGTCAGTATACTGTGCAGCTAGAATGGTCGAACAAAGCCAACCAGTGCTTGTAAAACATTTGCTGGGACACTCGTACTAGCCCTCGCCGCAGTCGCGTCACTTACCTCTTCTCTAGCTTTCTGCCTCCGTTCTCATAGAGTGACAGAGTCTCGTTGCAGTAATGGGCGATATTATCTTGGAGCATCTACATGAGATAATTTTCACCTTGACAACGGTGGACTCTCGCAGCAGAATCCCAGCCAAACTCACGTATTTTGCGCGGTGCGACCAGCGCATCTCTCTCGTCCCCCCTTGCGAAACTGTGTCCCACCCGAGGTGAATGTCTCCGAAAACTCGAAGGAGGCCCCTATGAGACCCCAAAATTCAGCGATTGCCCTGACTATCCGGGGGGTACTGGCTCCATTGAGGCAAGCCTTATCCGTTCGCCTGACCTTGGGGCTTCTGCTCGCAGTGAGTATTCCTCTCGTGGTTTACGCGCAAGCGCCTACCCCAGGCCAAAACGTCAACATGGTGTCCGGGACGAAATGGCCGGGTGGCGATCCCTTTCTGAGACAGCAGAATGAGCCGTCGATTGCAGTGTCGACGCGCAACCCGCAACACCTTCTTGCGGGTGCGAACGACTATCGCACCGTAGACCTCCCCTTGGTCGATCAATTGCCGATTAATCAGTTGAACGGAGACGCTTGGCTGGGAGTCTTCAAATCCTTCGATGGCGGACAACGATGGCAGAGCACGCTCCTGCCGGGATTTCCGCAAGATCAATCCACATTTGGTGCGAGCTCGCCAATGAAAGGGTTCGGTGCAGCTTCCGACCCAACGGTGCGCGCTGGTACAAACGGAATGTTCTACTACAGCGGCATCGCACTGAACCGGAATACGAACATTGGGGGATTGTTCCTTGCACGATTCATTGATCTCAACAACAAGGAAAACGGTGACGCGGCACAATCGAACTATCCTGCCCCGACAACGGATCCGATCCGTTACCTCAATACAGTGGAGATTGACCACGGCAACGCCGGCCAGTTCATCGATAAACCCTGGATCGCAGTGGATATCCCCCGCTCCGGTGCCGGAACGTGCACGATAACGGCGCCACAAGATAATAACGTCACCACGGTTCTACCCCCCTTCCCCGCCGGAAACATATACATCGCTTACGCGATGTTTGTCGGCGGCGCGATAAATGTCCGTAGCAAGATCAACTTCTCGAAATCCAGCGACTGCGGCGCCACTTGGACAAAGCCCATCATGATCAGCCAGACCTTCGACATCAACCAGGGTACGCAGATCGCCGTTGATCCTGAAACTGGCTACGTTTACGTAGCCTGGCGCGTGTTCAGCGGTTCAGGAAGCGATCCTGACGCGATTGTGATTACTAAGTCCACGGACGGCGGAAACACCTTCACGAAGGCAGTGCCTATCCGCACGTTGACGGTTTATACCGGCTCTGCAGGTCCCGCGATGTTCGATCAGAATACGAACGCGACCGAGTTCCGCGACCAAACCATGCCGACGCTCGCCGTGGATGATAGCGGAATCCCCGGTGTCCCTGGACACGTGTATGCAGCTTGGGCGGAACGCGGCGTGCAAAAGCCCGATGGAGATGCGCGCATCCAGATTAGCACCTCTTCCGATGGGATAACGTGGTCGACTCCAACACCCGTGGACAATAATACCCTCATAGATGACTCCGGAAACTACATCAACGGTGGTCGCGGTCACCAGCTCATGCCCGCCATGACCTTCATCGGTGGAAAGCTGTTGATTGTGTATTACGACATGCGGCTGGACCATACGCTCGGTGTGTTTACCCCCAACAATCCGTTCGCCCCTGACCCCGGCAAAGGGCAATTCTTTGAAGAGACCCGGCCTTTCGTGGGCAATAGCGGTGCGCTTGATATGGTCAGTACCGTCTTTACCCCATTTATTGACGATGCCGACCCCCCGCTCGCGCAGCGCCGCCATACCATCGACGTGATGGTAGCCCAAGTGACACCATCAAACGGGGTGCTTGGCACATTTTCGACTGCGCGGCTCTCTCGATACGATTTTGGTCTTCCGGGATCAGGCGATGTGATCTTAGGAACGGGGCAATTGGAACAGTTGAAACTTAATCCTCCCAATTTGCCGATGTTCGCGGGGGGAACGGTTCCTTTTATGGGCGATTATGTGGATGTCGCAGGGCAGATGTTTGTTCCCTGCGCGCCGGTTTCGTCGACGTGCCCCGCTGGATGGACTTTCAATAACCCTACGCCCTCCAGTGCGGCTGCCGCCATCGCACCAACCAAACCGCCGGCCGGTTCACCCATTTATTTCGGCACCTGGACAACGAACCAGGACGTGATACCGCCGGCAGATGGAAAATCTTGGAATGTATATACCGCCCCCGTGCCGCCGGGAACAATAAGTGTATTTAACGGACAACCTATACCTGGCACGTGCACGACCGGATACGAAGGCGACCGCAACCAAAATATCTACGAAAGCCGTATCACCCAAGGGCTCTACGTTTCATCGCCGCAAAATTCCAAACCACTCAGCACTACGCTACAGCGGGCGTTTGTGATCCTGGTGCAGAATTCAACCAATTCCCAAAAATATTTTCAGCTATCCATCGCCAACCAACCGCCGGGGAGCTTCAACATTTCGGGGACAACGCCTGGCGGTTATGCATCGTTCAAGCAGGCCTTGCCGAATCAGCCGTTACCTCTGACTCTGCCGACGCCAGTGACAACGGCACTGGCAACCATCCCAGCCCACTCTGGAGCGACTCGCACCGTATTCGTTTTGTCGAGTAGTCAGACTGCAAGCATCACAGTCAACGTCAATGAAACAGATGCAGGTGGCAACATACTCGGCAGCGGCTTATCCAGCTTCATCGTCTTGAACGCCGACGGTACGGTACCATCGCTGATCGATCCGGATGAGACTCCCGGCAGCAATCCAACCATCACTGGAACGGAAATCTATACCCCCGGTATCACCCATCCAACTATCACTACTCCAGGCATCACTCACCAGAGTGTCCAGACTCCGGGCATTACACACCCCGGCGTCGAGACTCCAGGCATCACCCACCAAGGCATTCCTAATCAGTCTGTACAGTCTGCCGTCGCTAACACGAGCCTGGCAAATTCAAGCATTCCCGGAAGCAGCCCGTTGGCGGATGCGACGTTTTCGATCACTAACATTGGAAACACGACTGGCGGTTATATTGTGAAACTTGCGGGCGCGAATAGCACCGTTCCCGTGCAATTAGCAGTGACACAGGTATACACGACTCAAACGGCCTCTAACTGTGCGTTGAGTCCGCAACAACAGGACGTCACTAACGTCAATGTAACGACTCCCGGAATAACGCATACGGATCAGTTTTCAATGCCAGGCATTACCCATCCTGCTCCCACGGACGCAACGATCCTTTTAGCGCCTGGCGATTCCGCCTTTATCACCATGCGCGGTCAGACGGACCTCGCGACAATGGCCAACATCGTGAATCAAATCACCCCCGTGGTGGTGCCGCAGGCTGTCAATACGAACAGCACAGGCAGTGTGCCAATAATTGTTGGACTCCCCCCTGTCTCGTCCGGACTGACTGTAACCACGACCTCTCTGCCTCAGGCACTGATCGGGTCTCAGTACGCGGCCCCGTTGCAGGCTAGCGGTGGTGTCGGCAATGTGACCTGGGCGCTCACCCAAGGCACACTATTGCCTCTGGGCCTTTTCCTTAACGGCTCGACGGGCCTGATTTCGGGAACTCCGACTGCGGGCGCGGTGGCCACAATCTTTACAGTTCAGGCCACCGACTCAGCAGCGAACGTCGCGTCCCGCCAACTTGGCATTGACATCATCGCGGCTACTCTCGGGGGCACCGTTATTACCGTTACTAACACCGCCGATGGCGGATCGGGTTCCTTGCGGCAGGCGATAACGACTGCCAACGCTTCCAGTTCCTCGCCGGTCGCTATCACTTTCAGTATTGGCAGTGGTGTGCAAACCATCATGCCGTCTTCGGCTCTCCCAGCACTCACCAATGCAACGATCCTCGATGCCACAACCCAGCCCGGATACGCAGGCACGCCCATTATTGAGCTGAATGGCAGCAGTGCTGGTACGAGCAACGGGCTACACATATCAGCCGGCAACAGCACAGTACGCGGGCTAGTAATTAATCGTTTCAGTGGTGATGGAATCTTACTGGACACCAACGGAGGCGATGTTGTCCAAGGAAGCTATATCGGGACGGACGTCACCGGCACTCTGGCTTTTCCGAACACCGGCAACGGCATTCAGATCATCGATATAGCTAACAACGTGGTCGGCGGAACAGCTACTTTACCGGGCAACGTGATTTCTGGAAATGGCGGTGAAGGCCTAAGGATTGACGGTGCTCTTGCCACAGGGAACCTCATCCAAGGCAACTACATCGGCACCAACGCCTCCGGTTCAGCGGCGGTCGGAAACACTGCCAGTGGCGTCTACATTCGGCGTGCGCCCAGCAACTCCGTGATAGGAAACACTGTTTCCGGCAACACCGGCTTCGCAGGCATCACGATTTGCGGCAACACCCTTTTCTGCGGCGGTGGTGATAACTTCGGACCTGGGACCCCAGGGAACAACGCTGCCGGTAACGTGGTCCAAGGGAACCTTGTCGGAACAAACTCTGCCGGAACGACTGCGCTGGGAAACAGCCAAGCTGGCGTGAGCATCGACGGAGCGCCAAACACCCTGGTCGGCGGGACAACTACCACCATGCACAACGTTATTTCGTTCAGCGGGACAAACGATGTTCAGATCTTCTCGACTGGCGCCAACGGAAACAAGATCCAGGGCAACACGATCCAGGGCACTATCGCAAATAGTGATGTTGGCATTTCCGTCGCAGCCGGCACTGGGAACACACTGAGCGGGAACTTAATCTCGGGCCACGCGGGACTCGGAATTGACACGCCCCCCGCCGGCCTTAATTCGAACCCACCTGGCGGTGCCAATAATTTTCCCGTCATCACGTCGGCCCAGTTCGCGACCGGCACTACGACGATTAGCGGCACACTAAACAGCACAGCCAACGCGACGTTCACGATCGAATTCTTCTCGAACGTGTCCTGCAACACGAGCGGATATGGGGAAGGGGCCACCTTCTTGGGATCAACTAGCGTGATGACCGACGCAAGTGGGGATGCAACGTTCACCGGTGCTGTCGTGGGTCCGGCGTTAGGAAACGTAATCACAGCCACGGCCACCGACGCGAGTGGCACTACCTCCGAGTTCTCTTTGTGCTTTTCACCTCCTGTAGTTATTGGCACTCTGATGCCGACGCAGGGCGTCCACAAGGCCCATTCCATCGACGTGCGGGGGCTGACTGACTGGACCCTTAACGGGGTCCACCATAACGCTCAGCGCCAGAGTATCGGGTCGCCCATCTCGGCATTCGTCGGGGCCCGGATTTACGATATTTCGGGGCGCTCATCGCTTCGGCGAACACCAATGTTACCGGTGGGCTCAAATCAAAGGGTCGGCTAATACGATTCAAGCCGGCGTTGAGCGTCGGCGACCATCGGGTCGTGGGCGGCTTTGTCTCTAAGGGACAGGAAATTCTTGTATGAATCGGCAGCGGCGGGACTCATTAGTCCTTCCTGGGCGCGGCCAAGATAATAATAAACCGGCGGAAACAGATGATAGGTGGGTGACTCGTCAAGGAAAAGCGCGGTCGCTTCGCCGCGCCGCTTGAGACAGGTCTCGAGTTCTGAGTAGGCTTCGGAATATTTTCCTACGTCCAAATAAGCCAGAGCGGCATCATAGTGGCCCATCCAGGTGTCGGCAGACTTGCGAGAATCAGTGATCAATTGCAGGGCTTCCCCGGTTTTCCGCGAGATCATCGCTGACTCAGCTACGATCAGCTTGGCGTAAGCCTGCGGATCGGGTTCTAGCCGGGTAGCTAACTCTTGCGACAGGGATAGAGCCTTCTGTTGCTTCTTTGCACCCAGATAGGCGCGCGCAGCCCAGAATACGATTCCTGTTTCCTTGCTTTGTTCCAGGGCTTGCTGAGCGGCATGAACTGCCGTTGTAATATTCCCCGACAGTAACTGAGCTTGCGCCAAAATGGCCAATTTGTTGGCCGCGCCGTCAGGATTCTTGTTGGCCAGATCATCGCGAGCGCCTTGCTCCAGGATCTTGCTAGCGTCTTGTACCCGGCCCTCGTAGAGCGCGACATCGGCCAAGCCGGCGGCGGCCGCGGAGACTCCATCCGGTTTTACTTTGGCTAGCTCCTGATACGTGGCGATAGCGTCTCCGGGATGGCCTTGGCCAAGCTGCGAGAGCGCCACACCGATGTAGCCCGGCACGAACGACGGATTTATCCCCAACGCTGCTTTGCTTTCTTCAATTCCAGTCTTGAAATCTCCGGCGTACATCGCATAAAGACCCACGTTGCTGCGCTGAACCACGTTGTTTGGATAGATGGCAATGGCCCGTCGCCCCTCTTCAAGAGCGTGAGTCATGTCCCGCCGATAGAAATAGGCGAGAGCGAGATTGGCAATCGCCGCGGAATCTGCGGGATATTGCTTGACCAATTGCGTGAATTCCTCGAGAGCTTTGTCCGGCTCGCGCATCATCAGGTAGTAGGCGCCCCGCGTGCGATACTTTTCCCGATCGCTCATGTGATCGATTTTCGACAGTGCAAGCTTAAAGTATTTTTCGCTCTCTTGGGGTTGCCCCATATTGTGATACTGCACGCCCACAATCACGTACGCACGGCCCAGGTCGGGATCGAATTGCAGGGCCTTGCGTCCATGCTGAATGGCATCGTCCCATCTGCCGTCCAAATCGGCGGTCCCTGCCAGTGCATACTCGTGTGCAGCTTCCAGTGAGCCGGCGGTGAACGTCTCTGCTTGTCCCAATTGGGCTGATTCGGGTGTCTTGTCACCTAGCGCCTTGCGAATTCCAGCCGCTAGCTTCCCCATTGCAACTAGAACGTCCTTTTTCTGTACCTTGTCGGAGTCGGTCGCGATGAGCTTACCTGTGACTCCGTCCACCGCACGAACGGCAACGCGGTAAGAATCACCTTGACGAGCGATGGAGCCGCCAACGACGGTGTTAATGCCTTCCCGTGTGGCGATTAGGCGGGCCAGTTGTTCATCGAGTGTCTTTGCGCCTGGCTGCACTTGGGCCGCAAGTTTATGCGCCTCGCCCCGGTTGAAGGAGGTTATGAATGACGCCCCCTCAATTGCAGTGCTGAATGCCGGCTCCAAGGTGCCGTCAAATACAGGGTCGCCGGTGTCATTCTTAAAATCAGCCACCAGCACCGACACGGGAGGATGCTGAATCGGACTTTTATGCGCGCGCTGCGTTACGATTTGGGTTGCGACCAGGAGCAAGACCGCGGCTGCGGCGGCAACCCACTTTGCGGCTTTGCGCCAGGCTGGCGCCAGGTAGGCATCCAGGTGGGTCAGGACTTGCGTCGCTGTCTGATAGCGCAGGTCGAGTTTTGGTTCGAGGCATCGCTCGACAATTTTGCTCAACCTGCGCGGCACTTGCGGTGCAACTTCGTGCACCGCCTTGGCCTTTTCTCGGGTGCGTTTGAGCAGGCCGTCCGGGGCATCCACTGCAAATGGCAACTTGCCGGTAAGCAATTCGAAGAAAATGATTCCCAGCGCGAAGATGTCGGAGCGGACGTCTGCTTCCTGGCCTAGTGCTTGCTCCGGTGCCATGTATGCCGGAGTGCCGACGAGCACACCTGTTCGGGAATAGAGGGGCTGAGCTTGTAGGCTGGATGTATCGCCACTCGGAGGTCGAGGAGAGGTTACCTCCGCGGTCTTTGCCACATGGGCAACGCCAAAATCCATCACCACAATCCGTTGCTGCGGATCGCGCATGATATTGGCAGGTTTGAGATCGCGGTGAATGACGCCCTCCGCATGCGCGGCCTCAAGTCCGCGGCAGACTTGCTGGATGATGTGGCTAGCGTCGAGAGGGGTGAGCTTGCCTTCACGCCGTAGTATTGTTGTTAATGTCTCCCCGTCTATAAACTCCATGGTGATGAACTTGATGCTATCCGCTTCGCCCAGATCGAAGATTCGAATGACGTTGCGATGGGTCACTTGGCGCGCAAGGATTAATTCCTGCTTGAAGCGATGCAGGATTTCGGAGCTTAAAGCGAGGCTGGGACGGATTATTTTCAAGGCCACCAGGCGATCCAACTCAACGTCCCGCGCCTTGTAAACGGCTCCCATTCCGCCCTCACCGAGGAGCTGCAGAATCTGATAACGGTTTCCCAGCTTACGTCCAGGTTCGAACCGTTCCTCAGAGAGTGTGCGATGTTTTGGTGCAGAAGGCTCTGACCAGCCGAGCGTTAGTGTCTGATCTGCGTCACAACTGGTATCAGGGGCATGGAGGGAATCTTCGATCGTTCGGTCATCCAATGGCAGCGGAGTGCTGCACTTCGTGCAACTGACGGCGCTGGGCGGATTCTCAGCCTGACAAAAAGGGCATTGCATGGGCTTGCAGTGGCACCAAAATACTACTCATTATGAGATTCGTCGAAGGAAATCTAAGCAGCTTGCATGCCGTCCACCCGGCCTTAAGAGGTAACTGAGTCCGTAAAATACAAGCAGTAACTATCGAGCACTTTGCTATAGGCGACCGTTGCAGAGAGAGGCGGCCGATCGAAAAAGATCGGCCATTCAGGGCGGGCCGCAGACACGATCCATAGGGTGGAAACGCTTGCACTACTTCAATAAGCCCTTGATACGGCTTCCTAAAACCTGTTGCGCGGTCTTCTCATTTACGAAACGGCCCAGCATGCCCAGGTCGGCCTCCACAATAACGTCGCGATCGGTCACTTCCACGGTACCTTTGATCGGGGTGCTGATAATGCCCATTTTTGCAGTAAGCGCAAAGGTCATCGTCGACCCCTGCCAGCTACGTTGTTGGACCGTTAATTTCACGGGCAGCGCACCCGCCTCCTTAAACAAGTCGTCCCAGGTACGGTCGACGGTTTGCACAACCTCGTCCTTGGTGCGGTTATGGGAGACAGAGATTCGCACAATAGGTCCTTAACCTCTAGAATCGGAAGTATATCGCTTGCTGAACTGATTTGGCGTACTGATACAATCACAAGCCTTATATGTCCTTTGTACTCCTTCGCGCATCAAATTCTGTCTTATGGGAACCACTCCTGGAACCATGCCCCTGAGCCAGCTGCCAACCATATCGCCAGAACGCCGCGAGCAACTGTTTCCCAAGCTCGCCGCTCCGCAGATCGAGCGTATTACCGCCCTCGGTCGTAAGCGCAAAGTCGCTAAAGGCGAAATGCTGATCAAGCAGGGAGATGTGGCGCCCTTCTTCCTGATCATCAGCGGGCGGCTCGACATCATTCAACCCACCGAGCATGGCGAACTCACTATTGTGCAGCATGAACCCGGACACTTTACTGGCGAACTGAACATGCTTACCGGCCGCCGCTCCCTGGTTTGCGCTCGGATGGGTGAGGCCGGTGAGGTTATCGAACTCAATCCTGAGGAAATGCAGGCTCTCGTCCAGACCGATGTTGGAATCAGCCAGGTGCTCATGACCGCCTTCATCTTTCGCCGGCTGGAACTAATCGCCAACCATGCCGGTGACGTGGTTGTCGTAGGCTCGGCCCACTCTCCAGGGACGTTGCGCATTAAAGAGTTTCTCACCCGCAACGGCCATCCTTATACCTATCTCGATCTCGACAAAGATACCGGCGTGCAGGAAATGCTCGATAAGTTCAAAGTGGGCGTTGACGAAATCCCCGTTCTCATTTGCCGCGGCACCACGGTCCTTCGCAACCCCAACAATCAGCAAGTGGCCGATTGTTTGGGCTTGAATCCTAAACTCGATGAAACCCAGGTTCTCGATGTTGTCGTCGTGGGCGCTGGCCCGGCGGGATTGGCTGCCGCCGTCTACGCGGCCTCGGAAGGCCTCAATGTGCTGATGATTGAAACCACCGCGCCCGGAGGCCAAGCCGGCTCCAGTTCGAAGATCGAGAACTATTTAGGCTTCCCAACGGGAATTTCCGGCCAGAACTTGGCTGGGCGCGCCTATGCGCAGGCGCAGAAATTTGGCGCCAAACTGATTATTGCGCGCAGTGCTATAAAACTGAGCGGAAAGCGCCCTTACAAAATCGAAATTGATGACGGACATTCCATTACGGGACGCACTGTGGTGATCGCTACCGGGGCGCAATACCGCAAACTCCCGCTCAAAAATCTGGACGACTTTGAAGGCCGGGGCATTTATTTCGGAGCGACTTTTATCGAGGCGCAACTTTGTACCAACGAAGAGGTCATCGTGGTCGGAGGAGGCAACTCCGCCGGCCAGGCCGCCGTATTTCTTTCAGAAATGTCTAAACACGTGCACATGCTGGTGCGCTCCAATGGCCTGGCCGATACCATGTCGCGCTATCTGATTCGCCGAATCGAAGATAGTCCCAAAATTACTCTGCACATTTGCACGGAAATCGCGGCGTTGGAGGGAGAGAATCACCTTGAGCGCATCCAGTGGCGCGATAAAAACACTGGCGCCACCGAGACGCATGATATTCGTCACATTTTCGTGATGACTGGCGCAAACCCCAATACGCAATGGCTTAGCGAGTGCATAGCGCTTGACGAAAAGGGCTTCGTCCGCACCGGCTCCGATTTGACCGAGGAAGATTTGCTAAAGGCCGGCTGGCCGCTCGAACGTCATCCCTTCCTGCTGGAAACCAGTTTACCCGGCGTGCTTGCAGTGGGAGATGTCCGTTCAGGAAATGTGAAGAGGGTAGCCTCCGCCGTAGGCGAAGGCTCCATCTCCATTCACTTGGCCCACAAAGCTCTCGCTGAGTAGTTGAGTAGTAGCCAAGTCCTCGTCGCATCTCAAAATTACGTAAGCCTACTGTGGGTCCCTCGCGTCAGCGACAGGTTGCAGACTAAGCGAAACAATTTTGGTGCCGATGACTTCGCCGGATACGACCAGTTCCACGCGGCGATTCTGTTGACGGCCTTCCGATGTTTCATTCGAAGCGATTGGCCGAGACTTGCCGAACCCCGCCGCGGTCGTGGAAGATTCCGGCACTCCTTGTGCCGTCAGATAACTCCGCACGCCTTGGGCGCGCTGCTCGGAAAGTTGTTGGTTGAACGTTTCGGTCCCGACGCTGTCGGTGTTGCCTTCCACGGCCAGCCTCAGTGTTGGATACGCGAGGACAATGCCGGATATTTTGGCCAACTTTTCGCGGGCCAATGGACGAAGCGTATATTTCCCGGAATCGAACAGCACGTCGGACATATTCACGACCAGCCCGCGCGCGGTATCCCGCGTTTCCAGAATTAAATTAAATTGGGTAAGCAGGCGCGCGCGGATTTCTTCGCGGTCGCGCACAGCTTGCTGCAGTTGTGCGTCGGAGGATGCCGCTTTTTCGCGGTTACGATCGGAATCGGCTTCGGCGGCGCGCTGCTGTTGCTGCGCATCATTCCTGTCTCGCTCCGCGGTGTTGCGGTCTCGTTCGGCATCCGCTTGCGCGCCGCTTGCTTGTAGTAGCTGCGCGTCAGATGAAGCTGCGTTGGCGCGATTACGGTCGGATTCCGCTTCGGCAGCTTGCTGCTGCCGCTGAGCTGCATCGCGATCTCTTTCGGCACCGGCTTGCGCGCCCGCAGCTTGCATCGCCGCAGATTGGGCATCAAGGTTGTTGCGGTCCGCTTCCCGGCGTCGGCGTTGCGCTTCCGCGGTGTCAGCTTCGGCGCCTGCGCGGCGTTGCGCTTCATCGTCGGCGCGATTGTTGGCGGAGGCTTCGCGGTTCGCTCCGGCAGTGCGTTCGTGGGCCAAACGCTCTTCGTCGATATGTTTCACGGAAATCTCACGCGCGTCTTCCGCTTTTTCCACTACTTCACGTGAGACAGCAATTAGTGATTTTCTATTTTCGTGCTTTCTGATGGCCATGGAGTCCGCTTCATCCATCTGCCGCACCGCCTTGCGGTAGCTTTCCGTGGCATATTGTTCCGCTCCTGCGGATTGCGCAATGCGAATGGCGTTGCGTGCTTCGAAGAATTCAAGTGGCAGGCCGGCGTTCAATACCACGGGGTCAAACTTGTAACCAGTCGGCAGGTACCCGCCGCGATCGATCAATTCGTACTTGGCGGTCACGGATTCGGTAGAGCCTCGCGTATCCGGACGAACGACATTTTCCAGCACCACCAGGTTACTCGGGCGACGCACCGCATAATAAGGTTCCGCGGTCACGATCATCGCGAACGACTGCAGATCGGTGGTCACATACAACTTGCTGCGGTGATTATCGCCCACCAGCACTTCGCCGATGTTTACTGGCCGGCCTTCCGGAGAAATCGCCCACAACACGTAGGTCAAATACTCGTGACCTAAACTCGTGGGGCGGTCCAGGCCCGAGAATTCCGCATCGATGGAGAGCGCGCCGCGCTTGCTGGCAACTTTGGCCTGTCCCATCGCGCCATGCATCAAATCTGTACCTTGAAAATCAATTTTTGTAGAGCCACTGCGATGTCTGTAGCTCACCGCCGGTGTGGAGCGGCTCACCACATTGCTGCGGAACTCCGGCATGGGATTGCCCGAATCTGCTGGTGCTTGCGTCTGGTATTGCGCTTGCGCGAATGGGCAAAGCGTCGCTGCCACGGACAGGATGATAGCTAGTCTCTTCACGATGATTCTCCTCTGATACTGCGAGGATCAAGTATGGGGATTTGTGGGCGTCAATACTGTGCGCTAGTGCACGTTTCCCAAAGCGGGATAGTGTATAAAATTGAACTTTGCGGGATGCACATCCCGCTACGTAAAGGTCAGCTGGGGCTCCCAATTACTGTTCGTGAGCTATCGGGAAACATGTTCGTACCGCGCGCCTGTACTGATGAGATTTTCGATGGCTTCAACACCCTGGATACCACCCCGCGCGCCGATCGCCTTGCAGTTCAACGCCGCTGCGGCACAAGCAAACTCAAGTTGCCGCGCGAGTGGCCAACCCTGCAGTAGTCCATAGATGAACCCGGCGTGAAAAATGTCACCCGCTCCAGTGGTGTCCACGGACTCCACGCGAAACGCTGCGGCGTAATGAAATTGCGAACCGTCCCAGGCAATCACGCCCTCGTGCCCCAAAGTCGCGGCGGTGAATCGACAGCCGTACCTGGTTTGCAGCGCTCGCAATGCCGCGCGCAAATTCGCTTCGCCCGTCAGGCGCCCGGGTATGTCTCTACTCGCGATCAGGTAATCGATGCTGCCCAGCAGACCCTGCACGCCAGGATAAACTTCATCGAGATCGGCGATAACTGGGACGCCTGAAGCCTTAGCCCACGTAGCTGCTTGTATCGCCGCAGCCGTGTCGTGTCCGTCGACATGCAAAGCCCGGGCGTCGGCGATCCATTCTTGTCTCAGTTCTTCGGGCTGCAGCGTTAAATTATTGTCATGCTTCCAGAGCACCGTGCGCTCGCCGGTATCGTCGACTAAAATAAAAGCCTGCTGGCTCGCGCAGCCTTGAGCGCTGAAGAGATGTGCTTCCACACCGGCCTTCGCAAATTCCGCACGGTGAATGTCTGCAAATCGATCTTCTCCAACTTTCCCGACGTACCGGGTGCGCAGTCCCCATTGTTGGCAGGCGATAACCGCGCTCGCCACCTGGCCCCCAGGCAAAATATTCGCGGAGCGAAACTCGACTTTGGAGCCCAACTCCGGGTAATGAGGCAGCGGAATTAAAGTGTCGATAGCGTTTAGTCCGACTCCTACGAGGTCAATCCTGGATGAGTTGGTCATGAATTAATTGAAGCGCGTCGTTCGCCACAGCGTGAAACCACAAACAATCAATAGGACCACAATTGCCACGCTCAACAGTGCCGCAATTGATCCACGAAAAGGCAAACTCGGTGCATGCGCCAAAGTCGCAAAATACACGAAGACGCCAGTAGCCACTCCAACCACAGTCCAGTCTAGCGGCCGGCGTACACCTCTGGTTTCTGCCGCCACATCTTCACCTTGCATCCGCGCCGCTACGAATCGGCTGTCCATTCCATAGCGCCGGCATTCCCGTTGCGTAGCTGCTGTCCACTGTACCTGCTCCGCGCCAGTCGTTGAAGAAAATGCGATCGCTGCCACTCCCACCATCATCAGCAGCGAACCGCCGATGACTTGCATATACGTGGAGGCGCCGCTTCCATGTAACTCCCCAAAAACAAAAATTCCCCACAACAAGCCCCACAACTGATTGGAGTTCGATAGCGGGATGCCTCGGCTGATGCCCAGGTATTTCGCAGCATATTGTTGAAAGAGGTCGCCGATCACCCAGATGAATCCCCCAGCCATCAACCAGAAGAGCACCGCACGCGCGCTGACCAACTCATGCCACAGCACCATGAAACCAAGGTAACTCACGGTGAGCGTTGTCATCATCCCAAGCTCACCAAAAGTGAAAAACGTAACGAACGAAAGAGGATTCATTCCGGAGAGATATGCCTTGCGATAAGGAATGTACATCGTTCCCCATAGTATTCCGGCGCCCAGCGCGGCCCACACGCCACGCATGGAATGACCGGCCGGGGCCTGTGTCGAAGAAGCGATCGCCAGCAACGTCGCGCCCACGCACATGATCAACGCGCCGCCCAGGACTCCAGCCCAACGGCGCCAGCCCGCTTGACGCAACTCGCGGAAGAAAACGAAGCCCCAGAATATGCCCAACAGGCTGTTCGAATTCCATAGAGGAAAGGCGATGCTCAACCCGATATCGCGTATAGCGAAGATCGTCAGGGTGTTCGCTACTGCCCACATGCATCCGGCAAGCAAGGCCCAAACAATCAGATGCGGTGATCGTTGCACATCCGCGCGAATGGAAGCCGTCCCAATCATCAAAGCGGGCAAACTCCAACGAGCCAGAAACACCCCGATAACCATGATCAGCGAAATAACCAGTGGCGAGACTCCCACCGAAACCAGTTTAGTCGGCGCTTCCGCAGTGCCTAGCCAAGCCCCGGCCGTAAAGCCGCAAAGCACTCCCAGGGCGTGCAACTTCTTCGCTCGCCAATGATCTTGGACTGGGCTTTCAGAACCGGACGTCGCAGCAGCAGGTTGCATATTTCCCCAAAATTAAAAATTCAGCTGATCCATTTAAGGAGCAGCAGACCGCCTAGAAGCACGGCAAGCGGTACCCAAAAATGAATGTCCGTCAGTATCCTGCTTATTCGCTCTCGCATGGTTGAAGTACTTGCAACTCGCTGCACATTTTTCTTCTCGCGCTCAGGTCTTGCTAGAAAGAATTTTTCGGATTCGGCTTACGCGCTGGCGGGACGGGTGTGAGTTTGCCTTAAAATCGGGAGACGATAAACAGCCCGCCGCCAATGGCCACGACATCTTCAAGCGTGGCGATCACCAGATCGGGAACCTTGAGGGTTTTTACTAATCCTGTGCGGGCCTGGTAACCACCGAACGAACCGATAAGCGCGCCCACAACACCCAAAATCGCGCCTATCGCAAGCGATTGCGTTCCTGCGGCCGCTATGCCCGAACCGCATAACCCGCCGGTCACAATACGCGCAATCAGCCCGGGAGGCGCTGTGCGACGCGGAGTTGACGGAAGTTGGTCAGCGATCAGTTCGCCAACCGCTAACAAAATAAAAATAACCATCGCCGCGGTGGAAGCCATAAATGATAAGTGCGTCCCATACAAATTAAGCCAACCCCGATGAGCCGCCCACGCCAGTACAGCAGGCGCGGTGAGGGATCGTAGCCCTGCGACTACTCCCAGAAGAAAAGCCAAAAGCCACACTTCAGAAGCATTCATCGACAGTCCTCTTTTCCACATGCTGCGGCGTTTTCAACTTCGCCCCGGCAGTTGCTAATTTCAGCCCCAGCTAGTTGCTGGAATTCCCGTCAAAAATTATCTTTCCCCCGACGATGGTCTTCAACACTTTCACGTCACGAATTTTTATTGGATCGATAGACAAAATGTCGTCGCTTAACATCACCATGTCAGCCAGCTTCCCCGGAGTGATGGATCCCTTGGTTTTCTCCTGAAACTCCGCGTATGCCGAGCCCATAGTGTAAGCCTCGATTGCTTCCGTAATGGTTAGCTTCTGCTCTGGAAACCAGCCGCCCGGATTTTTATCGTCCAGAGTTGCCCGGGTCACCGCCGCATAAAGTGTCAGCATCGGATTTAAAGGCGCGACATCCCAATCCGTGCCAAACGCCAGCCGCACGCCATGATTTAAAAATGTTCGAAACGCATACGTCCGGCTGGCGCGCTCATGTCCGATACGTGGTTCGGCCCAGCGGCCATCGTCAATCGCGTGATATGGCTGTACGGAAGCGATTACGTTTAGCTGGTCAAAGCGGTCGAAATCTTTTGCCGCCATATGTTGCGCATGTTCGATGCGAAAGCGGCGGTCGGCGGGCCCGTGCGCTTTTGCAACTTCGGCGTAGAGATCAAGAATTATGGAAATTGCCTGGTCGCCAATCGCGTGCGTGCAAATCTGGATGCCCGCGCTGTCCGCGGTCATCATGTAATCGCGCATCCGCGACAGCGGCTGCATGGTGTCCGATAGCAAGCCGTGGTTCCCGGGTTGGTCGTTAAACGGCTCAAAGAAATAAGCCGTACGCGAGCCCAAAGAGCCGTCCGCAAATCCCTTCACCGCTCCGATCCTCAGATACGGACCGCCAAAAGCATGACGCACGCCCAACTTTGCTTGGTCCTCTACCAGGGCGACGGGCGGAGCGGCATAAATTCGGGCGGTTAACTGGCCGTGCTCCAGTAATTCCGCATATACCGCGATATTCGTGAAATCTGTGTACATATCTTGGACACTCGTGACGCCCACGGACGCGGCATGCGCTAATGCCCGCTTGGCCGCCTTTGTTCGTTGCTCGTGCGACGGAACCGGGACAGCTTTGCGCAGGTAACTCATGGCCGCATCTTTTAAAGCGCCGGTTGGATTCCCTTGCGCGTCGCGTACAACCGTACCTCCCGCGATGTCCGGGGTAGATTTGTCGATGCCTGCGAGCTTCATCGCCAGGGAATTGGCCAATGCCATATGGCCGTCATAACGACTGACGAATACCGGCGTGTCTGGCGTTACCGCATCAATGGTTTTGTTAGTCGGCAAAACCGCGGGGTTCCATTTCGTTTCGTCCCAGTCACCGCCAAGAATCCATTCCCCCTTGGGAATCGACCGCGCTTTCTCGCCAATACGCCGCGCAAATTCTTCCGCGCTGGACGCGTCATTTAACTGCACATCGTCGAGCTGTGATCCCCCGCTGACGAAGTGCACATGCGCGTCGTTAAAACCGGGCAGCAACAATTTTCCATTAGCATCAATTATTTTGGTCTGTGGCCCGCGCCATAAATCCACATCCGCGTTGAATCCCACGGCCACTATGCGGTCTCCAAGAATAGCAACCGCTTCCGCAGTGGGAGCAGATTTGTCTACCGTCCATACTTTTGCATTGGTAATGATTAGATCGGCGGCTGGTTTCCGTTGCGTTTGGCCCACTGTAACCACCGCGACGAGCAGCAAAGCAATCAACCGAACCAGGAGACCCAGGCGAATTCCCATTGCGAAGCCATCCCTCCTCAAATGATCTTTTCAATCACTTCAAACCGCGCGGCCTGTTGATCGGTACGGTCCTGATCAGTTGGTATGGAAGGCTACACGAAAAGCGGCAAAATACAGCGAAGGAATTATTTCTGATTAGTCAGCAAGCGGGCCCGTTTAAATTGCTGCATTGACCTAGGGCTAATCCAGAAGAGATCGGCTGTCAGGGGGACTCGCCAGGGTGAGGGTTGATCGTTAAGCTTTCCCGAAGATATTGCCCAACACTGTCGTACAGCTCTCGGCCCAGATGATTTGCACCCTTTCGTCTCCGCAAGCCCTCTAAGAGAAGGCCCGGCTAGTACTGGCGTGGCGGTGTTATCATACGTCGCGCTTTCCGGATTGGTAGACACGCTGAATCAGACAAAGGTCCCATGTTGACCGAACCACAGCCAGCTCAACAACAACCAGCTCCAAAGTCGCCCTTAAAGAATCCGATCTTGTATTCTTCCTTGGCCCTTCTGGCCGTCCTGCTGTACGTGCTTTGGATCTTCTTCTCGCGCTGGCAGGAAAATCGCCAATTCCAGCGCCGCGAGTCAGAAGAGAGCCATCAAAAGCAGCTCGACGCGGATCGCCAGACCATTGATCAACTTGGAGGGAAGGAACTGGCCATCCAGAGTTTCTACGCCAGTCCAGGGACGATCCACCGCGGCGAAACGGTACAACTCTGCTATGGCGTGGCCAACGCCAAGACCGTGAAGCTCGAGCCTCAGGACAACCCGGTCTGGCCGTCCTACAACCGCTGCGTGGAGGTCGCGCCCAAAAAGAACACCACCTATACCTTGACGATTCAGGATGCTGCCGGGCACACGCAGACCCAGACCCTGGATATCAAGGTTAAGTAATCCTATGGTGTACCCGCACAGTTGGTGCGTAGGGGCCCCATGATTTGCGACCTAGTACCCCTTGTGGCCGCAATTCCACCCCATCTATAATCATTTACAGCGGGGTTCGGCACTTCCGGGCTCCGCCATCTTTTTTTAATTCGCTGCACGGAATAGGTCGCTGATAAAAACATGCTAGACCCGCTGGCCAAGATAAAACAAAAGTTGCTCGAGGAAATCGACCAACTCTCCCATGAGCTGAACGTTGATTTGCCCAAGGAAATTGCCGTAGCGCGCGCCCATGGCGACCTTTCCGAGAACGCCGAATTTAAATACGCCAAGGAGCGCCAGGGTTTCGTCAACGCGCGCATCGGTCAACTGAAAAAACGCCTGGGCGATCTGGGCATGCTGAATCTGACCAACATTCCCAAGGATCGCGCCGGCTACGGATCGCGTCTGACCGTTCTGGATATGCAGCGCGACATTAAGCTCGAATACAAGCTGGTCAGCACCGAAGAAGCAGACGCCGAGCACGGCTTGATCTCCACGACTTCGCCCATTGGCAAAGCTCTCCTCAATCGTAAAGTCGGCGATGAAATCGAAGTAGCTACTCCTGCCGGGAAAAAAGAGTTCGAGGTCGTCCGCCTGATAACCATTCACGAAGAAGTGTAACCCTTGCGCGTTGTGCCTCGTCCTAATTGTGACGTCGCATATCGACGCGTGTTTGTAACCTGTTGAGGTCTTATGTACTGGGGAGCAGGCCCGGATCTTGGGTTCTTAAGCATTCTCGGCTATTTATTTTTTGTTGCCGGCGCTGCGTGCATGTGGCGCGCCCGTGAAGACGTTTTCTTTTGGCTCTACAGCGAAGCCAGCGTAACGCGGAACAACCTTTCCCGCTACACCCCCATCGGCCCGTTCTATAGCCCACGAGCAGAGTCGCGTTTGAAAATTCTCGTCAATTGTTTATCCGCTTCGCTCAACCGTATGCCCGGGACTCCAGTATTTCGCTCTGTGGTGTTGATGACCATTGCTGCCCTGCTGGTTTCCCTCGATTTTTTCTTCTAACGGTTCCTCGTGTAACCTGCTCTAACATTTCCGCATACCAGGGGTTTCTATACGTTTACGACCTCTACCGCGAAGGGCTTGACTCCTCATTTTATTGTATATACAATTAAACCTTGACGATTGAGTTTGACAGCGGCAAGAACATCGCCAATGTCGCCAAGCACGGCGTAGATATGGCCACTGCAGCTGAATTCGACTTCGAAACGGCTGAGACGTGGACCGATACACGCAAGAGCTATGGAGTAAACTCGCACCATAGCCGTCGGTTTGATCGGACATCGTCTGCATGTTTTGGTTTTCACCATGCGCGGCCGAAAGTTGCGGGTCATCAGCTTGCGCAAAGCAAATCGTAAAGAGAGCGCCGCATATTATGACAAAAAATAAAAGACCGCGACATGTCAGCGCGAAAGATTGGGACGCTGTTGATTCACCGGCATTGAGTGATGAGATTCTGGCCGCGATGAGACCAGCGCGTGAAACATTTCCTGAACTCGCCGAAGCATCCGCCAAACGCAATCGTGGTGAGCGTGGACCTCAGAAAAAACCGCGCAAGGTGCTGATCTCACTGCGCGTGGAAGCTGGCACGGTCGAAGCTTTTAAAGCCGAGGGCCGCGGCTACCAGACGCGCATGGCAGCAGTTTTGAAAAAGCACGCGAAGCAATCCTGAAGATTAAAATTCATACCTACGCGTTACGCAGCAATTTCGCCGCTCCCATCAACAGCGTGCGTGGACAAACCCACATCGCTTTGCCATCCTGAATTCGTAGATGAAACCATCACTGATCGTTCATGGCGGCGCGTGGGATATTCCTGATGCCGCCGTTGCCGCGTGTAAATCTGGTTGCGAACGCGCGCTGACCGCTGGCTGGCGCATCCTCGAAGCCGGTGGCTCGGCGCTCGATGCCGTTGAGGCGGCCGTGGTCATCCTGGAAGACGATCCGGTCTTCGATGCCGGATACGGTTCGCATCTCAATCTCGATGGACGAGTCGAATGCGACGCCATCGTAATGGATGGTTCAACACTTCGCGCCGGAGCCGTCGCCACTCTGCAACACGTGCGCAATCCAGTGCGCCTCGCGCGCAAAGTCCTCGAGAATTGTCCGCACATGATGCTCGTCGCTGAAGGAGCCGAGCGCTTCGCTCACGAGCAGGGCATCAAGTTGTGCGCCAACGAAGAACTGGTTACCGACGCCGAACGCGAGGCGTGGTCGAAATGCAAAATGGACAAGCACGCCTCGGCCTTTCATCGCGGGCACGAGCAAGGCACCGTGGGTGCTGTAGCCATGGATCGCAACGGCCAGCTTTTCGCTGCCACTTCCACCGGGGGAACTTGTTGCAAGCTACCCGGCCGCGTCGGCGATTCGCCATTGATCGGGTGCGGTTGTTACGCGGATCAGGAAGCCGGCGGTGTTTCTTGCACCGGTTACGGCGAAGCCATCATGAAAATTGTTATGGCCAAGACCGCCACCGATCTTCTTCGCCACTCGCGCGATGGAAATAAAACCTCCGCGGTTTTGTCCTTGCAGTCCACTACTGACCCACAAGCCCACACAAAATCTGCCATAGACGCCGCTCGCGCTTCAGTCGATATTCTTGCGCGCCGCACGCACGCTACCGGCGGTCTTATCCTGCTCGATCGCGACGGGAATCCTGGATGGGCGTTCAATACTCCGCGCATGTCCTATGGCTATATTCAAAACGACGGTCGCATCGTCACTGCCGTATAGCAACGTGTACCTCGTGTTGCGACCTGTAGTCCGTATAACAGCGTGTAACAATTTGTTGAGTAAACCGGCGCGATGGCCGAACGAAGAATCATTGCCTTCCATCTCACCCTTCGCACCCGGTCAACAAGTTTGGTCAACCCATTTTGCTAGAATGAAAGAATGACGACCGTACAGCGCGAGCAACTCGAGGCGGACGTTCTCATCGTTGGCGCGGGACCTGCCGGGTTGGCGTGCGCATTACACCTCGCGAACCTCATCAAGAAACACAATGAAGCCGGCGGTGCCGCGGGCGGTCCCACGCTATCCGCGGAAAATATCTACGTCCTCGAAAAAGGACGCGAAGTGGGCGCGCACCAGCTTTCCGGCGCGATCATGAATCCTGTAGCGCTGGCTGAACTGGTGCCGGATTTTAAAAACACCGCTCCGCTGGACACTCCGGTGACCGATGACGCGGCATTGTTTTTCACTCGAAATTCCTCCATCCGTTTTCCTTTGACTCCGCCGCCCTTCAAAAACAAAGGCAACTACGTTGTTTCGCTCAACAAAATCGCGAAATGGATGGGTGGGCTCGTGGAAACCGCGGGCGTAAATCTTTTTACGCAGTTTGGCGGCGCTTCCCTGATCTATGAGGGCGAAGGAATCGCCGGTGTAATCACGGAAGATAAGGGCGTTGATAAAAACGGCAAGCCGAAAGATAACTACACTCCCGGATACGAACTCCGCGCCAAAGTAACGGTGTTGGCCGAAGGAACGCGCGGCTCGCTGACGAAAGAATTGGTAGAGAAAAAAAATCTCGCGAACATCAATCCGCAAACGTACGGCCTGGGCATCAAGGAGTTGTGGGACGTGCCGCCCGGGCGTATCCAATCGGGCTTCGTAGCGCACACGCTGGGCTGGCCAATTTCAACCGACATGTATGGCGGCGGCTGGATTTATGGGCTATCGAACAATCGCGTTTCCATCGGACTGGTGGTGGCGCTCGAATATGGCGATCCGCGATTCGATCCTCACGCTGCATTTCAGCAGTGGAAGACTCATCCGTTCCTCAAAAAAATTCTTGATGGCGGGAAGCTGGTGCGCTATGGGGCAAAATCGTTGCCCTACGGTGGCTGGTATGCCATGCCAAGAAATTATCTCGATGGCGGGCTGATCATCGGCGATTCCGGCAGCTTCCTCGATTCGCAAAGACTCAAGGGAATCCACCTGGCGATAAAAAGCGGCATGCTCGCGGCGGAAACAATTTTCGACGCGCTGAGGGCTGGAGACGCGTCCGCGAAAACATTGAGCGTATTTCCCCAAAAAGTTGAACAAAGCTACATCAAAAAAGAGCTGTGGGAAGTTCGCAATTTCCATCAATCCTTCCAGCACGGTTTGATCCCTGGATTGTTCCAGACCGGCTTGCAACTCATTTCCGGTGGGCGCGGGCTTATCGATCCCATGCGCAATCATGCCGGCTACCAGGCCTACAAAAAGCTCGATCGCTCGGCAGCGGGTGCTCCCCGGAGCGAGCCAGAACGCTTTAAGGGCGACGGCAAATTGACGTTTGACCGTTTGACGGACGTGTATCACTCCGGCACGCGCCATGAAGAAGACCAGCCCTGTCACCTGATCGTTCGCGATTTAAATGTTTGCGCCACGAAATGCGTCGTTGAATATGGCAATCCCTGTCAGTATTTTTGTCCCGCCGCGGTTTATGAAATGGCCCGGGACGCGAACGGCCGGCCAAAATTAAAAATCAGCGCCGCCAACTGCGTGCACTGCAAGACATGTGATATTGCCGATCCGTATCAGATCATCGATTGGGTGGTGCCCGAAGGCGGAGGCGGACCAAATTACGAAGGAATGTAGTTCCAGTCAGCAAGCGCCAATTCAATTGTCTCGCCAAATCGCCGCGTTCATCGAATTTAGTCACGAATACAACGGTTTTGCGCCTATCTTGCACCCAAACTAGTTCTCAATGTCCGGTAACGCCGGCAGTCTCAAGGCGATTCGCTGGAGCGCGTTAGTCAGGATTTTATCTCAGCAGGCGCGAGGGTTGATAGACTGCAATTCGGCTTTTGTGCAGTACGGTCAGAAATTATCTATCTGCCAGACGTTCATGGTGCCAGCGCCTTCAGTTATGGCCAGCAAGCGCCCGTCCGGTGATGGAATTGCCGAATAGATTTGATTGCTGGTGTTGAGTAGCTCAGAAGCTCTGCCATCCAGCGTGACATTCAGCAATGCACTCTCCCGTCCCTCCCGTCCGTGATTATACCAAGTAACCAGGAGGCTCCTTCCATCTGCGGACCAGTCGATCCCGCGCAATCCGTTCCATCCTCTCACGACCAGATCACGCGTTTTGCCAGTGGATGTCGAGCGCAGGCGAATGGTGTCTTGGTTGAAGTTATAAACAGCGAGGATGGCTAATTGCGAACCATCAGGAGATAAGCTCCAACCGCACCTGGGATCGATTTGCGGGGCGGCTGTACTCCTCCCTCTTTTCACATCGAACTGGAACGTTTCGTTAGTATTTCCCTTTGTGATGCTGTACAGGCAGATCGTCGATGGCAAGCGCGCACACTGCACGTTCCAAATGCTGAGGTCCTTGAGGACTAAGCGAGGAGTTCCGCCTCCTATTGGAATAGCGAAAATGGAGGTGGGAGTTTCCGGGCCGGGGGATTTGGGAGCGGAAATATACAAGATCTCTGATCCATCAGGCGTCACTCTGGGTTGTGAGAGCTGCTCGGCACTCGTCATGAGGCTTTCCGCCACGAGCTGATCGGTGGCCTGTTTGAAGATCTCTGGAGTACCGTTTCGATTGGAACTAAACAGGACTGCCTTGCTATCCGGTGTCCAAGAAAAGGCCAGACTTGCGCTCTCATCGAGCGTGAGGTGCTTCTTCGTGAGCGAATGTGTGCCGTGGGCCGCCAGCGTAGCTACGTAAACACTCGGGGACCAATTCTCGCTACGGTAGATCAGCACCTTCCCATCGGCGCTCCCGCTAATATTCGAAATCCGACCATGCCCTTGCGTGACGCGTTTCGGCTGGCCAGAAATCTTCCCAGATTGTTGCAGCGACACCATCCACAGGCTCGATTCTTGTGAGTCTTGCCAGTTTGAGATTTGTGCGCCGCCAAGGGCGTAAATAAGACGGCCATCGGGGAGCCAATGCAGCGCAAAAGTTAAGCGCTCGTCCGAAAAAAGGGTTTCAGCGGTCGCGTTCTGCCAGTCATTCACTTCAACGGAACTCGTCCGGCTATTGTAGGCTAGCTTTGTTCTGACGTAGGCGATTCGCTTGCCATCGGGAGACCACGTCGGTTTTCCCAGCAGCGAACCATCAGCCCTATCGGCGGCAACCTTGACCGGATCTGTTCCGTCGGAATGCATGACCCACTCTTCTCTACCGAAAAAACCACTGGGAGACAGATGAATACGGCTGAACGCAATGTGCGCTCCGTCTGGAGACAACGATCCTCCCCAGCCATCACCTACCAACAGGCGAGGCGAACCTCCGAACACCGAGATACTCCACAAGCTAGCCTTCAAAGGTTGTTCTTCGCGAGAGATAAGCAAATGAGAGCCGTCCGGGAACCAGTCATCCACACGGGCAGAGAAGTCTGGCGGCAGCGCTATAGGGTGTGTTTCCCCCGTGCGAATCAGTTTCACGTAGATGCCTGAATTGTCCCCGTACGCCAAATACTTGCCGTCGGGTGAGATGCTGGCGCCGCTTACGGCATTTTCCGATGAGTTCGAGGTTAGCTTGCGTTCTATGATGTCCAAACGACGCGACGGCGACCTCCGTACGGCCCAGGCCACTAACGTGATCGCGATCAATGAGACGCCGACGATGGCAATCGTGCGGGTCCAGAAAGATGATTGGCTTCGCTGTTCGGTTGGGACGGTTGCGCTTACGCCAGCAGCAGAAGATCCATTGGCCGGAGCCATGAAACGGTATCCACGCCGAGCAAGAGTGGTTGCGCGCTTTCTATTTCCAGCCACAACCCCCGGCTCTGCCGTCGGAGTCGTCTGAGGCAGTAAAGTCTGGGCAGGAGTTGTAAGCGCATCAGATGCAAACTCGCGCCGCTCGCCCAGCTCTTGTTCCGGGCTTGGCAACTGGCGGACGGCTCCGACGAAGCGGTAGCCTCGCTTGGGAACCGTTTCAATGTACGGAGGGTCCTCGCCCAAGGCCTTCCGCAAGACGAAGATGCTGTTGGATAGGTTGCCCTCCTCGACGAAAGAGTCGGGCCAAAGCATCTTGATTAGCTCATCCTTCTCAAGCAGGTGTCCGCTGTTTCGGACCAAAAGCACCAGCGTGTCGAAGGCTTTCGGCGTGAGTACTACAACCTCGTTGCCGCGCATTAGTTTGCGCTCGGTGGGTTCCAGCCGGAAGCAACCGAACTCGTAAAGTTCTCGCCTATCCCTGTCCGTCGTGTCTTTAGCAACGAAGAGAGAATCGCGGCTCTTTATTGAGCCACCTGGCCGACGAATTTCGTCGCTCATGGCCCGCTCCCAGATCCTTGCGAGAATTCTTAGAGAATTTTCTGAGCCCGCCGAGAGGACTTCGGCGCCTGCCCGCAGCCTAATATGCGCAGAACACAACCGGAACGCCCGATTAGTAGGGATTCTAACACTGGCTTTCGGTCGCTTCAAAATCTATTAAGAGAGGTAATCCAATATGAAATTCTTGGTAACTTTCGCTTTGGCCGCCGTGGCGTTTGCTTCAGCGCCTCAGGCTCTAAAGGCAGCAGACCCGCTGTGCCCGCGCCTGAACGCAACCGTGCATGGGACCTACGTGTTGTTCGGAGCTGGTACGTTTGTGGGCCTCGGACCCCTTACTGCGGTTGGAGAGCTCACCTACGACGGAGCGGGAAAGACCACTGCGACCTATACAAGAAGCGTGAACGGCTCGATTCAACGAGGCGTGACAGTGACCGGTACGTATACTGTGAACCCCGACTGCACCGGGTCCCACGCCGAATCCGACGGCTCCCACTACGATTTCGTGGCCCATCCCGATGGGAGTGTGGTTACGTTTATTGAGACCGATGCCGGCTTGGTTGTTAGCGGGACCGAAGTCCGGTTGAAGCCGACGGACGCGGAGGATGCAGCTCTAGTGGGCCCACACAATAAGGGTGACGTCCGGCCCGCCGACAGTCTCAGCGCGTTGGTCCGCTACTCAGATCCCGCCGAAATTCTAGGAGCTCAACCGGCGCGCCGCTATCGAGGATCATCACCACCGTAACGCCTTCCGAAGGCGAGTTCGGGGCAGTGAGAATTTCCTTTCCCTCAATCGCGGCCTGAAGGTCATCTACTTCAAACGCTATGTGAGGGACGGACTTAATCAAGGCGTGCACTGGGCTATCGGGCTCGAAGCGCATCCATTGAATGCCGCAAGGACTCGTCTCAAATGCGGAGACGTACATCTTGAATTGTTCCAGATAATATTCGCCGGGTCGCGGAACGTCAGTCGGGATGCCGATGTGGTGATACCGCCAGCCGCAAACCGATGTAGCCGCAGGTTGGTCGTGCCCCTTCCGCAGAGTATTCGGGCTATAAGACTTGTGTTCTGAAATGCACATGATTTCTCTCTGACTAAAATATCACCGCGCCTTTCGCGGAGCGAGGACGGTCAACGGCGCTACAGGGATTGTGCTCTGCCTTGCCCCGCCGGCGTTTATTGATAGCACTCAAAAAACTGGTTTTCAAGCCAAAGGAACGAGCGGCTAGTAAACGCGGCAACCGGACATGATTGCATAACCATGTCGGCCCCCTCGACCCGAGTAGACTTTGGTTGACGACCAAGGTTCGGGAGGAAGGAGCCGGACATGTACATCATAGGTGTAGATTATCACCCGAGCTTTCAGCAAATTGCTTTTTTAGATCAGGAAACCGGGGAGTGCGGCGACCGGCGATTGAACCACAGTGATGGAGACGCAGAGAAGTTTTATCGGGAGCTGCGACAGAAAGGAATCAGGGTACGTGTGGGATTGGAGGCCACGGGGTATTCACGCTGGTTCGAGCGGTTACTCGTAGAACTGGGTATCGAGGTGTGGATCGGCAATGCCGCGGAGATTAAAGCCAAGCGTGTCCGCAAGCAAAAGACCGACCGCCAGGATGCCCAACTGTTACTGAAGTTGCTCGAGGAAAATCGCTTTCCACGCATCTGGGTACCCAGTCCCGAGAATCGTGATCTGCGGCAACTGCGGTGGCACCGCCATCGGCTAGTGCAGATGCGCACGCGGGTCATGAACCAGCTGCAGGCACTGGCGATGAACGAAGGGAAACGATGGAGACACCGTTTGTGGAGTGCGGAAGGACGAGCACTGCTGGAGAAGTTTCCGTTGGCTCTGTGGGCCAGCCGACGCCGACAAGATCTACTCGAGCTGCTCGACCGGCTGACTCCCACCATTGACGAGCTGACTATTGCTGTTGAGCAGGAAGCCCGGAAATGGCCGGAAGCGCTGCGGCTGATGACACATCCTGGAGTGGGTGCACTGACGGCACTGGCCTTCGTGCTGATCATCGGAACTCCGGGGAGGTTCCATCGTGGCAAGCAGATCGGCAGCTACATCGGGCTCATACCCAGCGAGGACTCTAGTGGCGGACGGCAACGGCTGGGACACATCACTAAGCAAGGCAACGCGCTGCTACGATTTTTGCTGGTGGAAGCAGCGCAAGCCGCAGCACGGTGTAACCAGGACTGGCGACAAAAATACTGGCATCTGGCGATGCGACGGGAAAAGAGCATCGCCAAGGTGGCCCTGGGTCGCAAGATGGCCGTGCGCTTGTACTGGATGTGGCGCCAGGGTTGGGACTATTCGCAGTTGGTAGAGTTCGGTTCGCACGCGGGACAGCTCGCTACCGGACATGGCGTGCACTAAAGCGCCGTCCACTTGATTGGGTATCCCGCTCTCTCGTGA
>Ga0307475_10000311_pt1 | contig 29567 bp, 19 predicted proteins | sample atmos_gasesECM1C_FD_203317 | JGI IMG/M metagenome (GOLD analysis project Ga0307475, IMG submission 203317) | Hardwood forest soil microbial communities from Morgan-Monroe State Forest, Indiana, United States - atmos_gasesECM1C_515 | ecosystem: Environmental > Terrestrial > Soil > Temperate... | reverse complement strand
GGGGGGCATGTCGATTCCGGCCATGCCAGTTCCCGACCGGCGGCGATGGAATTTGATGACAAACCGAATTTCACGGTCGCGGGGGTCACGGATTGGAACAATGCGGGGATGCATGGGTCGGACGTAACGGCGCGCACGAGCGAAGCGCTGGCTAAGGAAACGCTGGCGCTGAAGAACGAGGGTTCTGGTGGAAATTTCGCGGCGAATAGCAAATCTGGGGCGAACTCAGCAAACTCTGGGGAACCTGACAAACAATTGCGAACGGAGCGCGAGCAAGCGCGAAAGATGCTGGCAAACGAGGATACGGCTGGCGGGCATCGTTTGCTGGGCGAACTCGATGAACGATTGGGCGATCCGTTGGAAGCGGTGTGGGAATATGAACGGGCGGCTCGCATGGATCCGAGCGAGCGGAATTACTTTGCGTGGGGGACGGAACTGTTGCTGCATCGAGCGGACCAGCCGGCAGTGGAAGTTTTTACTAAGGGGTCTCGCGCGCATCCGGAATCGGCAAGAATGCTGGCGGGACTGGGAGCAGCGCTTTACGCTGAGGGCAGTTACGAGGAAGCGGCGCGACGGGTGTGCGAAGCTGCGGACTTAAAGCCGACAGATACGACCGCTTATCAATTTTTGGGGGAAATGGAAAAATCGGTGACGGCACCGCTGCCTTGCGTCGAGGAAAAGCTGGCTCGCTTTGCGCAGGAGCAGCCTGGAAACGCATGGGCGAATTACTACTACGGATTGACGCTGTGGAAGCGCGACCGCGGATCGCAGGATGCGGCGGGCTTCGAGCGGGCCGAAGAGTTGCTTGAAAAGGCGGTGGCTATCGATCCCCAGTTCGGCGAGGCTTACTTACAGCTAGGGATATTGCAAGCCGGGCAAGGCCGGTTCGAGAAGGCTATTCGCGATTACAAGAGAGCGATTGAATTGAGTCCGCCGCTGAGTGAACCTCATTACCGGCTGGGTTTGGCCTACAAGCGAATGGGCGAAGAAACGAAAGCGGAGCAGGAATTTCAGGTGTACGAGAAAATGGAGAAAGAGGAAACCGCGGCAATGGAAAGCCAGCGGAGGGAGCTTCGGCAATTCATGATTATTTTGCAGGACCAGCCCGCGGCACCGCATTGAAAGCCAACCTCGATAGGCACATTCAGTCGAGATCCTTCGTGTTGGACTTCGTCGAACCTCAGGATGGAGACTCCCATTACTAAAGCAGGAATAAGCCAGGGCGTTGGTCGCCTACTGGGGCCTCGGACGGTAGGGGATGACGGTCCCGGCACCTTCGCGGATTGTGAGGATCTGGTTGGCCTTGATTTGCCTGAACTGTTCCACTTTTTGGGTGGTGGGCCATTTCACTTCGATGAGATCGACAGTTTGCGCTTTGCCGAGGCCGAAGTGAAGGCGGAGGTCGCTCTGCGACATGACGCTGGCGCCGCTATGGACTTCGTCCATTTGCACATGCTTCCCGGTCACCACGCGGACGCGAGCGCCGATAGCGGTGCGATTGCACTTGGTGCCGAGCAGCTTGATCTTGATCCAGTTCTGCTGGTTGCCGCCGTCATTGCGAAGAAGCGAAGGCGGGTCATTCATATTTAGGACCAGCGCGTCGATATCTCCGTCGTTGTCATAATCGCCGAAAGCCGCGCCACGACTGGAGAAACGCTCGCTGATGCCGGGCCCCATCTCGGAAGAAACATCCTTGAAGCGGCCATCGCCGAGATTTTTGTAAACGAGGCGCGGGTTCTTATAGGTTTGACCGGTATTGTGCCCTTCGATTTCCGGGTAGACGTGGCCATTGATCTGCAAGATGTCCTGCCAGCCGTCATTATCAAAATCAAGGAAGCCGCAACCCCACGCGACGTACTGGTTGTTGATGCCCACGCCGGAAGAAAACGAAACGTCGCCGAAGGTGCCGTCGCCATTGTTGTGGTAGAGGTTGCAAGTATCGTCTGCAAAATTGGTCTTGAAAATGTCGAACCAGCCGTCGCAGTCGTAGTCAGCCACAGCCACGCCCATGCCGGCTTGTTCATGGCCGTTCTCGCTGTAAGCGCAGCCGGCAATCACGGCGACATCGGTGAACGTGCCGTCGTGATTGTTGTGGAGCAGGATGCTGGGCTGGGAGTCGACAGCAACATAGATGTCGGGCCAGCCGTCGTTATCGAAATCATAGGAGACCGCGGTAATGGAATAGCGGGGGCCGGGTTTCAGGATGCCGGACTTTTCAGAGACATTGGTAAAGGTTCCGTCGCCATTGTTGTGATAGAGGACGTTGGTGTCGCCTGGCAATCCGCGAGGGCCGCACATGGTGGGAATGCCTTTCCATTGGCACTGCGGCGGATCCTCTTTGGATGGAGTTTTCGCGGGATCGAGCTTGATGTAATTGCAGATGAAAAGATCGATGTGACCGTCGCGGTCGTAATCGAGCCAGGTGCAACCAGCGCCCCAGCGGATTTGCTCGTCGTAAACGCCGGCTTTGCGAGTGACATCGGTAAATGTCCCGTCGCCATTGTTGCGAAAAAGAATGTTGTGGCCCCAAAAGCAGCAGAAGAGGTCGTCCCAGCCGTCGTTGTTGTAATCGCCGACGCAGACGCCGGTTTGCCAGCCGGTGCGGCCCAAGCCGGATTTTTCCGTAACATCGGTGAAAGTGCCGTCGCGATTATTTTTGTACAGATGTGAGGTGGGAGTTTTGCCTGGCGGCCAGTCGGTGTTGAAGCGCGTTCCGTTGGTCAGATAGACGTCGAGCCAGCCGTCCTGATCGTAATCGAAGAAGGCAAGGCCGCTGCCCTTGGCTTCAATGATGTATTTTTTGTGATCGAGGCCGCCCCAGACATTGGGGATAGTCAGGCCGGCTTCGCGAGCGACGTCGACGAATTGGACGGGAGAGGCTGCCGGTAGATTCGAGAGGGAGGGATTCGCAATAGGTGCGGCTTCGAGGCGCAGCGAGGCGCGCCACTTCCAAAGTGGCGTTGTGAGCGCTTCTAGCAGCGAACTGCCGAGCACTACCAGGGATGAGCCGAGAAAACATCGTCGAGGGAATTTCATAGCCGAGAAGCACCAATTCGAGTCGAGCTATTCACTTGCTGGGCACCTTTGGAAAGTTTCGCGCCATAATTCCTGCACCTTCTTTGACGGCGATGATCCTGTCGATGGGCACGTTGGTTAGTTTGTCCACCTGGCCGCTGGGCCAAGTGATTTCCAATGATTCGATTTTGGCGCGTTTTCCTAAGCCAAAATGAATTCGTGGATCGCTGGCGGACATGTAGCTCATCCCGCCCTTGGACTGCTCAACGTGCGCGACGCCTTCGGAAGTCAGTTTGAGGGACGCGCCGATGCCATCGCGGTTGGATTTTGTGCCGACCAGCAGGATTTCCAGCCAGTGATTGGCGTTGCCGCCATCGTTGCGCAAAAGCTCCGGAAAATCGCCGCGATTATTGAGAGCGATGTCGATGTCGCCGTCATTATCGAAATCAGCGGTGGCCAAGCCGCGGCCGGCGATAGGACGCACGAAATCGGGGCCCAAAGAGTCCGACACTTTTTCGAACTGGCCTTTTCCCAAGTTGCGAAACACCAGCAAAGGTTCTTTGTAAGAAACTTCGCTGTGATAGAGATTCACGTTGTCCAGCATTGCGCCGTTCAATTGAAGAATATCCGGCCAGCCATCGTTGTCATAGTCCAGAAATTTCATGGAAACGCCGCTCAGCAGGATGGCTTTGTTGCCGATGCCGGAGCGATAAGTGTAGTCGTCGAAAGTTCCGTCGCGATTGTTGTGGTAGAGGCGATTCAATTCGAAATCGAGGTGCGTGATATAAACATCCAGCCAGCCGTCACCGTCCACGTCCGCAGCATCGATGCCCATTCCTGCTTCGTAGCGTCCGTCCTCACTGGCGGCCAAACCGGAAAGGAAGGAAACATCCTGAAAGGTTCCGTCGTGCTTATTGATGAAAAGAAAATTCGGCCAAGTGTCGTTGGCGACGGCAATGTCCGGCCAGCCGTCGTTGTTGAAATCGGCGAGCACGACGCCCATGCCTTTGGATTCGGGCTTGCCGACACCGGATTTGTCGCTGACGTCAGTGAACGTGCCATCGTGATTGTTGTGGTAGAGCTTGGTCTTCTGACCTTTGTAGTTGCCAGGATTGCAGTACGAGCGGTAGCCGGGGCGTCGTTCGCCGCACCAGAGATTGGTCTTCGGGGTCCATTCGATGTAATTGGTGACGACCAGATCGAGCCAGCCGTCTTTGTCGAAGTCAAACCATCCGGCGCTGGTTGACCAGCCACCTTCATCGGCGACGCCGGCCTTGGCGGTGACGTCAGTGAACGTTCCATCGCCGTTGTTGTGATAAAGGATGGCGCGGCCGTAGCCGGTGACGTACAGATCAGGGTAGCCATCGTTGTCATAGTCGCCTACGGCAACGCCTTGGCCGTAATGCCCTTCCCCACCAACGCCGGCTTTTTCGGTGACGTCGGTAAATGTTCCGTCGCCGTTATTGCGATAAAGAGCGGAACGAAGGGGCTGCGCCGGTTTGTAAATGTCGGTGGCGGCGGATTGGACAAAGTAGAGGTCCGTTAGGCCGTCCTGGTCATAGTCAATCCAAGCGACGCCCGTGCCCATGGTTTCCAGGTAATATTTTTCATCAGTTTGCGTGGAATCCTGACGAAAAGTGATTCCGGCGGATTGACGAATGTCGGTGTAGCGTACGGGGATTCGGGAATCCTGAGCTTGGAGAGCCTGCTGGGCCGAGCCTTTCTGGTGGATGACGGCGACACTTAGTGCGCCGAGCGCGAAAATGGCGGTCAAATTGTTTGCGCGTCTGACCGTGTTATAGATGGTGGCTCTTTTTCCCATTCCCCGGATTACCGATGAGCAATTGCCGGAAGGAAGCCAACGCGAAAGCACACGAATTGAAAAAGCGCCACGGCCAAAAACGCGGCTGCCGCTTTCGCTGGAGACAAAAAAGACTTAAGGTGCGTGAAGAGGATGATACCGATCAAACTTGCCGCTCCGACGATTAGCGTCATCGCTATCTCAACGGCTGAAAAATGCCCGCTAATAATGTGAGTAATTCCCGTGAGATACGCCCAGATGACGGCCATCAGCGCCAGCCAGAACAGAAAGGACGGTAAGGCCATCCAACCTGTTGCTTGTGCACGGCGAAACCCGAACGCCACGCCAAACCACAGCGGCAAGGTCTGCACGATGTGCCGGAGCACTAAATTGCTGGCGAGACCCACGCCAACAACCAAGGCAAGAATAACCGCGAGACAACAGAGGGCGATGGCCATGGGCTCCGGGCCCAAAGAGTCTTCGTTCGGATTCATCGTGGTATTCGCTCTTGCATTCTAGCGCCGGGCATCACGGTGCTCAACGGGAAGTTTCCTCGTGTGTTTACAGGGTGCGGTCAGCGAGCGACAGCGCGAGTTGAAGTAACTGCTGCCTGGCAGCTATGGGCAGGGGTTCCTTGAGCGAAGAGGAGGTTGCCGGAGCGTTGGCCAGGGCTTGTTCAATGCGATTCACGTCCAGGCCGCCGGCGGCGTTGCTCCCTTTGAAGCGATTGAGCACTTCCCGGGCTTTGGTGATTTCTCCGGTTTGATAGTAAAAAACGCCGAGCGTCGAATAGCTTCCGGGCCATTCTGGCAAGAGGTCCACAGCGCGCTCGAGGTTCTGGGCAGCTTGCGCAGTCTTCCCTTCCAGGATAGAGACGATTCCCAAACCCCAGAGAATTTTTCCGGAACTGGGAATTCGGGCCAGACCCTTTCGCAAGGTCTCTTCGGCGCCGGTAATGTTATTTTCGCGGAGCTGGACCAGAGTGAGCGAGAGGTAATACTGATCATTGTCTGGGTTGCGCTGGATGGCTTGGCGGAAAATCTCTCGAGCCCGGACCGTGTCGCCGAGATGCGCATGGATGTCACCGAGTAGCGCCAGGAAGGCGTCGTCCTGCTGCCCGTTTGGCGAAACCTGCTGAGAAGCTTCGAGCGCCTGGGCATAGAGGCCACGGCGAAAGTAAGCATCAGCCAAATCAAATTTCACGTCATCGGAATCAGGATTAGCTTGCAAGGCCACCTGGAAATGCTGGATAGCGTCGTCGTACAAACGGAAACGAGCGAAGAGCACACCGATGCCCGCCTCGGTGCGGTAGTCGCCAGAGCTAAGTTGGTCAAGCTGCTCGATGGCCTTTCGGGCTTCCTCGAGTTTGCCCAACTTTAGATAGGTTTCGGCAAGGAGGTATAGGTCTTGCGGCTGGTCGGGATGTTTCTGGATCTGCGCGGTCAGCTCGGTCAAATCCAGTTGGGTACGGTCTTGAGGCGAGAGCGTCGAACGATTATCAAGGTAATCGAAGAGATGTTGAAAGGGATACGGACCTGTGGAAGCGTCTTTGGAAAGAGTCTGAAATACACTCAAGTCTCTTTGCGCGGCATCCATTTGATGAAGGCTCCGCTCGACCATGGCGAGCTTGTAGTATCCGGAGGCGGCATCGCGGGCCACTTTGACGTACCTGCGGAGCAACTCGGCAGCCTCTTGCAGTTTCTGGCTTTCGATGCGCAGATTGGCCAACTCCAGCAGGGCATCGGAGAAATCCGGATTCGAGTGGAGCGCTTGCTGAAAAAGCTCCTCGGCCTTCGCGTGATTTCCCTGATGCTCCTCGATGTAGCCCATGTTGAAGAGGCAAGAAGCATTGTGAGAGTCCAGTTTAAGGCCTTTCTGAAAATACTTCCTGGCTTCATCGAAGCGCCCGAGGTGACGGTAAGAAAGTCCCATGAAAGTGTAAGAGCGCGGCGAAGGGTCAAGCTGTATCAGCTTCTTGAATTCTTCGAGGGCCTTTTCCGCTTTGCCGGACATGAAGTAACTTTCACCCAATGCCGCGTGCAAGTCGGCGCGCTGCGGGGCGATTTTCAGACCCGATTCAAGGAGTGGAATGGCATCCTCGAAATAATTCTGAAGCATGCTGACACGGGCCAGGAGAAAGACGATGTCGGTATTCTGGGGCGCCAGCTTGTGGGCGCGAACAAGCAAATCTAGAGCATCTACGGCGCGCGACTGATGCGCGCAAACTTGGGCCAGGAGGTAGAGCGTTTCAGGTGAATCGGGTTTTAATTTCAGGGTGCGATTCAGCATCTGTTCGGCTTTGGGATACTCGCCGCCGCGAAGGTAGGCTTGTCCCAGGTTGAAAAGAGTTTCGAATGTTTCCGGCCGCAAGGCATTGGCCTTTTCCAATTCGAGCTGGGCTGGCCGGTACTGCTTTTCACCGGCCAACAAAACACCGAGCGTGAAATGCAACTGGATGTCGTCCCTGTTCTCGGCGGAAAGATCCGCGGCAGCTTTCAACCCTTCCGCGGATCTGTGGGCCTGGAAGAACGCGCGGATGAGGTTGAAGCGAGTTTCAACGCTGGCCGGGCGCACGCGCCGAAAGTGGAGAATGGCTTGCGCGGGCTGACCGTTCACCAACAGGACAAGGCCCAGGTTGTAGTTTGCATCGCGGTTCGCGGGGTCAAGACGGAGAACTGTCCTAAACTCTTTTTCGGCGAGGTCATACTTTTGCTCAGCGACGTATACATTTCCGAGATTGTTGTGGGTTCTGGTGGAGTTGGGATCAAGCTTCAGCGCATGCCGGAAAGCTTCCAAGGCACTGGCGAAATCCTTCTGGTCGCTGCAGATGATTCCCAACAGATTGTAGCTCTCGACGCTCGGGGGATTCTGTTGGAGTGCTTGCTGAATTTTTTCTTTGGCTTGGTCAAGGGAACCTTGGCGAAGGAGCTCTTCGACTTCCTGGAATTCTGGCTGGATCTTCGAAAGTTGCGCAACGTTGCTCTTGCTGGGGACTGGTTGCTGGCCTGTGAGGGTCTGTGAAAACAGAAGAATCACAAAGAACACGGCGATTGCCGCGAGCGTCATCCTGCCGAAGAGGACTCTGGATAGATGCGGAAATGAAGCTTTGATATTCATCCCCCAGTTTTCCTCCACGCACTTCCCGATCACAGGAACATCGAGTTCACTTTAGCATTTCCAGTTCTTGCTGAGCCACTTTATGCTGCGGCTGCTGCTGAAGTAAGGCTAGCAAAACTTCCTTGGCTTTTTGCTTTTCTTCCAGGAGCACGTACAAGCGGGCCAGATTGAGATAGGCTTGGTCGAAGCTGGGGGCGATGCGGATGCAGGTCTTGAATTTGTCTTCCGCGTCCGAGTTTCGCCGCTCGCGCACAAAGAGCACACCGAGGTTATTGAGCGCGTCGGGGTAGTCCGGGCGCAATTTTAGGGCGCTTTCTAGGTACTGCGCGGCCTGTTCGAGGTGCTCCTGGCGGGCGAAGAGCATGCCGAGGCTGTAATTGACCTCTGGATCATCCGGAGTGATTTCAAGAGCGCGGCGCAGAAGCTTTTCCGCTTCGTCGAAGGATCCTTGCCGCCGATAGACGTTTCCTAAATTGGCGAGAGCAATGGCGTAGGCCGGCCGTAAAGCGAGAGATTGTTTGAAGTTGCGGATGGCTTCCTCGGTGTGACCTTCTTGCGCGGCCAACATACCAAGATTGTTCCAGGCTTCCGGATAGTCAGAGCGCAATTTCAAGGTCTGCTCAAGGAACTGCCGGGCTTCTGGAAAGGAGTTTTTTCGGAGGAAAAGGGTTCCGAGATTGTAATAGGCCTCGGGATCTTGCGGCTTTAGGGCGATCACCTGTTGGAAAGAGGCGGCGGCTTGCTCGAGGTAGCCGCGCTGGAACATCGCTACGCCGTAAGTGAAGTCGTTACGTTGAAACGCGCCTTGGTAAAGCGTCCCATCAAAGGGGAGCGCTCTGCGGATCCTATCGGCTTGAGAAACTTGGAGGGCTTTCAAATCTTCTAAGAGGCCTTCAGGATTTACCGGCCCCTGATAAACCTTGACGATTAAACCGTCTTTGTCGAGGAGGAGAGAGGCCGGCAGAGGCAGGTCCCTGCGGCGGTCGAACAGATAGCGATAGAGAATATTGTAGACACCGGCCACGTCCGGCGTGGCGAGCGCATTGGGAAAACGGAGAGACTCTTTGGCGGCGAAGGAACGCGCTTTTTGTGCGCCGCTGGGCTCATCGACGTTGATGCCAAGGATGCGCAGACCACTTGCGGCTAGCGCGGAGTGATGCTTCTGGAGAAGGCGCAGTTGGTCACCACAGGTAGGCGAAGCTGCCGCCCAGAAGTGGAGAAGCAGAGCGCTGCCGCGGAATGCTCGCAACTCCCGCATGTAGCCCTCGAAATCGGGCAGAGAAAATTCTGGGGCACTCAGCGGTTCGATAAGCCAAGTCTCCACCGAAGAAGGCAAGAGTTCTGCCTTCTGAGGTTCGCCAGCCCGCGCGTAGGATGGAGGCGGGGATGCGAAAGGCTTGGCCAGAAACTTTTCGGAGCCTTCTTGAAATTCGATGCTATGGTTCACAGGTAAGTGCTCGAAAGACTGCATCAAGCCACTGGGCCAGCGGATGGAGGCGCGGACAGTTCCGAGGGCCTCTCCGACGCCGAAGAATAATTCCTTGCTGTGCTGCGATAGAAATCCGGAGCCAGCTTGCAGATACTTCGTTTGACGATGCCCTTCGGCTTCAATGGTTACCTCAGCACCGACAGCATCGCGATTACTTTTCTGTCCGCGCAAACGGAATGCGATCGAATTGCCAAGGTCCTTCATCGAGTTACGCAAAATCCGAAGTTGTGGAGAGTTTCGATTTTTGAGGATGATTTCCAACCGGCCATCTCGGTCAAGGTCGGCGAGGGCAAAGCAGCGGCTGTCGTCCGGAAAGTCCAATCCAACGATGCCTGAGACATCCGAGAACGTGCCGTCGTGATTGTTTGCGTAGAAAACATTCCGCTCGCGACCGTTCCATGAACCATCCGAGCGGATCAATTCATTGATGGCGTTCCATCCCTGTTCGTATTGCATTAAGGGAGTTGGATTCGGAGGCGATTTCGCCACCACCTGTCGCCAGAAGAAGCTCGAAAGGTCGGTTTTTTTGCGAGATGAATTCTCTGGTCCCGTGATGTAGCCGTTCGCAATGTAGAGATCCGAGTAGCCGTCGTGGTCAAAATCCCAGGCGTCCGAGCACCAAGCCCAGCGGCCCATTTCCACTCCCGCTTGCCTGCTTATGTTCTGGAACTTTCCATTTCCTTGATTTCGATACAGAGCATTCCCGCGCGCGTGCTGACGATAGAGCGCGCGGATATTCTCAGGATCTTTTTCATGAAACCGGTCTTGTTCTGAAACTCGAATTCCATCGCTGGACCACATCGCCGCACTGTAGATATCCGGTTTCCCGTCGTTGTCGAAATCGAACCAAGAGGCGCTCATTCCTGCGCCGACGTCTTCGACGCCCACTTCTGTTGAGACGCATGTAAACGTGCCGTCGTCGTTGTTGCGGTAAAGGTTGTTTCGCCCAAAATCGTTCGCAACGTAAAGGTCGGGAGAACCGTCGGAGTTGTAGTCACCCCAGGCGCAAGCAAAACTGAACCGGTCGTTATCCACGTTCAGTCCGGCGGCCTGCGTCCGATCAACAAACGTTGCATCACCTACGTTGTGAAACAAAAAATTCGGCGGACCATTCCGCGCGTCAAAATAAGGAGCGGGATAGTGGTACTGATCGAGGCCCTGATAATAGCTGTAGAGGCAAAAATAAATGTCGAGCCGGCCATCACCATCATAGTCAGCGATGGCTGCGTGAGTGAACGTTCCTTGTGGTGGCTGCGCGAATTGAAAAGCGTCGTGTTTGAGCGAGAACTTTCCGTTGCCGTGGTTTAGGAAAAGCAACGGACCAGCACCGCAGACCACAAGCAGATCCTGGAGCCCTTTATTTTCGAAGTCCGCGAAAAGGGCGCAAGCCGTGCTGTCCAGAACGCCGACTCCAGATTTTTCGGTCACATCCTCGAAAGTTCCGTCACCGCGATTGCGATAGAGCCGGTTGGGAAGTCCGGCGGGCTGACAAATGTAAAGATCATCCAGCCCATCGGCATCGAAATCTCCCGCAGCCAAACCATTGTTCCCGTAGACATCGATCCCGCACGCGCCATCCAACACCGTGCGCCAATAATCACCCCCGTGAATCAACTGAGTTTTGTACGAGTCCGTTTGGCCTAGCGCCTGGGAGGTAACATCAATGAAAACGGGCTGGCGCGCACGGCTCAAGGTTTCTTCGGTGGCCTCCCACCGAGTGGCTTGCCACGCGTTGGATTCGTCCCGCCGCCACTGCGTTCGCCAGAATCCACTGGCCTGCTCGCGCCGCATGTCCGTTCGAGTACCGACAAAATCATAACGGATGTCGACGCCAAGTCTCGCCGCTGAGTCTGCGATTTCCTGAATCCCTACGATCTCCAATTCGGCCGTTTCCATGCGGGAGAATGGAGCCAAATAGCTTTTGATCTCCTGCAGAAACCTTTCCCGGCCCACTTTCACATCGGCCGAAAACTGCCTTCGCCGGACTTCAATGCCATCCCCTGCACGCAGAGACTTCTCCTGAGTTGGAACCAGAGAAGTAGCTTCGATCGAAGCGTCCAGGAATTTCGCGGCAACAGCGAGAGCGGGCGGCGCTGCCTTTAGACTTTCGCTCCATTCGCCCAGAACCTGCAGGATTTCAAATGCATATTTTTCCGTAACATATTCGTCCGCGCCGGGAACGACGCGCTGCAAAACATCATCCAGTGGAGACTTCGCGGGATAGTGAGGCGTCAGGCGAAAATCAGCAAAGGGAAAAGTGGAGGTCTTATCTCGCAAGGATTGTGCGAGCAACGACGGTAAAGGAAACGCACACATGGGAGCCGGAATAAAGACAAGAGGCACCCACTGCATTCCTCGCAAGAACTTTCGACGTGAAAAAATATTTCTTTCGTCTTTGTGACGCACTATTGGCTCGAATTCACTCTATCAAGGAATGCCTATTCAGGGGGAGCGGGGCCCGAGGAATCGCCCAAAATTAGCTCGGCGGGAATCTGATACTCCCTGCCCCGCGGATTTGGCGAACAGGAGAGTTCGTGCAGGGCGTCGGCGGCCATCTTGCCAAGCATGTCTCGGTGCACGTCCACGGTGGTGATCGAAGGATTGCTGTATTCGGCGAGGCGCGTGTTGTCGAATCCCGTAACGGAAATGTCCTGCGGCACACGGCAGCCGGCTTTCAACAGGCCCTTGATAACGCCCACGGCGGTGAGATCGTTCACGGCCACCACGGCGGTGGGCCTAGGAGATAGCTTCGCGAGCGCTAAGCCAGCCGTCAATCCGCCTTCGAAACGCAAATCGCCGCGCAAAATCGGTCCCGGTTCTAATCCCAAATCTCGCATGCATTTTTCGTACGCTTCCAAGCGGGCATTGTTGGACTTGAGCCTGGGCCTCCCGGCGATGAAGCCGATGCGCCGATGTCCATTCTGATAGAGATATTTGACGATTTGCTCGACGCCAGAAAAATAATCAATCCTCAGGTTGCTCATGTATCCGCGAACCGGCGCGAGGTCCAGGAAAGTCACGGCGATCCTTCTGCGCGCCAGTTCGTGGATCAATCGCAAGCTGATTTCAGAAGTCATCACCGCGACGCCGCGGACATTGTGCTCCATCATTCTCTCGGCGGCTTCTCGCGTCCTGCGGGGATCATAATTGGTGTCGCTGAGAATGGCATCATAACCGAGTTGGCGGGCGCGCACCTCGAAACTTTTGATCACTTCGGGAAAGAACGGATTTTCGATGTCGGAGACGATGATTCCGAGCGTGCGGCTGTCGCGCGAAGCAAGGTGGCGGGCATGAACGTTCGGGAAGTACCCCAGGCGCTTGACGGTGGAGAGAACCAGCGAGTGCGTGCGGCGGCCCACTTTGCCGGTCTTGTTCAGGACATTAGAAACGGTGGCGGTGGAAACGCCGGCAGCTTTTGCTACATCCCGAATGGTTAGGCCCATAGTCTCCATGACTCAATCGGCCGCAGGCAGTTTGGATTTATTTCCACAGTTCGAGAGTAAGCCGGCGACACGCGAAGTATAGATGAAAAAATTCGCTTGACAAGATGCAATGAACGGTGTAACACGATCGCGCTAGGTTAAGCGCTTAAGTCGTTTGGGGAGCCCGAGTGGGATCGTCGTTTTCGTTTTCATCCATGCCCTGGCTCTGTAGTTTCAAGTTTGCAAATTTTGGTGCCGTGGAGCGCTATGCATTTAGCTTCGCGAGTCCGGTCGGGCGTTTAATCAGGCAGCTGCCCGCAGTAGCTGTTTGTGGACAGCATGGAGATTGGACTGTTCGTTCCTTTGCAAGGGTAGAGGGTTAGCTTAGGGAAAACTCTTGGGTAGCTCGCTCACTGGTGGGGCAGAAAGACTTTGGGAGGAACGGTTTATGAATCCGAAGACCATTTCATCTGGGGTTTTGAAAGCTTCCTTGCTAATGGCCGACGTTTTGCTGGTGCTGTTCTTGAGCGCGCAGCCTCTCCATGCTCAGGTGGATACCGGCAGCATTTTGGGGACGGTTGCGGACGCCTCGGGTGCGCCGATCAACGGCGCTAAGGTCACATTGACCAACGAAGGCACAAGCGCAAGTCTCTCGTTTACGACGGGAGCGGATGGGAGTTACAAGTTTACCCCGCTCAAGATTGGCAATTACAAGGTTTCGGCCTCCTTCCAGGGATTCCAGACGACTACGCAAACCAACATTGTTGTCAACGTGGGCACGGATGTGGTCATCAATTTCTCGCTGAACCCCGGTTCCGTTAGTCAGTCGATTGAGGTCCAGGCGACGGTTCCTGTGCTCCAAACGCAAAACGCTTCTGTGGGGCAAGTCGTCGACTCTCGCAGCGTGAATGATCTTCCGCTGAACGGCCGGAACTTCACGTTCCTGGCGCAGCTCGCTGCAGGTGTGAACAGCCCGCAGGCAGACACGCGCGGCAACGCCGCTACCGGCGCATTTGCCGCCAACGGCTTTCGCCCTGCACAGAATAACTACCTGCTCGATGGTATTGACAACAACTCCGACACCGTGGACTTCCTCAACGGCACCAACTTCGTCGTGCTTCCTCCGGTGGATGCGGTGCAAGAGTTCAAGGTGCAAACCTCGGGATTCAGCGCCGAGTTTGGGCGGTCCGGCGCTGCGGTTCTCAATGCCACCATTAGGTCCGGGACCAACGAGCTTCACGGTTCGGCTTGGGAATTCTTCCGCAATGATAAGCTGGATGCCGCGGACTTCTTTGAAAACGCGCACAAAGTTCCGAAAGGCGAGTTGCGGCAGAATCAATTTGGATTCACCGTGGGCGGCCCCGTGGTGGTTCCACACCTGATCAACGGGAAGAACAAGGTGTTCTTCTTCGGCGACTACGAAGGATTCCGCCGGGTGCAGGGAACCATTCTCAGTGGCACCGTCCCGACCGATGCGGAACGTGCGACATGGGATGCCGGCAACCCGGTAAACCTGCAGGATTACATCACCGGTCAGAGCGGAACGACCACGGACAATTTGGGGAGAACGGTTCCGAAAGGGACGATCTATGACCCGTCCACCACCCGCTTGGTTACGAAGGGAACCGTTGACCCGGTTAGCGGCTTAGTGGCAGCGGCCACCGGATTTACCCGCGATCCCTTCGGCACTTGCGCCGCGAGCACGATGACGTTTACGATGGCGGCCTGCGGTTTGAATATCATTCCGTTCTCCAGGATTAATCCGGACGCAGTAAAACTCCTAGACCTTTTTCCGCACCCAACGACGGGGGCCACCTTCGGCAACTTTGGAACTTCGCCAAAGCTGTTCGAACACAAGAACTCTTTTGATACCCGCATGGATATCAATTTCACCCAGAAGGACACCTTGTTCTTTCGTTTCAGCTATGCCGACGACCCACAGTTCATTCCGGGCATCTTCGGCGGTATCGCCGATGGCGGTGCGTTCCAGCAGGGTCCGCAGACCGCGGATGCGCAGCAGAGCGCTTTGGGTTACACGCACACCTTCTCGCCGACACTGATCAATGAAATCCGCGCCGGCTTTAACTACCTGCACACCACGCGCCAGAGTCCGGTTGCCGGCCAGCAGGGATTGCCGGCACAGTACGGCGTGCAGGACATCCCGCAAACGTCGAACAATGGCGGCTTGCCGGCGTTCGGCATTGGCGCTTTGTCAACGCTTGGCAGCAACAGTTTCTTGCCATCCAACGAGGTCAGCTCCACGTTCCAGTTGACGGACAACGTCACGAAGATCTACGACAAGCACACCTTCAAAATGGGTTTTGAATGGCAGCACGTTAAATTCTCCACGTTGCAGCCACCTTGGTCCCACGGCCAATTCAACTATGGTGGCTACACGGACGTCCCCGGCGGAAACTCGGGCAACGTGGGCATCACCGACTTTCTGCTGACTCCGGTCGTCCACAACCCGGCAATTACCAATGGAATTGATTACGTTGGCGGGGCGAACGGGGTGTTCGTATCGAATATCTCCTTGACCGACAACGGGAAGGACTACTACGGCGGTTATGCTCAGGACGACTGGAAGGTTTCGCAGAAGCTGACCCTCAACCTGGGTGTTCGCTATGACTTCTTTGGACTTGTCTATGAACACCATAGCAACCAGGCGAACTTCGTGCCCGACGCTTTGGGTACTCCCACCTACCTGCTACCGGCTAGCACGCCGTGCGATGCTTCGCATTTGTCTAGCAGCTTCCTGACCCTTCTGGCCACCGACAAGATCAACTGTCTATCCACGAATAAGTACGGCGGCGGACTGGGCAACTCGCAAAAGAACAATATCGCCCCACGGCTGGGTTTTGCTTATCAAGTCAATCCCAAGCTGGTGGTGCGCGGCGGTTTCGGCATTTTCTACAACGGCTTTGAAAACCGCGGGTTCTCGCCAAATATTGGCGAAAACTATCCGTTCCAGTTCAACTTCTCTTTCTTCCCCGGTCTGAAGACGACGAGCACCGGTGCGTTTGACCCCACTGGCCTTTATCCATACGCGACCGCCGGAACAGGCGGGACACCTTGTGGCGGCATCGGAGCGAATCCCATGGACGGTCTTGCTACGTTTGAAGCGGGATTCTCTTGTACTCCGTTGTCCCCACTCCAAGTGAATGCCAGCGGGCTGGCCCTGCGTGGAATCCAGTTCAACTACAAGACCCCCTATTCTATGGGCGGCAACTTGACGGTTCAATATCAACTGACGCCGAGCATGTCGGTCCAGGCGGCCTATGTAACGACGCAGGGTCGCCACCTGGAGACGTTCCCGAGCAGCAACAACGTCCCGGTGATCACGGACAACAACGCCAACCAGGCGTCCCTGGTCCCGTTCGGCGACTTTGGGCGAGGCAATAGCTACGCCGCGACGCAAGGCGACAGCATCTACCACGGCCTGCAGACCAAAGTCGAAAAGACCTATGCCAGTGGCCTGAATTTCCTGTTCGCTTACACTTACTCTAAAACTCTGACGGACGCCGGTGACTTGCTCAACGGTGGAAGCCTGCAAGGCTACCGTGCGCCCAGCGTGCCTGGGCTTGGCATCCACTACGATTACGGCCTGGCGGACTTCGACCTTCGCAACGTCTTCCATTTCAGCGGGGGCTATGAACTGCCCTTTGGCAAAGGCAAAAAATACGCTTCCGATGTCACGGGTGTTCAGAACCAGCTCATCAGCGGGTGGAGTTTGAACTGGTCAACGACGTTACAGGGCGGCCAGCCCATCAGTCTCAGCTGTCCGAGTGGCACCGCAGCTGGTTTGAACTGCGGCGACCTTCGAGTTAGTGGCCAGCCCTTGGACCTCGGTCTGCACACCGACGCTAACGGCCTGCTGAGCTACTACGGCAATCCGAAAGCCTTCGCACAGCCCTGTATCCTGGGACCCGGCGGAGTGCCCACAAGCACCCCGGCGGGTTGCGTCCCACTCACTGGCGTTGCAGCTCTGGGCGGCCTAAACCAGTTCCCCGGACCGGGCTTCCACAGAGTGGACTTCTCCATCTTCAAGAACTTCTCGTTGTCGGAACGGGCGAAGATGCAGTTCCGCACGGAGTTCTTCAACATCCTTAACCATCCGAATTTTAATGCGCCGAATTTCGGCGGCAACGGCGTCGTGGCCATCAGCGGTGCTGGCGACTTCACCAGCTCGAACTTCGGTGAAATCGGCGCCACTCGTGACGCTCCGTACGACCCGCGGCAGATTCAGTTCGCGCTGAAACTGCTGTTCTAACTTTGACGACCCACACCCCGACTGGGAAGGCGCTTTTCGACGAGCGCCTTCCCAGTTTTTCTTTGGGGTGCTCGCCAATGGCCGCCCGGTGCTACGATGCCTTAATGTCATTCCAACGGGCAATCCTGCTGGCGGCAGGCGGGCTGCTTTTCTTGAGCTGGTCGTCCGTTCCCTTTGCTGCCGCTGCGCAAAGCCAGGATCTAGACCGGGAATTTCAGGCAGCGGTGGCTCAGTACGAGTCGGGGAAATACCCAGAAGCCACGGCAACACTGGAGAAACTCGTGCGGCAAGCTCCTGAAAGCTTTGAGGTCCACGAACTTCTGGGACTGGTATACGCCGCACAGTCGCAGGACGCCAAGGCCAGCGAGCATTTGCTGAAAGCCGTGCGTCTCAATCCCCAATCCGTGCCAGCCCGTACCAACCTTGCCGCAAGCCTGGCGCACGCAGGCAAACTGGACCTGGCCAGCGAACAATTCAAGAAGGCCGTCGAGCTCGATCCCGAAAGCTATGACACGAATCACAATCTCGGGGAGGCGTACGCAGGAACGGGAAAAGTGGCGGAAGCAATTCCCTACCTCCAAAAAGCCCAGAAGTTGACACCCGGTTCCTACGACAACGGGTACGATCTATCGCTCGCCTACGAAAAGACCGAGCACTTTGCCGAAGCGCGCCAGTTGATTCATGAATTGCTGAAGGTTAAAAATACCGCGGAGCTGCACAATCTCCTCGGCCTGGTGGAAGAAAAAGATTCGCAGTTCGTCGCGGCAGAAAACGAATACGAAACTGCGGCGCATATGGACCCCAGCGAAAGCCACCTCTTCGACTGGGGCAGCGAGCTTCTGATTCACCGCACGCTTACTCCCGCCGTGGAGGTTTTTCAGCAGGCTGCGCAGCGCTACCCTTCTTCGCAGCGCCTGGTGATCGGTCTTGGCATGGCTCTCTACGCACGCGGCAACTATGACGACGCCGTCCAGGCTCTACTGAAAGCCGCCGATCTCAATCCGTCCGACCCTGGCTGCTATCTTTTTCTGTTCAAGGCCTACGACAGTTCCCCGAGCCAGGCCAGCGAGGTCACCGAGCGGTTCCGCCGTTTCGCGGAATTGCAGCCGCGCAATGCCCTTGCCCTCTATTACTACGCGATGAGTTTGTGGAAAGGAAAGCGGGCGCAGGATCCCGGCCTGGACCTCGGTCAAATCCAGTCGTTGTTGACCAATGCACTGACTCTTGACCCCAAGCTCGCGGAAGCGCACTTGCAACTTGGGAATCTCTATTCCGACCAGGCCAAGTACGCCGAAGCAATCCCGGAGTACACACGGGCGCTGAAGTTCAATTCCGATCTCGACGATGCTCACTACCGGTTGGGTCAGGCTTATGTTCGCACCGGGGAAAAGGACCGCGCTCAGGAGCAGTTCCAGGTGTATCAGAAGCTCCGCGAGCAGCACCTGGCCGACTTGGACCGACAGAGGGCGGAAATTCGACAGTTTGTTTATTCGGCGAAAGATTCGCCTTCGGCAAAACCCTGATTCGGTGCGTGGTTTGCGGCGTGGGCCCGGGATAGCAAGTTCAGCGCGTCCGACGGATGTCTTGACACTGATTCTGCCGCGTCGTAGTTTTTACGGAAAGCGTTCCATTTGAAATGAGTTCGTACTTTTCTCCGCGCATCGCAAACGACCGGAGCTCCCCGGCCGCACGGAAGGCCTGCGCCCCGCTAGATCTCGCCCGACAGCTTTCCTGGAGCCGCCGCGAGTTCTTGCGCAGTGCGGCTGGAATCGCTCTGGGCAGTTCCCTACTGCCTTCGAGCTTTCGTGCTCGAACCGGCGTCCCCGTCAGTAAACGAAAAGTAGTGGTGATCACATTCGGCGGCGGTGCGCGCGACCAGGAGACGTTCGCTCCTGAGGGGCAGGAAAACATCTCTCACCTGATGCGCGAACTCATCCCCCAATCGGCATTCTTCACCCAAGTGGTGAATCGCGGCATCCTGGGCCACTACGTGGCTACGGCAAGCCTCGCCACCGGTGTCTACGAAACGATCAACAACTTTGCTTCTCTTCCCCCCGAGCACCCGACGGTCTTCGAGTACTTCCGCAAAGATTTGAAGAAGCCGGCCTCAGATGCGTGGGTGGTTGCTCCGAGCAACGGCTTCAACCGCATTGGAGAGAGCAGCCATCGCTCGTACGGTCCGGGACTGGGCGCGAGAGTGATCCTTCCAAAGCATCTGCTGACCGCGGCAACCTCCGGCGGCGGCGCCGACTATGAACATTTGCTCCGCGACAACTATGAAACGCCTTTCTACACTCCGGAACTCAGCGGCAACGAATTTGCGTTGCAGCAGTTGAGGATGCTTCTGAAGCTCTCCGTCGATGACTTCAAGGCCCACGCGCGAACTTTATCGAGCCCCGATGAACTCTCGGTCTATATCGTTCGTGAACTCATGCGCCAAGTCGCTCCCAGCCTTCTGTGGATCACCATGCACGATATCGATATCGCCCACGCTGGCGCCTACTCTCTCTATATCGACGGTATTCGTCGCACCGATCGCCTCTGCGCCGACGTTTGGAAGACGATTCAAAGTGAGCCGGAGTACGCCGGCAAAACGACTCTCTTCATTCTGCCGGACTTTGGCCGCGACTCCGACGACGATTCCGGAGGCAACGGCTTTCAGCACCACCGCACCGGGGATGCGCTTTCTCGCACGACCTGGATGATGGCGTTGGGCGCCGGCGTTCGCGAGGGCGTGGTTTTCGACCGCGCGATGGAGTCGATCGACCTCGTTCCGACCCTTGGCGCGATGTTGGGATTTTCCACTTCCCTCGCACAGGGCAAGCCGATCCCGGAATTAACGTAAATTTCAATGCTTCCATCCGACCTCACACCGGAGCACTTCAACGGCTACCCACCAGAAGCAAAAAAGCTTGTCGTCAACTATCTTTCGGCTCTACAGCGCCTGCCGCTCAGCTTCCTGCCAAATCTCTTGCGCGAAGTCATCGAATACGATTTCAAGTTCCCCGCCGAACGCCGCGCCCTGGAGAAAGAACTCGCAAATCTGCACTCCCTCTCACCCGCCCAGGTAAACGACTGGCTGCAAGGCTTCGTGCAAATCCAACTCTCCTCGCAGCTCGAACATTTCGATTGGGTCAACGCGCCCGCTCAATTTGTGGAGCAACTCTCATCCTATCTGTGGACAACTCACCAGCTCGATGCCTTTCGAACCGCGGCGCTCGCCTACGCCGACCGTTTGCGAGCCGCTACTCCCCCGGAAAAACCGCCGATGCCGCGTCTGGGAATCACCGTCATCGGTCAGGGAGTCACCGCGCACGACGAGCCTCTCTTTCGGAAACTCCGCGTCCATGGCGCGTATTTCAGCGGCGTCAAGCCGGAGAACGGTCTCCAGCTGCTGCTGAATGCCGTTGCCGCCAGAGCCAAAGCGCATCCCGCTCCATTTGCTCATTGGTACATCGATGGCGGCCAAGCCGCTGCTCACGACTCCGCGCTCACTTGCGTCTCCTACCACGCCCTCGAATCAGTCCGCGCCGCGCTCGCCGCCAAAATCCGCGCGGAAATCGAGCGTCCCGGCATGGGCCCGGAGAATCTACGCACATTGCTGGCGCAACTCCGTCCTGCGGACCTTGGCTTGTCAAAAGCCAGCGACCCTGTTCTCGATCGTTTTCAGGTCAAAATGCTGACCGAAGGCTCCGGCACACAGATTTTCAGTACCACTTTCGCGCAATGGACCGCGCGTGAAGCTCTGCGCCGCGCCCAGCCGCTCACTTTGCTGGTTCACTTCGCGCCGCGCCGGCGCCAGAAACCTATGAACGAAATGCTCTCTGTGAGCCACGACGTCGCCGAACTCGATCCTCTCGGCTCGCTCATCGATGCGGACATGGGCGCCTACTACAACTGGCTGAACCTCCAGCGCCTCCCAGGCGCCGAACAATCTTCCTTCCTGGTCTGGTTCGAGGATCACAACGAAGCGATTGCCATTGGGCCTTCCTTGCCGCGCGGCACCGAGTCCAACTCCTCCGCCGGATTGGAGCAACTCTTAAGCTGGGCGAGTTAGCGGCAAACGAAATTCTATTCGATCGAAAGGGAAACCATGGACAGACGCGACTTTCTGAAGACGACGAGCACGGTGATTGCGGGAGCAACGATTGCTCGCGGCGCCCTCGCGGGCAACCCACCGCTACCCGGAGATTCGCGCGCTGAAGGGCGCATGGTCCTGCCGATCAATCGCAATTGGCGCTACGCCAGATCCTTCGTGGAAGGCGCGCATGCCCGAGAGTTTGACGACTCGTCATTCGAACGGGTCATCGTTCCTCACACCAACGTCCGCCTCCCTTGGCACAGCTTCGATGACCAATCCTATGAATTTATCTCCATCTATCGCCGCCGCTTCAAGCTGCCTCCGGAGGCTGCCGGCCGCCACGTTTTCGTCGACTTCGAAGGCGTCATGACCGCCTCGACCGTCTGGATCAACGGCGCACGCCTCGGCGAATACAAAGGCGGCTACACGCCCTTTTCGTTCGACCTGACGCCACACATTAATTTCAATAGAGAAAATGTTCTCGCCGTCGACGTGGACTCCACCGAGCGCCCGGACATCCCTCCCTTCGGCCATCAGATCGACTACCTCACGTTCGGCGGCATCTACCGCGAAGTTTCCTTGCGCATTGTTCCCGACACGTTCATTGAAAATATTTTCGCCAAGCCCAAAGACGTCCTCAGCGCGCATCCGACGCTCGACGTGGATTGCTTCTTGCAGCATCTGGAGCCGTCGCATGAATCGCTCACTCTGGAAGTGGAGCTCCGCGACAGTGCCAACGTTCTCGTCAAAGGCACGCAAAAAGTTCCTCCCTCGGACGCCGCAAAGGAACCGATGGCCCACACCGTCCACCTGGACAATCTCGGCGTCATCAAACTCTGGGATCTAGCTCATCCGAATCTTTACTCCGTCCGCGTGCGCCTCATGCGCGGAACGCAGTTGGTCGATGAGGAGAAGCGCACCCTCGGCTTCCGCGAAGCGCAATTCACCGATCACGGCTTCGAGCTCAACGGCAAGGTCATCAAGCTTCGGGGCCTCGACCGCCATCAAACTTTCCCGTTCGTCGGTCAAGCCATGCCGGGCCGCGCGCAGCGCAGTGATGCGCGCATCCTTCGCCACACGCTTCATTGCAACATCGTGCGCACTTCGCACTATCCGCAATCCCGCCACTTCCTCGACGCTTGCGATGAAATGGGTCTCCTCGTTCTGGAAGAAATTCCCGGCTGGCAGCACATTGGCGACGAATCCTGGAAGCTGCTTTCCATCGACAACGTCGGCCGCATGGTCCGACGCGATTGGAATCACCCCAGCATCATTCTCTGGGGCGTGCGCATCAATGAGTCGCGCGACGATCACGATTTCTACGTCCGCACCAACGCCCTGGCTCATCACCTCGATTCCACTCGGCAAACTTGCGGCATTCGCTACTTCCAGGAGTCCGAATTTCTCGAGGACGTTTTCACCATGAACGATTTCGGTTTCCCTCTGAAGCCGCCCAATCATCCGCGCTACCTCAACACCGAATTCGTCGGCCACACTTATCCCACCAAGACCATCGACCAAGTCGAGCGCCTCACCGAACACACCAGGCGCCACGCGCGCATCCACGATCAGCTCGCTTCCAATCCGCAATACGCCGGCGGACTCGGCTGGTGCGCCTTCGATTACAACACGCACGCTGATTTTGGCTCCGGCGACCGAATTTGCTACCACGGAGTCACCGACATTTTCCGCGAGCCCAAGCCCGCCGCGGGTTTTTACAAATCGCAATGCGATCCGGAGGAAGAAGTCGTCCTAGAGCCCGCTTTCCATTGGGCCCGCGGCGACGAATCCATCGGCTTCACCAAAGCGGTCGTCTGCTCCAACTGTGAACACCTGAAGTTTTATATTGCCAACAAGTTAGTTGCAGAAGCCGATCCCAACAAAGCCGAGTTCGCTCATCTGCGCTATGCCCCGTTTGTCGCTGATTTGGGGAGAGCCGTTGGGGACTGGGGAGACTTGCGCATCGAGGGCTACATCCAGGGCAAGCAAGTTATTTCCAAAACGCTTTCCGGCCGCGGCGTCGACCAGAAATTTGCTCTGCTTCCCGACGACGCCAAGCTGAATGCCGACGGCGCCGACACCACTCGCGTCGTCTTGCGGGTCACTGATGAATTCGGCGCCATCCGCCCTTTCGCCAACGACGCCATCAAGTTCACGCTCGAAGGCCCCGGCGAAATCATCGGCGACAATCCCTTCGCCTTGATCGGCGGCACCGGCGCCGTCTGGATTCGCGCCAAAGAGCAACCCGGCGCCGTGAAGCTCACCGCCACGCACCCTTATCTCGGCCCCCAGCAAGTCCAATTCGAGATCGCCCCGGCTCCCCCAGAAATCGTCTAGATCGAGTGCGACCTTCTTGTAGAGCCCGCCTTCTGTTTACCACCGTATCCTGTCGGGGGAGGCGGGCCGCTGCATTTGCCTTAGGGGCACAACATGCTGCGCCCCAATCACCCAGACGTAAAATCAATCGAGCACCAAGCCTCGCCTCAATTGCTATAATGCTCCCGAGCGCCCGTAGCTCAGCTGGATAGAGCATCTGGCTTCGAACTAGCAGATGCTAACCTACTAAGTGCCGCGTCTGGTGTCGCTTACGCGGAATCGCACGGAGCAATCAGCCACTTTAGTTGGACTGAAAAACTTTACGCGGCGGCTGTCATTTTGTTAATGGCAGACGCGCCGGACTCAAAATCCGCTGTTCGCAAGGAAGTGTGGGTTCCGCCTTTCCGTCTTTATTACAACTCCCCGTTCCTCAGGTATCGCACCTATCCGGCGTTCCGAGCGAAGTGCCGCTAGGTAGCGATTCCAGAGTCATGTTACCTCCTAGCTCGAAGGAGCATCCTTGCTGAATATGGCAATCAACTTTCCCCCATGTGAAAACGCCTGGTCCAATTCCCAGCCATAGGGCGGCTGGTCCCTTAGTTTAGACGTGCTCTTAACTCGTCCACGCTTGCCAGCCCGCTTACCATGTATTCCTTTTTCGGTTTCAACTGTGTCGCCGTTGCGCTGAGAACGGCTCTGCAACTGAGTGTCTTTCTTCGCGTTTGCCGGTGTTCCGATGGAAGCCAAGTCCTGGTAGACGCGCTAACCGTCGAAGTGGAGTCCAGGGAGAAACCGGACCTGAGAACTTGTGTGGCTGAGGCAGGTCATGGAGTATTGGAGTTGTGCGTTTGCTGTGGCCAAAAAGTTCCGCAGATGGCAACGATCAAAGCAATAATGAATGCCCCAGGCCAGTCCATCTTGTGGTACCCAAGGAACGAAACATCAACGTAATTGATAACGAAATTCAACGGCACACACAGTACGAACAAAAAGACAAAACGGCACACCTTGTTTCGCGGCACGGTTCTGCTGAGGATGAAGGCTACGCCCACCACGATTGCGCACCTAGCGACAATTCCAAGAAAGATGGGGAGCATAGTTTTCTGGCTAAACAATAGATTTTACGGCCTTTGCTCGAGTTGGTACACTCCGGTTATGTCGAGGACAGACTTGTCTTCATCATTCAAGCCTTCGCTGCGGAGTGGCGAAACGTATGGCGCTGGGTGGACGTACCATTTGCCATCTCTGTCTTTGATGACCATAGTTCGATTCATTGCACGTTCGCCGTTTTGAAGATATACGCCGACGTCAACGAACATAATGTCCTCAAAGCCGAGAGCCGGCGCGTATCCGTAGGAAACAGGACCAGACTTGCTGACGTGCCGAGCTGCGAATACCTTCCCAATGCTCTTCGGCCCTTGCGGTGAAGACTGCTTCTTTGCGGCCTCATCCTTGATGCTCTCAGCGGTCTGTTGCAGGAATTTCGAGATGCGGACCAGCCTCATTCCGCTTCGATGTTAGCTTCCAACGTGGCTCGGTGAAGAAATAGCAGCGAATTACGGCACCAAGGAGTCACCTGGTCGCAACGACGGGAGGCAAGGAAACCTGCAAGCGCCTGGTAAACGCGGAAACGCCGAAGTTGATTTTGGCGCGGGGAACTTTAGCGATTTCGCGACTCACCAAGCATTAGCAACAGTCATAGACGGGTTGCGCACTCAGGAACGCGACGCTGTATAATCTGGCCGCGCCGCCATGAAGATACTAATCACGTCGCTTGTATGTTGCCTTCTGTCCGTCGCGTGTTTGGGACAGACGAGTGAAAAGTTGCAATGGGACGAAAAATATAATTCGGACGGAGCAACGTTGCTTCTGAAAGAGATTGGGAGAAATCGAACGAACGGACAAACCGTGATTACGTACAACTTGCACGTGGCTGGGCTGCCCAAGGACGTGGATTATACATTGTGGACTAGGCTTGTCGGCAAAAACCCGCAAGCTATCGCCAACGCTTTTCTTAATAAAGATGGGCTGGTTGTCAGTGTACTGTCTGACCCTGCACACAACGTTGCCGAAGACGCCATCAATCTAAAGGTTGTCGCGGGTCGGGGCGAACCCAAGTTATTCGCTGTAATTGCAAATGACGGCCGTTATCGAGTGTTTGGGCAAGTCGTTCCGTTTCCTATCGAGGAGACCAGTGGACCTTGCCGGATTTCGGCCACGATGACGGGGCAGAACTACCTCGGAGTTTTAGTCGTTGTGACCGGATTGCAATCCAAAGAGGAGTTCCAAATCGACCAACGGTCGGGCAGCGAAGCAGGTAAGACAACGGCAACGGCGGCTGAGGACGGCACCTACCGAACGCTTGTCTTGCCTTTCGTGAAAGGGCAATCCTCGGGGCAACTTAAGTTCGGCGTAAACGCGAAAACCTGCGCCGTTAATGTCGAAGTGCCGTGGGGACAAGGAAGTTACGCCATCCAATGACCTTCGGGGATGGTCGCTAGTGTCTGGAAAACGCAGCGGGTACGGCTTTTGCTCACTGGAGGTATTTACATTCTCTGATTATTCCGCTCTCATCGCTGACCCATGCAAATCCGGTTTTGTCGCTCGCGTCATTTAGGAGCAGAACCCAGCCTTTGCCGTCGGCCTGCACATTTAAGCGCAGATTCCATTCCGGCAAGATTTCCGGTGCGTCACGCAATTGAACGTTGGGTTCCTTTGAGGAATAGAAACGCTTGAGCCATGAGTTGAAATCTTCTTGATGGTGTGCAAGAAGAATTGGCCAGGGTTCAGGAGAACCGTATTGACTAATCTCCGTCACTTCCAGTGTGTTGATTGTCCTTACGAGGCCAAGCATGCTCGCGTGTCGGTCGAGTTTGTCAGTAGCGGTGGGAGCATTCTGTGCGGACTGAGAAGCTACAGTTCCGAAAGCCAAAACAAGCAGCATAGTGCTCATAATGATTCTATGTTTCTTCAACGCGAATTCTCCTTTCCGGGCCGAATAACGCAAGCTTACTCTTGGCGCGTACCTTTCACAATCTCGTCAGATAGTACGCCCTAGGTCCATCTGGAAAACGCGGTAACCTAGAGTACATTCCGGTATTCCTCATGGTCGATGTGGCTGATGTAGCTGTACAGAACCGAGCTTCCAAAAGCAACAATCAGGACAAGGCCAACCTCAAACCACTGTCTTCGTTTTTCGGTTTGAATTATGATTCCAGCGCTTGGAGCGCCCGCGTCCAAGGAAGATTCAGGATTGGACATACCTGAGTTATACAGCAGGTTGTGAATATGGCTGCGTTAAGAAGCGAAGTTACACTCACAATGAGTAATACTTCTGAAATGCCGCTCTACGACCCGGGCTACTTCACCGGGGGAAATATCCATCCGCTTCTGAAAGCAAAGCGTCCGAACAAGTACGGATATGTTCTGATTTCAAGTGGCCTGGGTTTCTTGTTCGTCGCATGATTTGGCCTCGACCGCCTATGGATTGAGGTCGTTCTTCAGATCGCTATGGCAATTGCTCCTGATCGCCGCAGGTGGTGAAGCTCTTCAAAGGTACCGAGCCCTCGGCATCGTAGGATGGGACTCTAGCTCTGAAGTTTGCGGCTGGCTGGCCGGGTCAAATAAGAGATGAAGAGGAGCAGTAAGAGCACCACAGGCATGAAAGCTATGGGGCCGTCCTTCGCAAGATAGTGGGCAATGAATGCTGAAATCCACGCAAATGTGAATCCCGCGTACGCCCACTCCTTTAGCCTGGCCATGCCCGGCGCGAGCAGGATGATCGCACCGAGGGGCTTGGCAATCCCTAGAATGATACGCAATTGTTGCGGATAGCCAACGTGCGCAAATCCCTGAATGGACTGCGAACTACCTGATAAGTAACCGTATCCGGCAAAGAGCGACATCGCTGCCACCAGACCTGTGGTGACCCAATAAGAGATTGTGCGTGCCATATCCCCGTGCTCTCCTTCAGGGCGGAATCTCAGGAGGGAAATCCTAGCACAGTTGGCTGGCCGGTCTTCGGTGAATTGACGGCAATTCGGAAGTGATCGCATAGGTCCCGATTAGCGCTTATCGGAAAAGTGGATAATAGACCCTGGAGGCTCGAATGAAGCGGAGACAGGACTGTGATTGCGCGTGTCATCGTGGGGGAGTTGCGGTGCACGTTGTGCCGTGCTGTGAGGGGATGCTTTCGAGCCTTTTAGAAAAGCACAACAAATCCAGGGGAAAGGGCAAGAAAGCCGAGAAAAGGAAGCCAAAAGTCGTTCAGGATTCTCGTAGGTTCTGATTAACGCTGCGGTTACTGGATCGTGACCCTGCAACCGTCAAACTGTTCATGGACTGGCTGGACAAGAAAAAGTAAGCTGATCTCTCCCGCTTCTCATACCGTAATCCCAACCTCCGAGTTCATCATGTCGATCAGCAAGTGCATTGTGCGATTGAAGGGCTGCCACAATACCGAACACAGCGTCGAAGTTTACGCAGAATCGTTATACGAAGCTGTGCTTCGCGGATTGCGTCGCTTGCAAGATGTGGGGTGGGAATCCAACGGAAATGAAACGATACAGCGACTCGAGGTAGAAATTCATCAAGAGCCGACCAGGCATATTGTCGATGTCCCGAAGCTGTTGAAGTGGATTAAGGAGGGCGCGGCGTCTCCGGCGCAGCAAACCAGGAAAGAAAAACTACGAAACTTACTTAGCACACAGTAGGAAGTCCCACAATGAAGCTCCCAAAGTACGGGGTCGGAAAGTTCAAGTTCGCTTCCTACTATATAAAACACGTTGATGGTCGCGAGTAATCGCCAAGAATAAGGATTTTCATTTTGGTGTGAAAGTAGTGTCTTTATTCGCAAGCGGAATTGCGTACGGGAAATTACGTAGGCATAAATGCGTCTTTATCATCTCAGCACAGAATATCATTTTCCTAGAGCGTCTCGAAGATCAACACATTCTGCCTGTTACCCTAAACTTTCTTCTGACCAGCGGGAGAGTTCGACAGATTTGATATTCGCTGGAGGGCCAGTCATGGTGAATGCCGGGGACGATTTTGCACCTGTGTCGATTGATGCTGCCTTGAATTCACTCAAAATTCAGGGGATTGCTTTCCATGGTCCATTCCGGGCTAAGCACGTAGCATTTGTGGTCGAGGGCCATATTCTTCTAGAGTCTGAACTCGTCGATTTGCTTGCACAAAATAAATTAAATCGAAACGGCATCCAAGAGTTTGCTCTGCGTATCGGGGTCATGAAAGCCAGGCAGTCGCGGTGATCTCTGCAAGGCAACTCTGGACATTGCTCCCGCGCTTATTAGGGGAACAACCGTGAACAACCAAAAATTGTCGGAACTGCGATACACCCGAGTAAAGGTTCGCCCGATCACACTCGATTCAAGCACAGGAGAATTGAGGCGCATCGATGACACGTGGATTGTTTGGAGTGCGTCAAGCGAGGCCCTCGAACTTCATAACCTTCGCACACGCGATACGATTCAATTGGGTACTGACCAAGTGCGCGAATATTTGAGTGTTCCCGGAAGGAGCGAAGGGTTTCTTCTCCTGAAAAGCCAGATAATTGTTTCCAGAAATGCTCAGGCTATCGTCAAGCCGCTCTAACACACGCTCCCACGATTTCCGGCAGGGCCAGCGAAATGACAGAAGAGAGAGTTCGCCATTCTGTTTGCTGCAACCATTCTGGCTGCGCTCAGCTAAAATCGTTGCCGAGCGAGTGTTCTGTTACGGCGCGTGTCAACGACTTTGAGACAGGTGCTCACGGAATTTAGTGAACTTTTCATGTGTGTTGGGCCGGCTTGTTGATCCAGACCTCGCTGGGAAGAGCCGGTGGTGTGGGAGCGCTTCGTACGAAGCGCTCCGGGTGAAGTTGGTAAGCAACATCGAGCACATCCTGACGTTGCCGCAAGACGTTTTCCGCTTGGCCATAGTGAACTGTCGCCGGCGTCAACAAGCCGATGCCGGAATGACGGTGCTCGTCGTTGTACCAGCGAAAAAAACTCTGACAGAAAGCACGACTGTCCTGGATGCACCCAAAGCGGTCCGGG
>Ga0307475_10000310_pt1 | contig 29636 bp, 25 predicted proteins | sample atmos_gasesECM1C_FD_203317 | JGI IMG/M metagenome (GOLD analysis project Ga0307475, IMG submission 203317) | Hardwood forest soil microbial communities from Morgan-Monroe State Forest, Indiana, United States - atmos_gasesECM1C_515 | ecosystem: Environmental > Terrestrial > Soil > Temperate... | reverse complement strand
GCGATTGCGGAGATGAAGAAAGCACAGAAGTGAGCAGCGCGCCGCGCCAATGCCGCTCGGCCGACGGCTTCAACAACATGGACGGGTGGAACTACTTCAACTACTTCACGGAAATCGAAGAGTATTTCTGGAAGAAACGGGGCGCGCATCTGCTGGTGTCGCCGCTGGATTGGGCGATCATGGAGACGTGGCAGAAGGCGGGCGTGCCGCTGGAAGCGGTGTTGAAGGGAATCGATCGCGCGTTTGAAAGTTATGGGCGTTCGCGGCGCGGAGCGGGAAAGCCGCTGAAGAGTCTGGCGTATTGCACGGATGCGGTGCTGCAGGCGGCAGAGGAGGGGCTGGAGGCAGCGGCGGGCAGCGCGCCGAAGAATGGACGCGAAGCGAAGGAACCGTTTCCGCGCGGGGAGTTGAAGGCCTACCTGGAGAGGAATGCGGCGCAGGTTGCGGCGGCAGCAAAGAAGAATGAAGGCCAGCATCTGGAGATAGCAGCGCCGCTGGCGGAGATTGCGGAGTCTGTGCGAGGCAGCGCGCTGCTGCTGGATTCACCTGCGAGGCTCGATTTCGAGGATTTGGAACGGCGGCTGACAGTGTTGGACGACAAGATATCGGCACTGGTGATGACGCACGCAACGGAAGATTTGCTGCTGCGCATTCGGCGCGAGGTCGATGGACAGTTGTCGGCTTACCGGCGCAAAATGAAAGCAGAACAACTGGCGCTGGTGGAGAAGAAATACATCCAGAAGCGCCTGCTGGAAGAGTTTGGACTGCCGCGGCTGAGCCTCTACTACTTTTCTTGAATATTCTTGAAGCGGGCGCTTTTCTTTCCGCGCGAATCGTCGCAGAATAGGACCACAGTATGCCTGAAGAGTTACGCGTATCCATTGAGAAGCTTGTATATGGCGGCGACGGGCTAGCGCACGCCGACGGCAACACGGTTTTTGTGCCGTATGTGCTGCCGGGGGAACAGGTACGCGCGGCTGCCAAGTCGAAGCGCAAGAAGATGGTGTGGACGCAACTGCTGGAGGTGACGTCTGCTTCCGTGCAGCGAGAAAAGGCGCGCTGCCCGCACTTTCAAACCTGCGGCGGCTGCCATTACCAGCATATTCCGATAGCGGAGCAATTACGGCTGAAGAAAGAGATTCTGCGGGAGACGCTCTCGCGGCTGGGCGGCATTCAATGGAGTGGGGCGATTCAGGAGCATGCAGCGGAGCCTTATGGATACCGGAATCGCGCGCAATGGGCGGCGCGCAATGCGAATCCGCGCGCTATCGGATATTTCTTGCCGGAGAGTTCGGTCATTGTGCCGATCGACGAGTGCCCGGTGTTGTCGCCGTTGCTGGCGAAAACTTTCGGCCAACTGCAGGAGTTAGCTCGCTCGAATCGATTGCCGGAGAAAGCTCTGGAGATTGAAGCCTTCGCTGACTCAACAGATGCAAAGATCGCGTTGAACGTCGCTTTCGAGCGCTTTCCAAAGCCGCCTGCGGAGTTAGCGGCCGCGTTTCGAGAGGCGTTGCCGCAACTGGAAAGCTTGTTACTGGCTGACGAGAGCAAGAATCGGTTTGAGCTGACTGGGCCGGGATACTTGTTTCACGAAGCTGGGGGATTTCGCTATCGCGTCAGTCATCTGTCATTTTTCCAAGTGAATCGATTTTTGATCGACGACTTGCTGCAAACCGTGGTCGCGGGCGCTAAAGGCGAGGCGGCGCTTGATCTGTATGCCGGCGTGGGCTTCTTCACGCTGCCGCTGACGCGGGCGTTTAAGAGAGTTGTCAGCGCGGACGCCAACCTAGCGGCTACGCGCGATCTACACGTCAACGCAGAGAGCGCGGGCGTGGGGGTGATTTCTCACAACGAGCACGCGGAGGAATTTCTGCGGAAGACGACGGAGAAACCGGACTTTGTTTCGCTCGATCCTCCGCGTTCCGGGCTGGGAGCGGAAGCGGCGGCCAAACTCGCGGCGCTCGGCGCTGCCGAGATTGCTTACTTGTCTTGCGATCCTTCGACGCTGGCGAGGGACCTTGCGGTGCTGACGGGGTCAAAGAAGAACGGCGCGGCTGCGAGTGCCTCAACGCGTTATGAAATTGTGGACATGCACCTGTTTGATCTTTTTCCGCAGACGTACCATATCGAGACGCTGGTGCGGTTGAGGCGTGCTCCGTGAAACTGCCGGCTGTGGCAATTACCGCGGCTTTTGGCTGCGGTGTCGCTCTCGGCCTGTGCCCGCCGCTCGTGCGGCTGGCCACTTCTCATCTCTGGGTTGCGACGGCTTTCTTAGCAGCCACCCTCCTGATTATCGCGGGCATGCTTCTGCTGAATCGGGGTCGATTCGGTGAAGCTGCCACTGTCTCTGGCGTCAGTTGGATCGTCCTCGGTGTCTTGGGGGCGTGGATCTCTGAGCAACCGCTTCCCAGCACACACGTCACCAGTCTTATCGAAAGCGGCCGAATTGATTTGCGCACGCCGCTGAGATGGCGTGAGGCGCTGCGCGACGAAGCGACAAAGTTGCCTTGGGGCTTCGGGTTGGAAATCCAATTGGCGGGCGTCGAGTACGAGAACACCGAACTCACCACAGTGGGAGGGTTGCGATTGAGCTACTCGCCGCGGCCCGGAGATTCAACTCTGCCCGTTCTCCATGCGGGGGATGAAGTGACGGTCCTCACGCAAGCAAAGCGACCGCAAGTGTTTCGAGATGAAGGCGCATTTGACCGACGCGCGTACCTGGCTACGCAAGGCATCGACTTGGTGGCGACGCTCCGCTCGCCTGAGTTGATCCATCGTTTGTCCGCCGCGCCACGAACGGCCGGGACGCTGCTGGCGCGCACTCGGCGCGAGTTGCGAGACGAAGTCGATCGGCTCTTTGACGGCCGGCCGGAGGTGGCGGCCGTACTTCGCGCGATGCTGCTGGGCGACCGCAGCTTTGTCGAGCGGGACGAAGCGGTGGATTTTCAGAAGACCGGCGTTTTCCACGTGCTGGTCGTGGCGGGATTGCATGTGGGGGCGCTAGCGTTTTTTCTGTACTGGCTCGGCCGAAAGCTGCGGCTCTCGCGGGCAGCGACGATGGTGTTCACGCTGACGCTTCTGCTCGCGTATGTGGCGGTGATCGAGCAACGACCGCCCGTGCTGCGAGCGGCGCTCACGCACGCGCATCAGGATCACCTGCCGCTCCCTCGCCGGCCGCGAAGAATGATGACTCGCTCGTGCTGAAGCTGCAATATGAGGACCACGCCGTCTTGTTGCCCGGAGATGCGGAACAAGACGCCGAGCGCGAAATGCTATCCGAGAACAGCTCGGATGAGCTGCGGGCGGAGGTGCTGAAGATTGGGCATCATGGCAGCAGGAATTCGACGACTTCGGAGTTTTTGGCGGCGGTGAAACCGCGCCTGGCAATTATTTCCGTAGGGGAAGACAACCCGTACGGCCATCCCAATGCCGAACTGCTGGAGCGGCTGGCGAACGCCGGCGTTCGCGTTTTGCGAACCGACCGCGAAGGCGCGGTGCACATTCTGATGGATGGCAAAGGCGTGGAAGTCACCTGCTTTGTTCCCTGCTTGCCGGTTGGTGGCAATGAACTACAACGAGCGCAAGCGCCAGATCAGAAGAAAAACCAGGAGCAGCAATAGGAAGCCAATCGCGGCACGGTACTCGCGATTTCTTTTGTATTGCGCGAAGGAAAACGGATCGGCCGCGGCGGACGAGAGCTTCGCGGGCGTCAGGCGCGGCAGAAACAAGGGCACGGCTCGCGCATATTCCCGAAATGCGTCGCCGTGATGTTGGTAGAGTTCGCGCTCCTCCCGCCGCATGACGACGGAATAGAACAAGACGAAGTAAGAGAAAAGGATGAGCGCGGAGGGCCAAGAGTGCGCGGCGATGGCGGCGCCGATGATTAGGATGAAGCTGCCAAGATATAGCGGATTGCGCGTATAAGCATAGGGTCCGGTGGTGGTGAGAACTTGTTGTTTGTGCAGATGACCGGCAGCGCGGGCGCGGAGCCACAGCCCGATCGCTCCAACAACCATGCCGGCCAGGATGCTTTTGGGCGAAGGCCGCGCGAGCCACAGAACAACAGCGGCCAGCGGATACCCCAGGCGTACGCGCCAACGCGCGAAAAAAGCTGCAGGGCTCATCTCGCGGCACCGATGCAACGGCACACGGCGTCAAACACCTGATCTACACTCAGGGCGAGCATCGACGGATGAGGTTGCGAGTCGCGCTTGTAAGTTGTGCGCACACCGGGAACGCGCAGAACTATGTCTTTAAGCTCGCTCTCTTGGGCCTCGCCGACTCGATAAGGGCCATTGCGGGCGGGATCCGTGGGGCCAAAAAGCGCGATGGTGGGTGTGCCGAGGGCCGCCCCGAGATGCAGAGGTCCGGTGTCGCCAGCGACGATGCATGCGGCGCCTCGCAAAAGCGCCATCAGCTCGCCGAGGTTGCCGCGGTAGGGAAAAGGGGCGGCATCGCCGCTTGCGCCGACTAGCGCAGCCGCCAAATCGTCATCGCCAGGTCCTACGTTGACGACGCAGCGCATTTGTGTAGATTCGCGCAGCTTGCGACACAACATTCCGAAGCGCTCGGCGGGCCAGCACTTGGAGCGCCAACCGCCACCTGGACTCAAGACAATGTAGCGATTCAGACCTTGCGTCTGAAGGTGAGAAAACACAGCCGCTTGGTCCTTCTCCGGAATCAGCAGGCTGACGGGAGCGGTGCCACGCTGCGCGCCGGCACGCAGCGACAGCTCGCCGTTTTGTTCAGCGACGTGCGCCTTGCTGGTCTTCACACGCTCGGTATAAAGCATCGGCACGCCAAGCTCGCGAATCGTGGCCGAAGAAAAACCAATGCGTCGCTTTACACTGCTGAAGAATGGCAGCATCGCCGACTTCCAAAGACCCTGGTAATCGATCGCGGCAGTCCAGGAACTCTGCCGCACGCGCCGAACGGTTTCTCGCAACGATGACAGTGCGCGCGTTTCCACGGACCACACTTCCGTGGCCAGACGGCTGCTCTGGACCAGAAACGCCCAGCGAGGATGCGTGAGCCAGACAATGCGTGCCGACGGAAACGATTCGCGCAACGCCGCGACAGCGGGGAAAGTGTGGACGATGTCGCCGAGCGAGCCAAGCCGAACAACAAGAAAGCGCGGCTCAGGCATGCGGAGCCTTGCGCACGGAATCGAGAAAGCCTCGCGTCGAATGATCCTTAGGGTCGCCGACGATAGCTACGCGGACACCTAGGCGAGCGGACGTGGCACGTTCAGGGACGGTCGCGGCGGTGTAATCGGTTCCCTTGGCATGAACGTCCGGCCGCAAGTCCTCCAGAAGGGCTTCCACGTTGGGCTCGCTGAAGAGCACGACATAGTCGACGGCTCGCAACGCGCCGACCAACGCGGCGCGGGCAGTTTCGGGAAGGATGGGGCGACCGGGACCTTTCAAGGCGCAGACACTGGAGTCTGAATTCACGGCAACGACGAGGATATCGCCTTCGCGGCGCGCGCCCTTCAGATAACGCGTGTGACCCACGTGGAGGGTGTCGAAGCAGCCGTTCGCTAGCACAATTTTCTGGCCACGCCGCCGATGCTCCGCAAGTAGTTCGCGTAGGCGGTCGCGTGTGACGATTTTGGATTCGGCCGTCCGCATGTGTTATGAGCCGGAGCCGCCGGCATCGCGGCGAATTGCGTCGAGGAGCTCCGCCCGCGAGACGGTTGCTGTGCCGCGCTTCATCACCACCAGGCCACCGGCGATGTTGGCAATATGCGCGGCCTCAAGGGGCGAAGCGCCGCTGGCTAGCGCCAAGGTGTAGGCGGCGAGCACTGTATCGCCTGCGCCGGTGACGTCAACCGCTTGGTCACTGCCATGGACAGGTATGCGGGTCACGCGACCGTGCGTTTCAAATAGCGCCATGCCATCGCGGCCGCGCGTTACGAGAAGTGCTTCCAGTTTCATGGCAGCGAGGGTCGCTCGGCCGCAGCGGGTCAGCTCGTCGAAGTTCGCGCCGATGGTGGTGTGATGCAAAGCTTCGAGTTCGGCTTCATTGGGCGTCGCCGAGAGGATCCCGGCTTTCGCGTAATCCGCAAGGTTATAGCGAGCGTCCAGCGTTACGGCGTGTCCGCGTTTTCTCTTTTTTGCGGCGGAGCGAACCAAGTCAGGACTGGCAACGCCAAAACCATAGTCGGAGACCGCCAGCGCGGAGGCGGAGCGAATCTTTGTCGACAAAAGCTGCTGAATTTTCCTTCGCGCAGCTTCGGGAAGGGGAGCTTGTGGCTCGCGATCCACGCGGAGAACCTGCTGACCCACAGTGTGCGGCCACCCTGCGAGGAAGCGCGTCTTGGTTGGCGTGGTCCAGCCTTTCACGCGAACAATTCCGGAAATGTCCGCGCGTTTGTCACCAAAATATTCGACGAGCGCATCGCCTTGGGCGTCCTGGCCAACGGCGGTGACAAGAAGCACGCGCGCTCCCAAGGCGGCAAGGTTGTTCGCGGCGTTGGCGCCTCCGCCAGGGACGACCTGCGTCTCGCGGTGGCGCAGAATCAGCACCGGCGCCTCGCGCGAGACGCGGGAAATGTCTCCGAACTGAAATTCGTCGGCAACGAAATCGCCGAGCAGCGCCACGGTCTTCGAGGAAAATTTTTCGACGCACTCCGCCAGAGCGAGCAGGTCCACGGAGGCCGACGGCGTTTGCGCGAGCTTGCTACTCATTTTGGTTGCCTCAAGATCCAATCCGCGGCCTCGGCGAGATTGTCGGCGATGAAATCCGGAGGCGCCGGCCACTGCGCGGAATGCCACTGAATTTCGCCTTCCCCGTAGCCGGTACGCACCATGATGGCGCGCGCTCCGACGCGACGAGCCAACTGGATATCGCCGTAACGGTCGCCGACAACAAAGGAGCGGCGCAAATCCAGGTTGTGTTCGCGGGCTGCGCGCTCGAGCATTCCGGGTTTTGGCTTGCGGCAGGCGCAGGCATCGTCACCCTTGTGCGGACAATAATACAGTGCGTCGATATGCGCTCCCTCTCTGGCGAGTTGCTTTGTCATCAATTCATGAACGGCTTGGATCAGCGAGTCCGGAAAATATCCGCGGCCAACGCCGGATTGATTGGTGATCACGATGGCCGGATATTTCGCTTCGTTCAGCCGCCGGATGGCCGGTGCGACAAAGGGAAACATACGAAAACGGCTGATGTGATTCAAGTAACCGACTTCTTCGGCGATGGTTCCGTCGCGATCAAGGAAGACGGCCGGACGCAGAGATGCCGCTTCAGCCAGAAGCCACCTCCGCAGAGCGGAGCCAGCCACGCGCCGCAGCTTCGACCGCCTCCGGCCGCACGCTCGTCATGCAACGGTGGTCAATGGGGCAGCGCCGCAAAAAGCACGGACTGCAATACGGCTTTTCTTGCACCACGGTGCAACGGGGAGTGATGGGAGCAGTGCCGTGAGGATCAGTAGGACCGAAGATCGCGACTACTGGCAAGCCAACCGCAGCAGCAACATGCATTGCGCCAGAATCGTTGCCGACGAATAGTTGGCAGCGCGAGAGGAGCGCGGGGAGAGCGGCGATTGCGGTTTTGCCAACCAAACTGATTGACGAGCTGTTTATCCCACCAGCGATCGCTTCGGTCACTTTCTGCTCGGCTGCTGTGCCAAAGAGAATTACGTCCGCGTCTGTGTGGAGACGGAAGCGGTTTACAAAGTCAGCGAAGCGCTCAGGTGGCCAGCATTTCGCGGAGCCGTAAGAGGCTCCGGCGCCTATAGCAATTCGCGGGACATTTTGGCGAACGCCTGAGGACGACAAAGTTTCTTCCGCTTGGCGGCGACGTTCGTCGGAAACATCGAGGGTTACGAAGGATTCACCGGGCAGCGAATCGATCCAGCCGGCGCGGCGCAAGAGTTCAAGATAATAAAACTGTTCGTGCGCCGGTATTTCGCCGCGTCTTGGAACGGGAATCTTCTTGGTCAGCAGCAGGCTGCGTCCGTCGCGCGCGTAGCCGACGCGTTCGGGAATCCCGGCACACCAAGCGAGCCAAGCGGCATCAAAGGCGTTCTGAAGCAGCAGGGCGACGTCAAACTTTTGCTTTCGCAGCTCTTGTGCTAGACGCTCGCGGCCGCTCAGGCCTCCGCGTGGGCCTTTGGGATCGTAGGAGATCAGTTCGTCGCAGATCTTCTGGCCGCGATAAATGTCCGCAACGTAGGGCCGGGCAAGAATTGAAATCTTGGCGTCCGGAAAGCGCCCACGAACGGCACGGAGCGCAGGTAACGCCATGATGGCGTCGCCTACCCAGTTTGTGGCACGAATTAAGATTTTCATGCGGCTGCTCCGTGGCCAGCCTTAAGCTTGCGCTCAATCGCAGCGAGCAGTTCGCTCTCGGCGGTGAACACTAAATCGATGACGGCAATCCAAACTGGCAAGCGAAGGTTCGCGGAGGGGAGATTCTCGGCGTCTTTCTCCGTGGTCACCAAACCCACAGCGCCACAGACCTCCGCACGCGACTGGAGCTGCTGAAGTTCCCTTGAAGAATATTTATGATGATCAGAAAACGCTTTTCTCTCCGTGACGGGCACATGCCAGTGGCCCAGATCGTCAAAGAAAGCGCTGGGGTTACCAATACCGCAGAAGGCGAGGAAGGGCCCGGGGCCTATTTCACTAAGATATTTCTTGTCCGGGTCGGATCCAAACCGACGAAAGCCAAGTAGTCTCGTCTGCGCATAAAAGATGGAGAAGGTGTGAGCATCGCCAGCTTCAACAACGGGTCTCTCAAATTTTCGCGACACCACCAAGATATCAGCCCGGCGGCAGGCGGCAAGGGGCTCACGCAGCGAGCCAGCCGGGAGCAGCCACTCGTTCTTTAGTTTGCGTGAACCGTCCAGCATCACGATATCCAAGTTCCGAGCGAGCTGCAGATGCTGAAAGCCGTCATCCAACAGAAACACATCGATGGCATGCTGGGATTCGAGGTGCCTTCCGGATTCAAAACGGTCGGGACCAATGCCGAACACAACTTTGCCACCAAGTCTTCGCTTGAGCAGCTCGATTTCGTCGCTGCTGCCGTGAGTGCCTTTATAGCCCCGGGTAAGAATGGCGACCCTCTTTCCCTGCGTCAAAAACTTTTCGGCGAGCCATAGGACCATGGGAGTCTTGCCAGTTCCACCAACGGTCAAATTTCCGACGCTGACTACGGTGCCTGTAAGGCGCCTCGGCTTCAGCCATCCGCGAGAATATAGGGCGCGGCGACCGCGAACGTATGTTCCATATACCTGCGAAAGCGGCCAGAGCAAAATGCGAAGAAGCAGCGGCAGGTTCATCGGGCCGGGCTGCCGAGGAATTTAGAAATTTCGGCGAGGACGCGGTCGGTGGCGCCGCGGCTGCTATCGACTAAGTGTTTCGCGTTCTCGCCCATTTTGTGGCGGCGCTCCGGATTGCGCAGCAGTTCGATCCAGGCTACACCGGCGTCTTCGGGGCTCTCCACCTGGATGGCAGCGTTCGCAGTGACGAAGCGAGCTGCAATCTCCGCAAAATTCTCCATGGACGGCCCGAACACTGGGATTTTACCGAACGCCGCGGGTTCGAGAATATTGTGCCCGCCGGAAGGGACCAGAGAGCCGCCTACGAACGCGCCGTCGGCCAGGCGGTAGAGAGAGGCAAGTTCACCGATGGTGTCGAGGAGTATCACCGTAACGTCGCCGGGTATCGAGCCATTGCTGCCGCCTATCGCTCCTTGCGCGTGACCTGATAGTGCAAGCTGAGAGCGGCGAATGAATTTGCGGCGCGATTCGTGAATGAACTCGGCGGCAGCTTCAAAGCGTTCCGGCTTGCGCGGGGCCAGCACCAAAAGGGCCTTGGGGTGCTCGCCCTGCAGGACGCCGAAGGCAATCAACGCGAGTGGCTCTTCGGCGGCCACCACGCTGCCGGCGACTACGATCGGTGAACGGCCTTGCCGCCGCGCCTCCGCTTCGAGCCAGCTTGAAAGGGGCGTTGCGGCGGGAAGCTCCATGTCGTACTTGAGGTTGCCGCTGACCGAGACGCGCTCGGCGGGCGCGCCCAGGGCGCGAATCCGCTCCGCGTCTTTCTCACTCTGCATCAGGAATGCGCTCGCGTTGCCGAGCGCGGTTCGCAGAAACGGACGAAGGAAAAAACCGAATTTGGAGAGGTAGCGCTGGTATCGCGCAAACGAACGGTCCGAGATTCTGCCGCCAACGAAAAGCACGGGAATATCTTGCCGGCGCGCCTCGCGGAGGAAATTGGGCCAGATTTCCGTTTCCAGCACAACGACGAGCGACGGCCGCACGGCGAGCAGCACGCGGCGCACGCAAAAGATCCAGTCGAGCGGGAAATAGAAGATCGCGTCGGCAAATGGCATTCGTTCGCGAGCCAGCGATTGTCCTGTGATCGTGGTGGTAGAAACCACAAGGGGGCGGCCAGGATAGGCTTCCTTCAAGCGCTTCACGAGGGCGATACTGGAAAGAAGCTCACCGACCGATACGGCATGAATCCAGATTGCGCCAGGGCGGTCCGCCGGCAATCTGTCGAGCGAGGCGGTGGACAAGCCGAGCCGCTCGCGCAAATTGGCTAAGTACTTTCCCTCCCGCAGGCCCCTGACCAGCCAATACGGCAGGAGCAACAGGGCTGCGGCCCCCATCAGAAAGCTATAGATGAAATACACTAAGCGTGGCTCCGGTCCCTTACCGCCGCCGCCGCGCAACTCATGCGAGGCGCAGGGCAACCCTGCACGTCCCCCAGGAATCGAAGGCGTCGAGATGAGAAAAATCTATTATAGCCTCATGCGCGGGGCTGCTCTCAGAATACCTTTGGTCGCGGCTGGTCTACTAGGGTCCTTTGCCAGTGCGCAGTCCCCGTTGCGAACTGCTTCGCTGGAGTCGCACGAAGGCTTGACTATCTCGGCTACGCCGTGGACGGATGCAGCCAAGTACAAAGAGAAATTTCCGAAGAAGTCGCCCTATTCCGCGGGAATTTTGGCGGTGCAAGTCTCGTTTCGCAACGATTCCGATGACAGCGTGAAGGTCAACTTGTCGCGCGTTCGCCTGACCGTGCATCTTGACGCGGAGAATACGCAGGAGCTTCCCTCCCTTAGCCCGGAAGAATTGGTGCAGGCAGTGCTGAAACCGGGAGGCAAGGACCCAACCGCTACGCGCAAGAAGCTGCCCGTTCCGGTTCCGCTTCCCAAGAGTGGCAAGGACAAGAACGCGGATGAGCTGCAGCGGGAGGCTCAGGAGGCGGGCGTCCCGACGGGAGTCATCGCGCCGCACAGTACGGTGCGAGGGCTACTGTATTTTGACCTGCAAAACCAGTTTGATTTGCTGGACACCGCTCACCTCTACGTACCCGAACTGGTGCTGATGCGCGGAAACCGAGCGCTGACGTACTTCGATATCGATCTCGGGCAGCACTGAAGCCAGAAAGAAATTGACCCTGGTGTGAAGTTCGTGCCGGATGGGACTGGAATTATCCTCAGACGGTTTGCACAGCCAGTTTGCGCGCTTCGCTCCCCTCGGCTACCATGGCTGTGCAGGAAATTTTCCCACCTCGGGACCAATGCTAACTCTTCTTAACGAACTGAATCCGGAGCAGCGCTTAGCAGCGGAAACAACGGAAGGACCGGTCCTGATCCTCGCCGGCGCCGGAACGGGCAAGACGCGAGCGATCACTTTCCGGATGGCACAGCTCATCGCCAGCGGCGTGCCGGCCGAGGCAATCCTTGCGGTCACGTTCACAAATAAGGCCGCGGAGGAAATGCGAAACCGCGTTTCGGATTTGCTGCTCCGCGCCGGTGTGCCGCCCGCGCAACCCTGGCTGTCTACATTTCATTCTTTGTGCGCGCGGCTTCTGCGGCGCGAAGCGGCCAATGCCGGTCTTCCGCGCGATTTCGCCATTTACGATGACGATGACCAAACCGCGGCGGTGAAGCTGGTCATGGCGAATCTGGAAATCGACGACGACACTCTGACTCCGCGAAATGTTTTGAGCCGCATCAGCTACGCGAAGAACCACGGCCAGAGCGCGGAGAAGATGCGCAGCGATGCGATCGACAAGGACGGCCGGCGAGTTGCCGACATTTACGCCGCTTACGAGCAACTGCTGCGCCAAAGCAATGCTCTCGATTTTGACGATCTCCTGATTCGCACCGTCAAATTGCTGCGGGAATCAGCGCCGGTTCGCGAAAAGTGGCAATCGCGTTTCCAATACATTCACGTCGACGAGTATCAGGACACCAACCGCGTCCAGTACGAACTGCTGCGACTCCTCACGGGCCCGAAGCAAAACGTTTGCGTGGTCGGCGATGAAGACCAATCCATCTACCGATGGCGCGGAGCGGATGTTTCCATCCTGATGAGTTTTTCCCGTGACTTCCCTTCCGCCCGCGTCATCAAGCTCGAGCGCAATTACCGCTCCACGCAGCAAATCCTGGACGCCGCCGGCGCAGTCGTGGCCAACAACCCTGAACGACTGGGCAAGTCGCTGAGCGCACACAATGGCTCGGGATCGACCTTGAAATATTTCGAGGGGCGCGACGCGCACGCAGAGGCGGAATTTGTTGCCGGCGAGCTTGAGCGCATCCTCAATGAAGACTCTTCGCAGACCTGCGCCGTGGAATACCGCACAAATTTTCAATCGCGCGCGTTTGAAGAAGTGTTCCGCCGCCGGGGGCTCCGCTACAAGCTCGTAGGCGGTTTTAGCTTCTACAATCGCGCGGAAGTGAAGGATGCACTGGCTTATGTTCGCCTGGCCATGCACCCGGAAGATGACATTTCGCTACTGCGCGTATTGAACGTCCCGCCGCGAGGCATCGGCAAAACCACGATAGATGCTCTGCAAGCCGCAGCGCGGGCCGACGGTTTCAGTTTGTGGGCGGGCATCGAGAAATTCGTTTCCGGAGCGGCGGGTGGCCGTGCGGTAGCGCCCCTTCGTGCATTCCAGGAGCTCATCGCCAAGCTGCAAGAAGCCCTTGCGACGAGCGAGGCTCCTGATTTCTTGCGCGCCGTTCTTGACGAAACCGGATACATGGATATGTTGCGCGACCGCAATACGCCCGATGACGTCGCACGGATCGAAAATCTCGAGGAACTTGTTCGCGCCGTCGCTGAAGGAATAGAAAACGGAGAATCCTTCACCGACTTCTTGGACGCCGCCGCCCTGGTCAGCGACGCGGATTCTTTTGAAGGCAAACCTGGCGTCACGTTGATCACCCTGCACAGCACTAAAGGCCTCGAGTTCGACCACGTGTTCCTGACCGGAATGGAGGAAGGCATCTCCCCACACAGCCGCGCGCTGAACGAAGAAAAAGGAATTGAGGAAGAGCGGCGGCTGGTGTACGTGGGAATGACGCGCGCGCGAAAATCACTTACTCTCACGCGCGCCGTGTATCGCCGCATTTTTGGTAATGAGCAACAGCTCCGGGCTTCCCTGCCATCGCGATTCCTTGCCGAAATTCCAAGCGAGCTGGTGGAGACAGTGCGGGGCTCCATGGCTGAGATCGGGCAAACGCGGCGCTATGAGCCGGATCCGGAATATTCGTACTCACCCGAAGAATTCCTTCGTCGCGTGCGAGGCCAGTCTGTTCCGCCGTCCGCGCCGCGGCGGTCTACTGGATCGAGCGCGTATTCACGGCCTCCCGCAAGACGCGGCGCCGACGCGAATCCGCTGCTGGGCCAAAAGGTTCGCCACCCGAACTTCGGCGTAGGAACTATTGTGGGTGTCGAGGGCGACGATGAGGACCGCCGCCTTTCCGTCAGTTTCCCCGGACGAGGCACAAAAAAATTCGTCGAGCGCTACGCGCAACTGGAACAGATGTAGCGCGACGCAGCCAGTGTTGCGCCGCCGCGCCTCTCAAGGTACATTGAGGCTCGCAACCCCATCTAGCACAGCGTATCCGGCAGGCCGGCTTTAGCTCACGCGGATGCGATCGGAGAGTACGAGTGGCATCACCCCTCTTCCGCTGCAAGGGCATCGACCAACTGTTGTCGGATTCCGAGAACGCCGAAGTTCGATTAAAGAAGTCGCTGGGCTGGCTGAGCCTCACTTCTCTAGGAATCGGCGCGGTGATCGGCTCGGGAATTTTCACCATCGTCGGCACAGCGATCGCCGGTCAAAAACTCCAAGTCAAATCCATTCTTAACGCGCCCTTGCTGGAATATTTGATTTACCATTCCGCTTCCTTCGGACGTCCCGGAGCCGGACCATCCATCGCGCTGTCCTTTGTCCTGGTGGCGATCGTGTGTGGCTTCGCGTCGGTCTGCTACGCCGAGCTGGCAGCCATGATTCCGATTGCCGGCAGCGCGTACACCTATACGTATGCAACCATGGGCGAGCTCGTCGCCTGGATCATAGGCTGGGACCTCATTCTCGAGTACGCAGTCAGCAACATGGCGGTCAGCGTGGGCTTTTCCGCGCACATTGTTGGTTTGCTGGATTGGTTCGGCATCCACCCCAGCCTGCGCTGGATTACTCCCGCCTATCTTCCTGGCGGGCTCTCCGATTTGCAGGGGAGCATGCTTTATCCCCCGGGCTGGCACCTGGGCTTCAATTGGCCGGCGTTCATCATCGTCATGTTACTGACGGTGATCCTCGTTCGCGGAATCCGCGAATCCGCGGAAACCAACAATGTAATGGTCCTGCTGAAAATTGTTGCCATCCTTGTCTTCATCACCTTCGCATCGCGTTTCATTCACCCTGCCAACTGGCATCCGTTCGCTCCCAACGGGTGGCCGGGGATTCTCACCGGCGGCTCGATCGTTTTTTTCACTTACATTGGCTTCGACTCCGTTTCCACGGCCGCCGAGGAATGCAAGAATCCGCAGCGTGACGTTCCTATCGGCATCATCGCCACCCTCGTTGTCTGCACGATTCTCTATGTTGGCGTAGTCGTGGTTTTGACGGGACTCGTGCCATGGCAGACGCTGGTGGACGATGCCGCTCCCGTCGTCAATACGCTGAAGAAACTTCATTTCACCGGCGTTCGCCTAATCGTCTTAATCGGCGCGCTCATGGGAATGATTTCTTCCCTGCTCGTCTTCCAGCTTGGCCAAGCGCGGGTATGGTTCGCGATGTCCCGCGACGGTTTGCTGCCCCGCATCTTCAGCCGCGTGCACCCGCGCTTCTGCACACCGGACTTCTCCACGTGGATGGCCGGTTTTGTGGTCGGCATTCCTGCCGGCCTTCTCGACATCGGAACCCTCGCGGATCTTTCCAACATCGGCACGCTTTTCGCATTCGCTCTTGTTGCCGGGGGCGTGCTGATCCTTCGTTATCGCGAGCCTGACCGTCCGCGCGCCTTCCGCGCTCCCGGAGGCCCGCTCGCCCCCATCGTTACGATCGTTACCTGCCTGCTTCTGATGGCGGGCCTGCCTATCACGAACTGGATCCGATTCTTCGTGTGGCTGGCAATTGGACTCGTGATTTACTACAACTATGGACGGAGGCGGAGCACGCTGCGCGCCGCCAATCCGGCCTAGAGCATTTTGAAATGGGGCGCATGTTCTTTAATTCATTCCCGAAGTGCCTCAACATCAGCCTTGCGATCACAGCGAGTCTCGCGTTGCTTCCAACCAGCGCTGGCGCTTGGGGTGGCAACGGCCAAAGGGTTGTCGTCAATCAAGCCATCGAGACGCTACCCGCCGACCTGCGCGCGTACTTCGAAAACAATCGTTCCTTCCTGGTGCAGCACGTTACCGATCCTCTGGACGCCGAAGCGAAAAATCCCCCCGAACGGCATAACCGCTTCATCCGTCTGGACAAGTACGGGCGCTTCCCTTTTGACGCTTTGCCTCGCAGCTACAAAGCTGCCGTAAACAAATATGGCAAGTCCAAAATCGACTCCACCGGCCTGCTTCCCTGGGAGATTGGCGTCTACAGCCAGAAGCTCACCGAAGCCATGAAGCTCGGCCGTTGGGACGAAGCTAGGCTCGACGCCGCCATACTCGCCTTTTACGTCGGGGAGGCGCACGACCCGTTCAACTGCACGGAAAATTTTGATGGTCACCTGACCAACCAAACCGGAATCAACGAGCGATTCGGAACGATTCTTATCGATCGCTTCTCTTCCTTTTTTCCGATGCGTCCGAATGACGCCGCTTTCATCAGTGATCCGACCGACCACGGTTTTGACGCATGCCTTAACGCGCACAGCTGGCTCGAGGTCATCCAGCTTGCGGATCGCAATGCTCATTTGGAGAGCAAATCCTACAATGACGAATACTTCGATCGGTTCTACAACCTGTCGGCGGGCACGCTGATTCGCCAACTGTCTGATGCCGCCACCGATGTCGGCTCTTACTGGCTTACCGCCTGGACCAATGCCGGCAAGCCTGCCTTGCCGCGCTAGTGCTGCCGGCTTCCACCATGCTCCCCGAAAGCGTCGCCTCACTACCCAAAGCGGAGTTGCACCTTCACCTCGAAGGCTCAATTCAGCCCAGCACCGTCTGCGCGCTGACCGCGCGGCACGGCATCGCAGTCGGCGAACCGGAAGTGCGGCGGCGCTACGCTTATCCGAATTTTTCGGAGTTTCTGGAGACGTTCAAGTGGGTCACGTCCTTCCTGCGCGACCCGCGGGACTACGCGCTCATCACCCGCGACCTCGCGGAGTATCTTCTATCGCAGCGCGTAATGTATGCCGAAGTGACGATCTCGATTGGCGTGATGCTTTTGCGCAAGCAGCGCCCGGAGAGCCACTTCGAGGCAATCCTGGCCGCCGCCGAGCCGTTCGAGAGGCGCGGGCTGCGCATGAACTGGATTTTCGATGCGGTTCGCCAATTCGGAGCCGAAGCAGCAAGTCACGTTGTGGAAGCGGCAAAGCAGTGTGCGTCGAAATCCATCGTCGCCTTTGGCATTGGCGGCGATGAGTTGAGCGTGCCCACCAGAGAATTGCGGCGCGTATACGACCAGGCCGCGGCTCTGGGTCTGCACCGGCTGATCCACGCCGGCGAAATTGGCGGCCCAGAAAAGATTCGCGAAGCTGTTGAGCTTCTTGGCGTCGAAAGGATTGGTCACGGCATCGCCGCGATGAATGATCCGGCACTCATGGACCTTCTCGCCGATCGCCGCATTCCGCTTGAGATTTGCCCGCAGAGCAATATCCGAACCGGAGCGCTCGCGCTGCAGTTGCGCCGCGCAGGCGCGCGCATCGAGGATCATCCCCTCGCCGAGCTGTTCCGGCACGGCATTCCGATTGTGCTGTCCACCGATGATCCGGCTATGTTCCACACCACGCTGCTCAACGAGTATGAGCACGCCCACCAACTCGGCATGACCGAGAACGAGCTACTGCGCTTGGCGCAAATGAGTTTCGATTTCGCATTTGAGCGCCAAAACTCGCAGACTGCGGGTTGAGACTTACGAGTTGAGGGCAAGCAACGAACGGGCAAGCTTGCGCTTTTGCGTACGTGTTTTCATCACCGTCGGGATGACATCGACCTTCATTCCCAGCTTGCGAATGGCCCCTGCTTGCGCCTTGTCGGCGGGATCGATTACAAACGTCCCGGTAAAATCGGTATAGAGTTTTGCGACGCCGAATGCCGACGGCTCGTGGCCAAGCTCGGCAAGCATTTTGTCCGACGGTCCCTTCAGCGATTTGCCACCAACAATCGGGCAAATGGCAATGACGCTCTCCTTGCGCGCGCGCAATGTTTCGCGAACGCCGGCCACCGCCAGGATCGGGCCGATGCTGATGAGCGGGTTGCTAGGGCAGATTAGGATCAGGCCGGCGTCGCGAATCGCTTCGAGTACACCCTTTGCCGGACGCGATTTGTCGACGCCATCAAAGCGGATTCCGCGCACGACCGGCTCCGCGCGGCGCTTCACTAAATACTCCTGAAAATGCAGCTCACCCTCGGCCGTATCAATCATTGTCGGCACCGGCTGATCGCACATCGGCAAGATACGTGGCTTAACGCCGAGTGCGAGGCGAATCGCTTCCGCCGCGTCGCTCAGCGACTTGCCCTCCGCAAGCATCGCCGAGCGATGAATGTGGGTGGCGAGATCGCGATCGCCGAGGTTGAACCAATTGATGCGGCCAAAAGCCACCAAACGTTTCAGCGCATGAAACGTATCTCCGCGGTAGCCCCACCCTTTTGCCTCATCCACGATTCCAGCGAGCGTGTAAGTGACAATGTCGAGGTCCGGCGAGATCCTCAGGCCGTGCAGCGTGATGTCATCGCCGGTGTTCACAATCACCGTCAGGTCGCGCGGGTCCATTACGTCGTGGAGACCGAGCAGAAGTTTGGAAGCACCGACGCCACCGGCAAGCGCGGTGATATTTTTATGCTTTGCAGGCGGCATAAAGATGTGCAGCCGCTACGCCGCAAACCCGTCGGCGTCGGCCAGATGATGCGCGCGCTCGCGAACGCGAGCCGACAGAAAGTCTCCGCTGATCATGAATTCGGGATACAGCGCGAGCCGCTCGCGTAGGCTAAGCCCGCGAGCCTCAGTTTCGGCGCGCAACTTTGCGATCTGCGGCCAGGCCGCTTCGGGGTTGATGAAATCCTTGGTGACCGGCGAGATGCCGCCCCAATCATTAATCCCCGCGTCGAGCAAGCGCGGGAAATCGGCGTAGCTGAGATTCGGCGGCGCCTGCAAGTTCATGTTCGGGCCCAAAATCAGCCTCGCGATGGCAATGGTGCGCAGCAACTCCTCCATCGACGGCTCCGGATGATGCGCCATGGGAATCTCCGGCTTGGCGCGGAAATTCTGCACGATCACTTCTTGAATGTGCCCATATTGTTCGTGCAGTGCGCGAATCGCGAACAAGGAATCGATTCGCTCCTCGAAGGTTTCGCCAATCCCAATCAGGACTCCGGTCGTAAAGGCCATGGAAAGTTTTCCCGCTTCCTCGATCGTGCGCAAACGCAGCGCCGGAACTTTGTCAGGCGCTTTGAAATGCGCCAAGCCGTCGCGCATCAACCTGGGGCTGACTGTTTCGAGCATCAAACCCACGCTGGCGTTCGATTCCCTGAAGCGCTCCAGCGCCGCGCGATCCATCACGCCGGGATTCGCATGCGGCAACAAGCCCGTGCGCTCCAGAACCATTTCGGACATCGCGGCGGCGTAATCCAGCGTGCGCGCAAAACCCTGGCGACGTAGAAACTCGCGAGCTTCAGGGAAAACGCGCTCGGGCTGATCCCCCAGGCTGAACAGGGCCTCCTTGCATCCAGCGTCACGCGCGCGCTCGGCTAGCGCGAGCACTTCGTCGGGCGTCATGAAGTGCGCGCCCGGCTGCCCCGGATCCTTCCGGAAGGTGCAGTAGCCGCAGTAGTCGCGACAGAGAGTGGTCAGAGGAATGAAAACTTTTTTTGAAAAGGAGACGGTCGTTCCCTTCCCCTGAGCGCGGAGTCGGGTGGCAGCAGCGAGGAGATCGTCGAGCGTCGCTTCTTCCGCGAGGCGAAGGGCGCTTGGCCGATCGAAGGCATTGGTGGCGCGCGATAGCACCGCGTTTTTTCGTAGTGATAAGCCGGTGGACATTTTTCGTCGAGGCCATCCTCGTTCAATGAACCCGTCCCCATACGATAGCAGAATTGCGTTTTACGGCTGCAAAGCGGTGGCCAGCTCTGCCGCTCTCCAAATTAGCGGAAAAGATCTTCCGCGGCGGGGCGGATAACGCTGGTCGCAAGCTCGTTTGCAGGGCGGTAGCGATAGCCTCGAATCACCACGACGGGAATGCCTTCGGACTTGCCCATCACCAAGCCGGCGGCGGCCGCCAGTTCGTCGGCAACAGCCAGAATCGTGGCCTGCAGCGGCTTCGAGTGGCGGTCGCGCATGCCGCGAAGGTCGCGCAGCACGGGAACGCCCGCGGCGCCGATAGCAACGTTGGTGAGGCCCAGCCGCCAAGGACGGCCGAAGGTGTCGCTGATGATGACCGCGATGCGCTTCTTGGTGAGTCGGCGAAGCTCAGCGGCCAGTCCCCGAGCGGAGCGGTCCGGATCGCGCGGAAGTAGGGTGAGGACCTCGTCGCCAGGCACATTGGAGTGGTCCACACCGGCGTTGGCGCAAACAAATCCGTGGTGAGTTTCCACGATCAGCACGGGATGCTCCCGCACGATCCGGCGCGACTCGCGCAAAATAATCTCTACCAAACGCGGGTCTCTTCTTCCTTTCGCTGCGAGCTGTGAAGCGTGCGGAGACGGTTCAATTGCAGAAAGCCTCACCAGCCGTCCTTCCGCTTTGGAGACGACTTTTTGCGCAACAACCAGGACATCTCCGCTGCGAAAAACAATCTTCGCGTTGCGCGCCGCCCCGACAATTAGCCGCGCTAAGTCATTGCCCTCACGGATCTCCGGCAGGCCCGCAATCGATATGAGCTCGATAGGAACTCCAGGTCGCCGTTTAGAGTCCAGAGCGCTTGCGTTTTTCGCCATCATGACGCTAACAGAGTTTATGCGAAGCGCTCGATTAGTGCATCGGTTGACGAGCCACGACGAAGACGAATATGGCGCGCAAGAAGTTTCGCGCCTCAAGAAATGAAACGGGCGGAGCCTGCCCTGCGGCAAAGGCTCCGCCCGAACCTACAGTTAGAAGAAGGCCTACCCCTTTGGCGGCTTGTCCTTGTCCTTTTCCTTCGGTTTGTCCTGTTGTTTCGGCTTCTCTTGCTGTTGACGCGGAGGAGGCTGCTGACGCTGTGCTTGAGCCGGTCGTTGCTGTTGTTGCTGGACCTCCTGCGGTTGTTGACGCGGAGGAGGCTGCTGGCGCTCCACCTGAGGCGGTCGCTGCTGCGGTTGCTGCACCTCCTGCGGCTGTTGGCGCGGAGGCGGCTGCTGACCCTGAGCTTGAGCCGGTCGCTGCTGTTGTTGCTGCACCTCCTGCGGCTGTTGGCGCGGAGGCGGCTGCTGGCGCACTGCCTGAGGCGGTCGCTGCTGTTGTTGCTGCACCTCTTGCGGTTGTTGGCTCGGAGGCGGCTGCTGGCGTCCCTGCTGCTCATTTGCAGGCCGATCGTTGGCCGGCGGGCGATTTGGTTGCGCGTTGGACGGAGGTGTATTGGAACGGTCGTTCGCGGGTGCGCGATTAGGCTGCACGTTGGCCGGCTGCGTATCCGGCCGGTTGTTGTCGGGGCGCGCCGAAGCTGGGCGATCGTTTCGCTGATTGTTTGGCCGGTCGTTGTTGGCTGCAGGCGCAGCGGGTTGATTATTCACCGGCGGACGGTTCGGCTGCACGTTTCCTGGCTGCTCTGCGTTCGGCCTGGCGTTCTGCGGGGCATTCTGTGGAGCATTACCGCCTTCGCGACCCGGACGCACGTTGTTCTGCGGTTGATCCGAACGGTTGTTGTCGGGGCGCGCCGAAGCTGGGCGATCGTTCCGCTGAGTGTTTGGCCGGTCATTGTTGGCTGCTGGCGCAGCGGGTTGATTATTCACCGGCGGACGGTTCGGCTGCACGTTTCCTGGCTGCTCTGCATTCGGCCTGGCGTTCTGCGGGACATTCTGTGGAGCATTGCCGCCTTCGCGACCCGGATGCACGTTGTTCTGCGGCTGATCGGATCGGTTGTTGTCGGGGCGCGCCGAAGCTGGGCGATCGTTCCGCTGGTTGTTTGGCCGGTCGTTGTTGGCTGTAGGCGCAGCGGGTTGATTATTCACCGGCGGACGGTTCGGCTGCACGTTTCCTGGCCGCTCTGCGTTCTGTGGAGGCACAGTTGGCTTATTGTTCTGGGGGGTATTCTGCGGGGCATTGTCGCCTTCACGACCCCGACGCATGTTGTTCTGGGGCTGACCCTGCCGGTTGCCCGCATTGTTCAGCGGTTGCGCCGACCGCGCTGGGGGCGCCAGTCTCACGGGTGCCGCAACGGTCTTCTGTAGAGGTTCGATCTGCCGTGCCTGGGAAATGGCAAGCGGCTGCCCACCATTTTGGCGGATGGCAACCTGCTGCCTTTCCACGGAGGCTGGTGGGGGCGGTGGCGCAGTCCTTGCCACTACTCCGCGGTTTACAATCCGCTCAGGTGGATGCGCCGACGCTGGCTGCCCTGCTCCAACAAACGCCTGCCGCTCAGGCGCCATTGCCGGAGTTCTGATGGCAACCTGCGCGTTGGCCATCTGTCTCTCATCAACTCTCACAACGTTCCGCGCCACTGGCTGTGAAGTGGTGAGGACCTGCGTAGACGTCGCCGTGACGGCGCCGGGCACTCGTTGGTTCACATACCTCACGTTGGTGACTGTCGTGTTGTTGTTGACGACGTTTGTGTTGTAGTAGTTGTTCACCACCGTCGTATTGACCGTGGTGTTCGATACGTTCACGTTGTTCACATACGTTCGGCTCACGCGATAGGAAGGAACGTACACTTCGCGCGGTCCCAGCGGGAACCAGCCCACGCTGCTCGCGCCGCCTACCGCTACGCCCACGGCAAAGTGCGGGCCGCCAATCCACGCGACCAGCGCCGGTGCGTAAACCGGCCGCACATACTCCACGCCGACTACAGCTCTCGGCCGGCACGGCACCCAACCCCAGGCGCCGCGAACCGCGATCCAACGGCCGTAATGAAACGGCGCAAATCCCCAGGGTTGGTCATCCACCCAGGTATAGCCCCACGGCTGGATATAGACCCAGTGGCCATAGCGATAAGGAGCCCATCCCGCCGTCGCGACCTGCGGAAACCATACCGTGCCGTACTCCGGGACGTCGCGCCACCGGCCATACTCGTCCAAGTCTTCGTAACCGACCACATCGTCGGACACATAGCGACGTGCCGTCGCATGATCGTCACGACGGTCGCGCTCTTCCGACCAGCGCTCCAGATCATCGTCGTTGCCCAATCCCACGATATCGGCATTGAGTTGGTCCGCTCCGGCGAACGTGCCGGTCTCATTCGCGTGCACGGAATAGGATTCGCCGCCGCCGGTCACTTGGCCCTCGCCGTCATGAACATTGACCACCGTGGTGTCGCCGGCTTCGTTCACGCTGATGCGGTAAACACCCGGCCGCAAAATCGAGAAAGCCAGGTTGGGCGTGTCCACTTCAAAATTATCGTCGCGATCCAGGCGCAGCACGCGAATTCGCAGCGTGCCTTCGGTGACCTGCAGTTGAACGGTGTTATCGTTGAGATTCAAAAAAGAAAATCCAGTGCTGGCGCCAAGACGAATCGAAGCAGAGCCAATGTGCAGCTCTGCGCGTGAATCGTGGTCAACCCAAAGCTTGTCCCCAGTCGTCATGGGCCTGTTGACTACTGCTGTCACCCATTCGTCCGTGCCTCCGGGCTCAAACGACACCGATCCGTCCACGTGGCTCAATCGAGCGACTCGTGTGGGAGGATCGTCATCATCTGCCGCGGCCCGCTGCGGAACGCAAAACAATGCCAACAACGTGAGCGCCAGCAAGCTAACTAACTTCAGCGCGTGTTTTCTCATAATCAGATTCTCTCCTGAACCTGACGCGGCGGGCCTATTCTTCCCTGACCGCGCTTCTGTCTTCTTGATTGGATCCGGGTACCTGGGTGCCGATACTCAAAGTATGAACTGCATGCGGGGCCTCAATCTATCGGGGTTTTCCCGTATGTCCAATGAGGAAAGGCCCAAGATCTGTCACTGTACTAAACACGTGTGTCGCCAAAGAGTTGCGAGCAGAACAATTACGAAAACCACCCAACACCAAAAAAAAGCCCGCCCCAAATTTCGGGGCGGGCTGTAGCTGGAAACTTAGTGTCCGTGTGGACCACTTCCGTGCGAGCCTCCCCCACCGCCGCGCGAGCCGCCTCCGCCGCTACTGTGCGAGCCCCCGCCGCCACCGCCGCTGTAACCGCCTCCGCCACCACCGTGCGAGCCTCCTCCGCCACCACCGCCGCCATAACCACGGCTGGGCGCGGAGTAGGTGCGGCTCGGTGCGGAGTACGAGCGGGAAGGTGCTGAGTAACTCTGGCTCGGTGCAGAGTAACTGCGGCTCGGCGGCGAGTACGAACGCGAAGGTGCAGAGTACGAGCGCGATGGCGCCGAGTAGCTGCCGCCTGGGGCAGAGTACGAGCGGGAGGGCGGCGCATAGGAACCATTGCCGCCGTTCGAGTACGACGGGCGGTTGCTGTTGTAGTTCGGGGAGCTCAAGCGCGATGGCGGCTGGTACGAGCGGTTGCCGCCAGACGGCTGATTGTTGCTATAGCTGGGTGCAGTCGAACGCGAACCGGAGCCCGCCCACGGCGGACGATTCGATTGGGTGGCGCGAGCCGCCTGGTTTGTGCCATTCGACGGCCGATCGGACGATCCGCTCCCGAACCCCTGCGGAGCGCGGCCACGGTCGGTGGCAGTGCCTTGAGCCGACCAATTGCGTGTTCCGCTCGGTGGGCGATTGGCCGATGCACCGCCATTTGCATTGACCGATGCGCGACCATTGACGCCCGCGCTAGCGGACGTCGGACGATTGTTGGACAGCTCGCGCTGACGTTGCGACATCGCCGAGTTATTGCTCCCTGCGCTGTTGCGTCCACCAAAAGCGCCCGGACGATTCGCAGAAGTGTTTGCTGGACTATTACCGCTGCGACCTGCAGACAATCCTTGCGTGTTCATCGTGCGCACCGGAATGTGCGAAGCCGCTGCTGCCGGAGCCGTGCGCGCCACCACCGAGCGATTCGCAACAGACGATGGCGGTGTAGACACGCGCCCGCGGGCGTTCGCCGCGCCCGTATAGCTGCTGCGGGTCGGCGTGAAGTCCGCGCGGTTAGTCACCTGCGCACCACGCAACGACGCGTCTGTCACCCGCATCGATCCGCGATTGACGGCTTGGCCGTTGACAAACGTATTGCGCGAAGCCGCAGTGACCGCACGCGACTCATGTGCGTACTTATAGTTGAAATTGTTGCGGTTAGAGTTGTTCAGCGTATTTACGTTCGTGATCCGCGTATTCGTGATGTTCACGTTGCGGAAATAACCGTTGCTGGCGTGATACCACGGATGGAACGGTTCGCGGAATCCCAGTGGGAACCAGCCGATTCCACCGCCAAAACCGCCACCGAAACCGAATCCAAATCCGCCGCCGACAAAGCCGACGAACGCCGGTCCATAGAAGGGACGCGCAAAAACAGGTCCTGGGCACCAGCCCCACCCCCCGCCTACAAACGCCCAGCGTCCGTAGTGAAATGGCGCAAACCCCCACGGCTCATAGCCCACCCACGTCCAACCCCACGGGCCAACCCAGTTCCAGTATCCATAGCTATAGGGCGCCCAGCCGACGGCTACCGTGCTGGGATACCAAACCGGACCGTAGTCCGGCTCTTCTCGCCATGAGCCGTAGTCATCCAGATCCGAATAGCCCGGCACATCTCGCGACACGTACTTCGCCGACTCGGAGTGCTCTTCCTTCAAGTCGCGGTCCGAAGCCCAACGATCCAAATCGTCCGGAGCTGGAGCCGGCCCGACATTGAATTGGGGGGCGTCGACGCCATTGAGTTCCGCTTGCTCCCCGGCATGCACCTCGTATGTCTTGTCTCCAGCAGTGATTACACCTTCGCCGCGAATCACGGTCACGCGCGTGCCGTCGCCATTCTCATTCACATCGACGCGAAACGCGCCCGCCTCTTTCACCGTGAAGGCGAGGTTCGGCGTATCCACTTCATACAAGTCGCCTTCCCGCATTTCCCGCACGCGAAAATTCAGCGCGCCTTCCGCGATGCGCGCTTGGAGGATGTTTTCGTCTAAATTCAAAAAGGACAACGCGGTCATGCTCCCGAGATGCAGCGAGGCCTCGCCAGCCTGCAGCTCCGCTCGCGAATCCTGATCCGTCCACAGCTTATCGCCGACTGTCACTGGACGATTCTTCGCCGCAGCGGCCCAGTCCTCGGTTCCGGACGGCTGCAATGACACGTTTCCGTCCAAAGAGCTGATGCGCGCGACGCGAGACGGCGGATCGCCTTCATCCGCGCTGGCCTTCGGCGCCACAAAAAGCAAAAGGCCTGTTAAACCCATGAGCAGGAGCGCCCTGCTTTTCCCGGCAAAAGTGGCCTTCATCTTGATTTCCCCTGTCCTCGGCCGCAACTCCTGAAGCGCGGCCGATGGGAGTACATCTGTTCGCACAATGCGGTCAGCCTTAATACTCCCACGCGATTAAACCCGGCACCTAGAAAGAAGTTGCTGGGCCCGGTCTCATTTTGGGACGTCGCGCCCTATGAGTCCATACGGTATGGGACTATAAATAACTGGCCCAGAATCAGTACTTTAGGGGAACACAACCGTGACCAATCCTTGCTACCGTTCCACCGCGAACTTTTGCCTTGCATCTTGCCCCAACTTGCGTAAAAAGCTACCCCAGTTGCGCAGGTTTCAGCCTGTGCTTCAAACGAGGCGCTCCATCCTCGGCACGGAGGTGCCATGTTCAAGAAGCTGCTGGCCACGGTCGACGACTCCACCCTCACCTTCATGCGCCTGATGCTGGGCATCGTCTTTTTCGCACATGGCGCGCAGAAGGCCCTGGGCTGGTTCGGCGGCTACGGTTTTTCGGGAACCATGGGATTTTTCACCACGCAAATGCACATTCCTGCGCCGCTCGCTTTTCTGGCCATCTGCGCGGAATTTCTCGGCGCCTTGGGACTAATCTTTGGATTCTTGACGCGCATCGCAGCATTCGGCATCGCCATGAACATGCTCGTCGCCGTGCTCATGGTGCACAGGCACATAGCGTTCTTTATGGACTGGTCCGGCAACCAGAAGGGTGAGGGATACGAATACCACCTGCTCGCGCTGGCCCTGGCCGTCACTATCATCATCCGAGGTGCGGGTGCTTTTTCTGTCGACCGAGCACTGTCCAGCAAGTCCGCTGTGTAACGGCCGCTCGGCCCAGGCGTGTAGAGGCCGGATGTGACTTCTGTCCTAAGACAATACACTTCAGCCCGGCCCGCCTAAGCATTCTTCGCTGCGTGAAGCGCAGTGCGCTTCTCACTAGCTGATTGTCCGTTGGATCCATTCGCGCCAATCTGATAGCCGACCCCTCGCACGGTTCGAATCAGCGCATGGTCGTATCCCGTATCCACTTTTCTGCGCAAGTAATTGATGTACACATCCACCACGTTCGTCATGGTATCGAAATTTAGTTTCCACACTTGCTCGACGATGGCCGTCCGCGTCACCGGCTGCCCCGCGTGCCGCATTAGATACTCCAGCAGCGCAAACTCCTTTGGGCTGAGCTCGATATCATGTCCCCCGCGCTGCACCGTGTGATTCACCCGGTCTACAGCAAGATCCGCAACGGTAAGAACCGCGTTACCCGGCCGGTTGCCCCTCCGCAATACCGCGCGTATGCGCGCAGCCAGCTCCGCAAACACAAATGGTTTTGCAACGGAGTCGTCCGCGCCCGCGTCCAGCCCGCGCACCCGCTCTTCCACCAAGGAAGAGCCCGTTACCACCATCACCGGCAGGTCCGGCTTTTGGGAGCGGATGTTTCGCAGGACATCCAGGCCGTTAGTTCCCGGCAGATTTAGATCCAGAATCACCAGGTCGAACACTTGGTTTGCAGCCAGGCGCTGTGCCTCGATTCCATCGGACTCAAGCTGCACAGCAAACTGCTCCTGCACCAGCCGCTGACGAAGAAAGTCAGCGAGCGGTGCGTCATCTTCAGCAACAAGGATGCGCATCGGCACACTCGGACAGCAAAATTTGGAAGGGGGGATACATGCAGTGTGGCGGCGGCAGTCTAAAGTGTCAAGCCAACTTCTGGTCGTGGTTGCGCAAAAGCCACCACGCCTTCAACGAGCCTGTCCGACACATATAGCTTTAGCCACCGTGTCTGCTGCCTGTAGGGCCGTTTCGGTGCTCCCGCAATTTCCTAGCGCAACGCGTGCTTCAACCGCTTCGTCGTCTTCTGCAACTGCTTCTTCAACGCCTCCACCTGCTTGCCGATAACTTCCAGCTCTTTCTTGGCCAACACTCCTGCCTTGGCCACCTGGTGCGCCTTGCGATCCGCTCTCCCAATCGCGGCACCGATTCCCACCGCCACTCGCGTAAACCTGCTTTTCCGAGCCATCATTCCCTCCCTCAACAACCGCCCGCCATCCTATACCCCAAAAACTTCCCCGCCAAGCCACACCTTCGCGAGGAACATTGTAGGGGCCGAGGTTGTAGCGCGTTGTGCTTGGCTGGCGGTGACGATGGCCTAGCGTATGGCGCTGGACAGTCGAGAAATCGCTCGGGCAGCGTGAATCGCGCGGCGTTCATGCAACTCACGATGGCCTTCAAGGGGGCAAACCGTACTGGCTGATTTTGTCGCACACCCTACGCAGGCTCACGCCCATCAGTTCCACTACGAGACGGGCGCGACGCTACTGTACTGGTTTGGTACGCAGCCTATCCCCGCGCGACGCGCTCATCTCCATACGCCCCCTAATCTGCTGATTCTAAGGCTGTTTCCAGAGGGACAGCGGGCAGCCCTGGCCTTCATCTTGCAACCAAGTTTCGAACTAAATGCGCACATATTGCAAACATCGCTATTGAACGTTTTGCTCACGCAAGGTAACAATGACACCAGTCGTAACCGTCCGTGAGGCTTATCAAGCGATGGAATTCAGCGTCTCAAAATCGAGAGCCTCCCCTGATTCCGCCGCGGCTCGCGTATTGATCGTGGACGACGAGCCTTCAGTCCGCAAAGTCCTAGCGACTTTGCTCTTGCAGGCCGGCGTTTCCTGCAGCGCCGCAGCTAATCCTCACGAAGCATTAACTATGCTCGAGAAGACCAGCTTTGAAGCAGTTATTTCCGACTTGCGAATGGGTGCCACTTCTGGTCTTGAGCTCTTGCGAGAGGTGCGAGCACATTATCCCCAGCTCGCGTTCTTGATGGCCACGGGGGTAGACGATGTGCGCGTGGGCGTGCAAGCCATGAAGCTGGGCGCCGACGACTATTTGCTAAAGCCATTCGACATCGACGTTGTCCTGGCCAGCCTTCAACGTGCTCTTGAACGAAAACAGCTCGAACGGGAAGTAGAAAATTATCGCCGGCATCTTGAGGAGATGGTTTCCCAGCGGACACAACAATTACAAGCGGCGATGACGGAACTCGAGCATAGCCACTCGGCGACACTCGAAGCCTTAGGGAGCGCCATCGATTTGCGCGACGGTCCAACCGCCGGGCACTCCAGGCGCGTACTTTTGTATTCCGTCAAAATAGCTGAAGTGATTGGCGGCATGGAAGACCAGCTGAAGACTTTGGGGATGGGAGCCTGGTTACACGATATCGGAAAACTGGCCATCCCTGACAGCGTTCTTCTAAAGCCCGGCGCACTTAACGAGCAAGAGCGCCAAATCATGGAGCGCCATGTTGAGCTCGGATACGACTTGGTGAAAGGAATACCCTTTCTCGCAGACGCCGCAGAAATTATCCTTGCGCACCACGAGCGCCGCAATGGAAGCGGCTATCCCCGCGGCCTGAGTGGCGAAGATGTTCCGATGTGCGCCCGGATTTTCGCTGTCGCAGACAGCTTCGATGCCATGACCTCAGATCGCCCGTACCGTTTGGCCCTCCCTCTGCAGACAGCACAAAACATAATTTACGCCGGAAGGGGAGAACTGTTCTATCCAGAAATAGTGGACGCCTTCTTTGCCGTAGGGGAAGTGGCTTGGCAACTGATCATGGCAAACTCGCGGACGGCCTCCATCAATAAGATAATCCGCGGTGATAGTTCGAGTTTGGCATCGGCTCGGGCACTCACTTCCCAGGTCCCGCAGTTGGAGAAGGTTGCCAATTGAGATGAGGACCGAA
>Ga0307475_10000309_pt1 | contig 29646 bp, 24 predicted proteins | sample atmos_gasesECM1C_FD_203317 | JGI IMG/M metagenome (GOLD analysis project Ga0307475, IMG submission 203317) | Hardwood forest soil microbial communities from Morgan-Monroe State Forest, Indiana, United States - atmos_gasesECM1C_515 | ecosystem: Environmental > Terrestrial > Soil > Temperate... | reverse complement strand
GCGCGTCGCAATTTTCAAAGCAGTCTCCGAAGGCGAGCGCGGATTCGATTCTATCGCCGTCGCCGCCGACACCGACGCGCTCACACCTCCTTGCGGCGCTTGCCGCCAGATCATCTGGGAATTTTGCAGCGACATTCCCGTGATCCTTACAAACCTGAAAGGAAAAATCGAGCGCACCACTTCCGGGAATTTATTGCCGCGCCCTTTCGATTCATCGTTTCTCTAAAATCTGTAACCACGGATGAACACAAATAAACACTGATAGGAAAAAACCAAGGCCGGCGACAAGAGCTGGGGCGGCATACCGAGCGAAAAAAGCCGGCACTCTTGCGCAAGGGTATGGCAAGTGTGAGACGTCATACCAAAATTGAAAAGTAAGATAATTTTTCGGCGGTATGAAAAATAAATCGAGATACGACGCCGAAATCGCCTAATTAATGCTCTGAAATCCCTCAAAAAGGACCAAAATCATGCCGAAACATTCTCAACTCGGATTTCCGGCCTCAAACGCGAAAAACCCCCATGTTTTGGGCCTTTTCATGCATGCTGCGCTCCTTTTTTCCGCGCTTGTCGTCGCTTGCTCCGCGCCCGCCGCATTCGCAAAAGAAAAAGTGGATCTGATCGTCAGTGGCGGCACAGTTGTCACCATGGACGCACAGCGCCGCGTGATTGCCGATGGTGCGGTGGCTGTGAGAGGGGATTCAATCGTTGCCGTCGGCTCAAGCCTAGAGATTGAAGCGCGCTTCGAAGCCGCAAAAAAAATTGACGCACGCGGAACGATTGTGATGCCCGGCTTGATCAATGGCCACGCGCACGCGGCCATGAGTTTATTCCGCGGCATCGCCGACGATCTCTCACTCGACGACTGGTTGCGCAAATATATCTTTCCGGCGGAGGCGCGTAACGTCAATGAAGACTTCGTCTTATGGGGCACGCGCCTCGGTATTTTGGAAATGCTGCGCGGCGGAATCACCACGTACGCGGACATGTATTATTTCGAGGATGCGGTTGCGCGCGTCACAAAAGAGGCCGGGATGCGCGGCGTGCTGGGCGAAACTATTATTGATTTTCCCGCGCCCGACAATAAAACACTCGCCGATGCCTACGCCTACACCCAGAAATTTCTCGATCACTGGAAGGGCGATCCGCTGATCACTGCGGCGGCGGCCCCGCATTCGATTTATACTTGTTCGGAAAAAACGCTGCAGGGTAGCGCGGCACTCGCGCGGCGGAATGGCGCGCCGATTTTAATTCACATCGCCGAAGCTCCGTTTGAGTTGGAGCAAAGCCTTGCGAAACATGGGCTTACGCCTGTCGCTTACCTCGAGCGCGCGGGCATTCTTGGCCCCGATGTTGTGGGCGCGCACTGCATCTGGGTGGACGCGGGTGATATTTCGATCCTTGCGCATTTCAATGTAGGCTGCATCCACAATCCGTCGAGCAACATGAAAACAGCGGCGGGCGTGATGCCGGTAGTGGACATGCTCGCGGCCAGCGAAGCGATTGGCCTCGCAACGGATGGCGCCGCGAGCAACAACAATCTGGACCTTTTTGAAGAAATGGATCTGGCTGCGAAGCTGCAGAAAATCGCACGGCGCGATCCGCGTGCTCTGCCTGCCCAGCAAGTGGTTGAAATGGCTACGATTACCGGCGCGCGCGCGCTGCACATGGAAAAGAATATCGGCTCGCTCGAAGCGGGCAAGAAAGCGGATTTGATCGTTGTGGACACCGGCGCGCCGCATGCCGTGCCCATGTACAACGCCTATTCGGAAATTGTGTACGCGCTGAAAGCGTCCGATGTGCGCACCGTCGTGATCGCCGGAAAAATCGTGATGGAAGACCGTCGCATGCTTACGCTCGATGAAAAAGAAATTCTTGCGAAGGCCCAGGAATACAAGAAAAAGATCGAAGCGTCGATGGCGGCGCCGGCCACAAAATAAAAACGAGCTGCGCAGTACATGCGCCCCGGCCAGGGTGCAGCAATACGGCGAGTAGGCGCCACACTCCAGATAGCTGAGCCGACGGCAGTCAGTCAGGAGCCGAGAATTTTTCTGGAGCGTTGCAGTTTGACGGCAGCGTTGCGCAGCGTGTCGGGGATATTCTTGTTGGCGGCAAGATTTCGAAGATCGGTGGCATTAAGGCGCGGCAAGATGTGCAGTGTGATGTCCAGCGGTGTCTTGGGATTTTTGGCCAGATTTCTGACGACAGCGTAGCTCTTGATGAAAACGCGGTTCAGCGAAATGATCCGTAAGACATCGGAAGTAACGTTGGCCATGGAAGCGAATGCTTCCACTTCCGATTCCGTAAGGCGCGGCGACTGCAGGACAGCCCGCTGCACCACTTTGTTGCGGTCGCGGATCAGGAGCATGCGCTCCTCACGGGCGCCTTTCAGTGCTAGAACCATGCGCTCGACCACGTTCATGTGGGTCAGTTTCTGCATCAGCGTCTCACGCTTCACCGGGTCGGGCTCCGTCTCGGCGGCGGCTTCCGCGACTTCTTTCGCGTCCATCGCTTCATTCCTTTGAATTTCGCGAATCAGTTCCTGTTGTTCGACAGAGGCGGCCTGGGATTGGGCCAGAGCGGAAATGAGATGCGTGTCGGAGGTGAGGCGGTCGAGATTGTCTAACAGCGCCTGAATCCCGGCCGCGGTTAGGAAGCGGGCAGCGCGCGTGACAGCCGCGGTAGGGCAAGCGGGATTTTTCGCCAACGAATCTGCGATTCCTGGTTTTTCTGCGGTGTTATCGGCGCAATAGGCGAACAATCGCGGGTCCGCATCCGATCGCGCAAGGGCGAGGAGGAAAGAGTCAACAGGTTGCGTGAGAAGAACGCTCTGGGCGCGCTGGGCAATGGCCTCGTCCGCGTCGGTCGATAGTATGGCCAGAAGTTCAGCGCGCATTTCCGGCGCAAGGGAGGCGCCGCCCGAGCAAATCGCCAACTTTCGTTCAGGCCGCGCATGCCCGGAGCGGATTTCTTCGCGCAGTTCCGCGCTAATGGGATCCTCCCGCGGCCGACTTCAAATACTTTTGCGTGAGTCTAATGCTTCCGGATTGTCCGGGGAGACCGATGGGTGCGACGGTCTGCCCGTTAAGTTCGAGCAGAAGAGCGCTCGATTCGCTGGTGGAGATTTCAAGCGAATCCCTGGCGTCGAAGCGCATGACGTTGCCCGGCTCCACGTGGCCATCGTAAACAGGTCTGCCATCGGAAACAACTTTCAAATCGGCAGGTTTTCCGGCTTCGATTTTCAATTCGAGCGCAGCACGCGCCGAAGGTCCAGCAGCCGAGGCAGGATCCCTGATTGCCGGAACTCTGGGCGCGGTCGGGGCCGCTTCGTGACTGCGTGCTGCGGCTATGGCGGGAGATGCGGGCGAAGCGGCGGTTGAAACTGCAGAAGCAGAGTGCGTTTTGTGGAGACGCGCAGCGATCTGCGCGCCGTAATGGGTGTAGATAACCCATCCGCCAGAGACGATGGCGGCCAACAGTCCGAATGCGACAATCGCCGGTCCCCAGTTGCGCCCCGCCTCCTTCGGAGGATCAGAAATCATGCCGGTGCCGGTGCGGTTCTTGGTTTCGAGCGCGTATTCGGCCACTAGGCTATCTTCGTCGAGCCCCAGAAATCGCGCAACGGATCGGATGAAGCCGCGATTGAAAACGCCGCCCGGAAGTTGGTCCCAGTGGTCGTGCTCAAGCGCTTCGAGAAAGCGCGTGCTGATGCGCGTGGCGGCGGAGATTTCTTCGAGGGAAACGCCGCGCATTTCCCGCTCGCGTTTCAAGTGTTCGCCGAATGGTGCTGTTGACATTCGAAGTGTTCCGTAGCTAAGGAAAAAATATAGGCGTCGGTGCGGGGAGTGTCAATGACAGTCGTCGCGGTGCAGGTCTGCCAGGAGGGCGATGTCACCGATAAGCCTTACGGCAATGGCGCCGCGAAGTTCATTGCGGTAGGTGAAAACGGTTCACTATAATGCGAATGTTGCCCGAAGAGAGCTCAGATCCGAAACTGCTTGTCCCGGCGGAACCGGTGCGGAGAGCGAGCGACACCAAGCTCTTCGACGGCGTCGAGCGCCGCCGGAGTTCGCGCGTCAATGTGGAAGTACCGGAATCGAGCGAAGTCACCGTTTTCCACGAACTTGGCAAGGCCCTCACTTCTTCTCTGCAATTGGACCAGGTGCTGCGAACCATTATGGAGAAGATCAATGAGGTGCTGCGCCCGGACACCTGGTCGCTGCTGCTGATGGATGTGGATAAGGGCGAGCTGTACTTTCAGATTGCCACGGGCAAAGGCGCGGAAGCGCTAAAGGACGTGCGCATCAAGCTGGGACAGGGATTGGCCGGATGGGTGGCGCAGACGGGCGAAGTGGTGGTGGTGCCGGACACCAGCAAGGACTCGCGGTTTTTTGCGCAGGTGGACGCGCGGACGAAAATGGAGACGCGCTCGATCGTGGCCGTGCCGGTGCGTTTCCGCGATCATTGCCTGGGAGTAATCGAGCTGATCAATTGCGTCGGTCCGGAAGGATTCAGCCCGCGCGATCTGGCGCTGTTGGAGGCGCTGGCCGATTACGCGGCGATCGCCATCGAGAATGCGCGGCACGTGCAGCGAATTCACGAGCTGACCATCACGGACGACTGCACCAGCCTGTACAACGCCCGGCATTTGAATTTCATGCTGGACACAGAACTTTACCGCTCGCACCGCTATGCCTTCGAATTTTCGCTGATCTTCATCGACCTGGACCATTTCAAACAGGTGAACGACACATACGGACACTTGATGGGATCGAAATTGCTGGCCGAGATCGGCGAGGCAATCAAAGATAAATGCCGTTTGATTGATCTGGCATTCCGGTACGGCGGGGATGAATTCGTACTACTGCTCCCGCAGACATCGAAAGAGAATGCGCTAAGTGTGGCGCGGCGCTTGCATAAGCTGATCCGCGAAGCCGTGTGGTTGAAAGAACCGGGGCTGAACGTACACATCACCGCCAGCGTAGGCGTGGCTTCGTATCCCTCGGATTCGCGCACCAAGGCAGAGCTCTTGCATCTCGCGGATGAAGCCATGTACCTGGTGAAAAATTCGACACGAGATAGCGTCGCAGCTGCAAGCCTCGGGGTTCTCCCACAGGCGTAATCCTAAAATCGAAAAAAGTGTTGCGCGCGAGAGTTAGGGAAGCGCGCGGCCAATTCGGTTTATCGGTGCGAGGCCGGCGGCTGCGACGGTGGCGATGTCTTGTCCGCTGATGTCCGGAGCCGAGAGGTGGATTCTCAATCCTGGTGTGCGCTGAGAGCGCGCTCGACTGCGACAGATGAGCGCGAGTGGCGCTTCATCAGCAGTTCGCGCGAGAGTGGAACGGTGGTGAGCACGCGTACGATTTTTTCCGATGCAAAACCATCTCCGTAAGGATTCGCCAGGCCAAGGAGAGAGCGGCGAAATTCAGCGCTGCGCGCGAATCGCACGCCATCGTGAATGGAGCGGAGGTCTGCGCCTGCATCCACGATGTTGCGCGCGCGCTCGCGGCCCTGTTGGCGCAAGCCGATGTTGACGGTGGGCAGCGCGAAAGAGGCGCTCTCCATGATTCCGCTGCTGGAATTTCCGAGCAGCAGATCCACTTGTGCGAGAAGGCTCCAATAGGTGAGCGCGTCGAGATTGACGAACACCCGCCCCTGCTGGCGGGTAGCGAGGAAGGAGCGGGTGCGCTCGATCAACGCACGGCTTCCGGCGTCGGGATTCGGGTAGCAAAAGAGGAGCTGCTCCGGAAAAGTTTCGAGGGCAGCAAAGAGCGCGTCGGCTTCCTCGAGCGTATCGCGGGCGATCGTCACCGGGTGGTAGGCGACGAGAAATGTTGGCTGGCTCAAGTCGAGCTCGAGGCGCGCCTCAAGCTGCTGGCGCGTGAAAAGCGTTTGCCGACGGAGATGATCGAGCGAAGGCGCGCCCGCGCGATGAACTCGCCATTCTTCTTCGCCCATAGAGATGATGCGATCGCGAGCGCCGGATGTGGAAGTGAAATGGACGTGGCTCATCATCGTGAGCGTGTTTCGGACGGCATCGTCAATGGCGCCTTCGCTGATTTCTCCGCCTTCGATATGCGCGACAGGGATGCGCAGTGCGAGCGCAACTGACGCGGGGGCAAGCATTTCGTAACGGTCGGCAATCAGCAAGAGCAGGTCGGGGCGCACCTCACCGAGAATGTCACTGAGACTGAGCGCGGCCAGGCCGATGGTTTTGGCCATGCCCACATCCGTGTCGGAACTCAACAAGCATTCGATGCGGCCGTCAATTTTGAAACCGTCTTTCTCGATTTCCTGGATGGTGTGGCCGAATTCGGGGGAGAGATGCGAGCCGAGGGCGATGATGCGGAGGTCAACATTGTCGTGCGTGGAGAGATCGAACAGGGGCCAGTACAGATGGCTGTAGTCGGCGCGGGAAGTGGTGATGACGGCGATCTTGCGTTTCATATTCTCGCAGCCCGCGCGCGATTGAATTGTGACGACATTGCCTCGGACGGGACGAATTCGGGTACGAGGAGGCAAAGTGTCTTGAGGAGCGAAGCGACGTCGTGCGCGCCCACATCTACGGCCAGCCGCGCGATTGCAGCGTCGAACTCGGCCGGGGCAATCACTGGGCTGCTGACCGCGCGGAGCCTGCCGTCGAGGGTCGGTTCCAGGGTTTCTGAAGGAGAGACGAGTTCTTCGCTCAGCTTGTCGCCGGGGCGAAGGCCGGTGAATACGATGGAAATGTCCTGTTCTGGCTCGCGGCGAGCGCGACGGATCAATTGATAGGCAAGGTCGAGGATTTTGATTGGCTCGCCGAGCTCGGGGACGAAAATGCAATTAGGATCATCGAGTTCCGCGGCCGCAAGAATGAGATCGACTGCTTCGTTGAGATTGAGGAAATACCTGCTTACCTCGGGATCGGCAACGGTCACAGGCCCTCCGCGGGAGATCTGCTCGAGGAAGAGCGGGACGACACTTCCGTAGGAGCCGAGCACATTCCCGAGGCGCACCGCTTTCATTTCACAGCCGATGCCGCGCCACCGTTCAAGAGCGAGTTCTGCAACGCGCTTCGAGGCCCCCATCACGCTGCGCGGATTCACCGCCTTATCCGTCGAGATCATGATGAGCTTCGCGCCTTCGTGTTCGACGGCGGCCCTGGCCAAACGTGCGGTACCGATAGCGTTGTTTCGCACGGCCGCAATCGGATTCGCCTCCATGAGAGGGACATGCTTGAAAGCCGCGGCGTGATAGACGATTTGCGGGCGATCCTTATCGAAGATTTCGGCAAGCAGCACGCGGTCACAGACGTCGCCGAGGATGGCGACATGTGGCGCGCAATTCGGGATGGCCGCCAGCTCGGTGTGGAGCTGATGAAGGTTGCGCTCGGAGTGATCCAGAAGAATCAGGCGCCGAGGCTCAGAGGCCACGAGGGATTTCGCCAGCGCGGAGCCAATCCATCCTCCCGCGCCGGTCAGCAATATTGTCTTTCCCGAATTCAAGGCCGTCATCGCAGAGGTCCTCTTTCCGGCGCAGATTATAGGGATCAAACGCGCGCGTGTCTCTCATCTTTGCTGATGCGCGGGACGGCCGGGAAGTCCAGCGCAAAGATTGTAAACCGGGCGGCGGCCAGGCGGTGGAGCAAGATTTCCACAGGAGAACTGGCGCTGCTTGCTTCACCTCGGTGGGCGTGTTAGTCTGCGCACGATTTCTGATTCTCTGTCCACGGCACAATACAGGATCGCAGAGGCGAGCGAGGACGCATGGCCAATGAAGCGCTAGGAATGATCGAGACCAAAGGACTGGTGGGCTCGATCGAAGCAGCAGATGCCATGGTGAAGGCCGCCAACGTGATCTTGATCGGCAAGGAATACATTGGCGCGGGCTACGTGACCGTGATGGTGCGCGGCGATGTGGGCGCGGTGAAGGCTGCGACGGATGCCGGCGCAGCGGCGGCACGGCGCGTGGGCGAGCTGGTGGCAGTGCACGTGATCCCGCGGCCGCATGAGCTGGTAGAAGAAATTTTGCCCGGCGGCGGTGCGCCACGGGCTCCCAGGAAGTAGCCGGGCGGCCCGCTTGCCCGGAAGAATTCGAAACGGCGCTTCTGACGCGCGAAGTCAGGAAGCCCGATCAGGTATGGTTCTTTGAGCCTGCGCGATCGCGACCTGATATCCATCCAGGAAGCCCGCCAAGCCGTCGAGCGGGCGAGTGAAGCCCAGAAGAAGTTCGCCGCATTCTCCCAGGAACAAGTTGACGCGGTGGTCGAGGCCTGTGCGGCCGCTGCTACGGAAGCCGGCGAGCAACTGGCGCGGCTGGCGGTGGAAGAAACCGGGTACGGCAACGTCGCGGACAAAATAATTAAGAACCGGCTGGCATCGGTGCACGTGCCGCGCGCGATTCGCGGGATGAAAACGGTTGGGATCATTCGCGAGGACCGCGAAAAAGGAATCATTGAGATTGCCGAGCCAGTCGGCGTGGTCGCGGCGGTGATCCCCTCGACCAATCCCACTTCCACGACGATTTACAAGACGCTGATTTCGCTGAAGGCGCGGAATGCGGTGGTGCTGAGCCCGCACCCTACGGCGATGCGCTGCATTTGTGAATCGGTGAGCGTGCTGACGCGCGCGGCGTTGAAAATGGGCGCGCCGGAGGATTTGATCGTCTGCCTGAGCCATCCTACGACGCAGGGCACGCAGGAACTGATGCGGCATCGCTTGACGGGCGTGATTCTGGCGACAGGCGGGACAGGGTTGGTGCGTGCGGCGTACACCTCGGGACGGCCCGCGTTCGGCGTAGGCCCGGGCAACGTGCCTGCGATGATCGAGCGAACTGCGAGTGTGCGCAAAGCGGTTGCGGATATTCTGGCGGGGAAGACGTTTGATTACGGGACGATTTGTTCTTCGGAGCAGGCGATCGTCGCGGAAGAAGCGGTGCGCGAACAGGTGCTGGAAGAGTGCCGTCAGCAGGGCGCATATTTTCTCACCGACGAGGAAATCCGGCGGCTGGGTGCATTGGTTTTCCTCGGCGGGGCGCTCGTGCCGAACACGCAGGTGGTGGGGCGTCCAGCAACAGTGATTGCGGAAATGGCGGGGATCAAAGTTCCGGCGACGACGCGCGTGCTAATTGCGAAGCTTGAAGGCGTTGGGCGAGACGTGCCGCTCTCGGGCGAAAAACTTTCGCCGCTTCTGGCGTTTTATTCGGCGCCGAATCTAGCCGCGGGAATCGAGCTGTGCGTACGGCTGTTGCGTCATGGCGGGCTGGGCCATACTTGCTCGATCCATTCGCAGAGCGAAGCGGCGGTGAAACAGTATGGGCTTGCGGTACCCGCATTTCGCGTGGTGGTGAACACATCGGCGGTGCACGGCTCGATTGGGTATTCGACGAACTTGTTTCCGGCGATGACGCTTGGTTGCGGGTCGCCCGGAGGGAACATCACCTCCGACAACATCGGACCGCAGCATTTGATGAATGTGAAGCGCGTGGCGTGGGAATCGCGGGCGATCGAACACCGCACCGTTCCCGCCGATCAGCGGCTGGCGGGCTCGCCTATGTTCGCCAGTCCAATGAGGCCGCAGGCTGCGGCCGCTGCCGCTGGAGGTGGCACGGCTAGCCTGGCGGCTGCATCCGCGCAGAGCACCGGCGACTCGGCCACTCCCGACCGCGAAACGATCGCGCGCGTGGTGGAACGCGTGCTCGCGGCGCGCGGCATTCCGCGCGGCGGATCGCAGAACCGCGAAGCATCGCACGTGGCGCCAGGTTCGCAGTCTATCCAGACCACCACAGCGCCGGCCGCTGCTCCTGCGCCCGCGACGAGCATGCAGACCCTCGCCGCGGCTGTGGCCGTTCCCGCCGTGCCAGCTGGAACCTCGAGCGCTGGGGAGAGGCCCCGAGTGGCTGTCGCCTCCGCCGGGGCAGGCGGTGCGGGCAGCGCAGGCGGCGGGCAGGCAGTAAACGTGGTGGGCTTCGTGAGTGAAAATGAAGTGCGCGCTGCGATTTCACAGGGCGAAAAAATTTACATCGGCCCGAAGACAATCGTCACGCCCTCAGCCCGCGATCTCGGCGGGGAGCACGAAGTCTTCGTCGTCACTGACATTGTGCCCGCTGCTTCGAAGCAGCCCCGAGCCGTCCCGTAAGTTCGTGCAAGGTTTCGCGCCGGAACCCATCTCCTCAGGCCGGTTTCTATTCAATTATCCAGCCGGATGCGGGAAAATTCGCAGTGTGGAACTGGAGAGCAGCGCGGCATTCGCGCTGGGCTGCTAATGCGCTGATAATTTGCAATCGAACTTGTTGCTTATCTGAATGATTTTTACAGCTCCGATGCGGACCGAAGGCAGATGAGTTGAAACCACATGGTTTTGATGTCTCTGGCCTACGGGGGGAGACCCATGCGGCGCAGCAGGTCTTGGAAGCGCGGGTCGGAGCGCAGGGGGGTGAACTTTGGCCCTACCTTGAGATAAGTCAGTGTTGGGTCTCGCACTTCATAAGCCTTTTCCAACCACGCGAACGCCTCGTCCTTCTCGCCCAGCACTCCAGAGACAATTCCCAGAGCTGCGGGCGACACGAAGCTGCGCTCGCGTTTTTTCTTTAGTTTGGCGAGAATCCTCTTCGCCTCATCCCTCTTTCCCATGACCGCATAGGCGAAACCCAGGTCCACCGACTCGTCAGGGTCGCTTCCGGAAAGCGCCACTCCCTTCTGAAACTCTGCGATGGCGTCCTCATTCATGCCCTTGCTTAGGTAGGCCCACCCAAGTGAGGTATGGGCCGGCGCAAAGTTCGGGTCCATCTCCAGGGTCTTCTGGATCTGTTCGATCGCCTCATTCTCCCGGCCAGCAGTGAGCAGCCTACCGCCCAGCGCATTGTTGATGGCCAGAGAGAGAGGGTCGAGCTCCCGTGCACGTTTCGCCTCTGCAATCCCCTCGTCAAACCGCCCGAGATACATCAAATAACCCGCGTACCAGTTGTGAGCCTCCGCATAACCTGGATTGAGCTCAAGGGCGCGTTTGTATTCTCGCTCGGCAGCCGGCCAATCCCATTCAAGAGTCTCCGCAATGAATGCGAGTGAAGCATGAGCGTCGGCTAGAGAATCATCCATCTCGACTGCTTTCAGCGCTGCTGCCTTCCCTGTTGACAATGCCTCACTGGACGGCAGATTGCCTCGGTACCCCATCAGCGCGTACGCGTCGGCCATCCCGGAGTAGGCTGGGGCGTAGTTCGGATCTTTTTTGATTGCCTGTTGGAAATAATCAATGCTTTTCTTCAGTTCCTTCTCCGTCCTTTTGCTCGAGTAGTAGTGCCCTTTGAGATAGTCCTCGTAAGCCTCAGGGTCTACCGGCCGGGAACTCGCAAGGCGCACCTGTCCGCGCGAAGTTAACTCGATTTTGAGCTCATTTGCGATGGCCTGCGCCACTTCGTCCTGCAAGACCAGTATGTCCCGCAGGTCACGCTCGTAGCTGCGCGCCCACAGGTGTTGGTCCGTTCGCGCGTCAATCAATTGCGCGCTGATCCGCACGCGATCGCCTGCGCGCTGCACTGAACCTTCAATTACCGCGTCCACACCGAGTTCCTGCGCGATCTGCGGCAGCGGCTTGCGCGCTCCCTTGTACTGCATCACCGACGTGCGCGAGATCACTTTTAGCGCGCTGATCTTCGTCAGGTCGGTGATCAACTGGTCGGTCATGCCGTCGGCGAAATATTCCTGCTCGGGGTCGCGCGATAGATTTTCCAGCGGCAGCACGGCGAGCGAACGAATATGCTCTGCGCCCATCCTCCCGAACAAGCGGTCACGCACGCCGCCGATGTTCAGGACAATGACCAGCGCGATGAGTAGCGCAGCGATGGAGATCGCGCCGGCCATAATGGCCCGCTTATTGCGTCGGAACTGAGATGGCATCGTTGTTGTCGCGGTGAGGGTGTGTCCCGAATCTGAATCGCGCTTCAGCCGCTTTAAATCTGTGCGAATTTCCGCCGCGCTCTGGCAGCGCAGCCTGCGGTCTTTCTCCAGCGCCTTGTTGACGATTTCTTCTAACTTTGGGAAAACGTCGGGATTCAGTCGCACTGGCGCAACTGGTGCGCGATTCAGAATCGCTTCTGCTATCACGCCGGAGGTCTCGCCCCGAAACGGCAGAACACCGGTCACCATCTCGTAGAGCACGACGCCGAATGAAAACAAATCCGTGCGTGCATCCAGCTCCTCGCCCCGCACCTGCTCTGGCGACATGTAGGTGACGGTGCCAATCGCCGTCCCCGGTCGAGTGAGCTGTTCCAGATCGTTGGCTGTGGGCATCACGGAAAGATTCACGGCGCCGCCCGCCGGCGACAGCTTTGCCAGGCCAAAATCCAAAACCTTGGCGTGCCCGCGCTCGGTGATAGAAATGTTGGCAGGCTTGATGTCGCGGTGGACGATTCCCTTGGCGTGCGCCGCATCCAGCGCATCCGCAATCTCGATCCCCAACTCCAGCACTCGCTCCAGCGGCAGCGGTTTGCCGGAAATCAGGTGCTTCAACGTCTGGCCGTCGAGGAACTCCATCGCGATGAAAGGCTGTCCATTGTGTTCGCCAATTTCATAAATCGTGCAAATACCAGGATGGTTAAGGGCGGAGGCAGCCTGGGCCTCGCGTTCGAAGCGGCTCAGAGTTTGTGCGTCCACCGAAAACCCGTCAGGAAGGAACTTCAAGGCCACGAGGCGGTGCAGCTTGGTGTCCTCCGCCTTATAGACAACGCCCATCCCGCCGCCGCCGAGTTTCTCCAAGACGCGGTAGTGCGATATGGTCTGCCCGGTGAGTGGCTGCGAATCCGCCATTTGGCGCCATCTTAGGTTTTGCTCGGAGGCAAGTCAACGCGTGCGATGTTGAGCCAGAAGGACTCCCTTAAGCACAGTTGTCCCCTGGTAACCCCTCGCCTATACTCGGCTTCTAATTATTTACCTGAAGAAGCGAAGCAGAATTCGCGGTGCAGAACCGGGAAGCGGCGCGGTATGCGCGCTGGGCGGCTCGTGTGCCGAATCCTTGCATTTAGACATGCCCATATCTGATGGATTTTACAGGCCCCAGGCGCGCCAATAGCACATGGGTCGAAACCACAACATTTCGACATTTCTAAATTTGCAAGACCAAACGCAATTTACGACGCGAGGCCAATGCGGCGCAGCAGATCCTGAAAGTGAGGATCGGGACGAATCGGGTCGTACATCGGGTCGCACTTGAGAAAGGTGAGCCAGCTGTCCCGCTGCCTGTAACCTTTCTCGAGCCAGATGAAGGCTTGCTCCCTATCGCCGAGAGCGATGTAGATATTTGCGATGTGACACGGCGCCACATACGCGCGTTTTGTGCGCTCCTTCAAATCTGCCAGTACTTTCTGCGCATCCGCGCGTCGGCCCATCCGCGCATAGACGTAACCAATTGTTGCGTGCGGTTCGGCAGTGAAGTCCCCTGCTTTTCGCAATTCATCGATTGCTTCGGCGTAGCGGCCTTGTTGCGCAAGCGTCATCCCAAGATAGAGATGAGCTGGCCAGAAGTTCGGGTTGAGGTCAAGGGTCTCTCGTAATTGGGCAGCTGCTTGGTCGTAATGTCTCGCGGCATACAGGCACTGTCCGATGAAGAAATTGCCAAGCACATTGACTGGATCGAGTTCCACAGACCGCCGAGCCTCGCGGATCGAATTCTGCACATCTCCCAGTTGCCTAAGCACATGCGCGTACGCTGCGTGTACGATCCAGGAATTGGGATTCAGGCGGAGCGCCGTCTGGAGCTCGATTTCCGCTCTTGTCCAATCCCAGTCGTAGTCCGCTAAAGTAGCCGCCAAGGAGGCATGGGCTTCCGCGAGCTGATCATCCAGCTCAAGCGCGTGCTTCGCTGCCTCCTCGGATTGAGGCAAGACATCCGCGGGCGCGGAAGTGCTGTTGAAAGTCAGCGTTCGATAGGCGTCGGCCAATGCCACGTAGGCAAGTACATATTTCGGTTCCTTCTTGATTGCCGCGTCAAAATAGGTGATGGCTCGCCTTGCGTCCGGCCCGGTCCTCTTGTTCAGCTGGAATAGCCCTTTCAAATAATTCTCGTGGGCCTCGGGATCTACGAACTCCTGGTGCGCCAAACGCGCCTGTTCCTGTGGAGTCAGCTTCAGCTTGATTTCATCAACGATGCCGCGCGCGACTTCGCTCTGCAGACCCAGCCCATCACGCAGATCACGTTCATAGCTCTTCGACCACAGATGCGTATCGCTCGGCCCTTGAATCAGCTGCGCCGAAATGCGCACGCGGTCGCCCGCGCGCTTGATCGAACCCTCAACTACCGCGTCCACGCTTAGCTCGCGTGAGATTTCCGGCACCGATTTATGCGTTCCCTTATATCGCATCGCCGATGTTCGGGAGACGACGCGCAGCGCGCCAATCTGAGATAGTTCCGCCGTCAACTCCTCCGTCATTCCGTCGGCAAAATACTGCTGATTCGGGTCGCCCGAGAGGTTTTCTAGCGGAAGGACAGCAATGGATTGAATCCTGGTCGCGCTTGGCTTCGCAAGGAATCGGTGACGAATTCCGCCGATGTCGAACTCAAACCTCATGGCGAAGGCCGCCCCAAGGCCAAGTACCGCCAACCCCAGGGCGGAGAGCCACATGGCTTTCCAGGAAAACGCCCAGGCGGATAAGCTGGGTGGCTGCGCATGCGCGACCAGCCCGACCTGCTGCACTTCCTCAACGGTCGCGAGGAAGCGGTAGCCTCGGCGCGGGATCGTTTGGATGTAGCGTGGCTCGTCGGCGGAATCGCTCAGCACATCGCGCAGCTTGGTGATGGCCACGTTCAGGCTGTGGTCGAAATCTACAAAGGTGTCGTCGCGCCACAACTTGGCGCACAACTCTTCCCGGGTCACCACCTCACCCGGGTGCTCAAGCAACAAAGACAGTATTTCAAATGGCTGCCGCGGGACCTTCAGCCGGATGCCGTTCTTGCGCAGCTCCCCGGTGTGAAGATCTACCAGAAAGGTATGGAACCGGAGGACGCGGAACGGCCCGGATTCGGCCATGTGCACCTCCAGCGGGGTCGTGGCGAGTGTACCACGACCTCGATGATTTCCTGTCAAACGCGACGCCAAAGGGGCCACGAATGCCCGTTAATCGCAAACCTTTTACCTTGTGTGTGTTGGCCGTTGACCTATCTTGCGAATCTTTTGATCTGCCGTGAATTGCATCTTCTCCGCTCTCCTCCGAGTCTTGCCGCCGCAAGGCCACAAATCCAAAATAGGAGAAAAGATCATGAACTCGAGATTGCTCAAGCGACTCTCTGCGGTTGCCGTATTCGTCTTGGCGGGTACACTTCTTCTGCCATTCGGGCGGGGCGCATCAGCACATGTTGAGGATGAGCCAGAAGGGGAGCTGCAAGGATCGTGGCGTGTACAGGTCACGCTCCACAACTGTCAAACTGGCGCGCCACTTGTTACCTTTCCCTCCCTGCTGACATTTGCCCATGGTCATACGATCATAGAGGTCACCTCCAGTCCCGCGTTCCTGCCCGGGCAGCGCACCCCCGGCCTCGGGATATGGAGCCGCACGGATGGGCACACCTTCCGCGCGGTCTCCGACGCGTTTATCCTGTTTCCGTCCATCTCTACCCCTCCGGGATTCAAGAGAGGCGTTCAGCGGATCACGCAGACGATCGAGGTCAATGGCGATGACTTCGCTGCTAACGCCTCCACTCAGTTCTTCGACTCCAGCGGCGCGCAGTACGATGCCGGCTGCGCTACTGCCGTCGCCCATCGCATCGAATGAGTGGTCGGCGATAATCACGAGCAGGACAAAGACGAAGATTAGTCATCATTGTCCGGCGTGCTGGAGGACCATACAGGCAAACCGGAAAGGGCGCGGCCCACCACTCGACGTGCGCTGCGCTCTTTGCCGCCGGTAACCCAGCCTGAGTTAGCTGTGTGCCGAAATCTTTCCCTTTCGAGCGCTCAATAATCGCCGAAATTCCCCCTACTTAGTTTCTTAAACCGCCCCGCAATATAATCATCTTGGGTCGGAACGGCAGCGCGCGCTATCCTACTTCCTGAGAGGAAATATCAGACCGTGGAAAAAAAGGTGGTGGTTTACACTCAACCGGGCTGAATGTTCTGCGGAATGGTGAAAGAGTTTCTTTCCCAGAACAAAATTGATTTTGTCGAACGAGATGTTACCGTCGATGAGACGGCTATAGCCGACCTCCAGAAGTTGGGATACATGACTACGCCCGTGACAGTCGCCGACGACGAAGTAGTGGTAGGCTTCGACCGAGACAAGCTGGAAAAAGTGCTGAAAACCAGATCGTAGGAGCGTCAAAACGTTTTGGTTTCGACATGAGCCGAATCGAAAGCGTGTCTCAATCCTTGCTGAGGGTTGCGATCGGGTTGAGAAAACTGGGGCGACCCGTGCGAAGTCGCCCCACATCTCAGCGTTGGTTCCCGGACTTTTTTTCCGGCTTTGCCGCAGTTGGTTCCTCCGAAACGATCGTAATCAGGAAAGCATCGCGGTCCGAGTAGGAGAACTTGTGTCCGTCGAAGTTGGCGCGGTGCTCAATCGATTTGTACATATCGAATCCCTCGTTCGTCGATGCTTCAAAGTACTTCACATTTTTCAGCACCACGCCCTTTCCATCCGCGCCCGGTTCTCGCTTCAGCTTCATATAGGCCATCTTGCCGCCATCAAGCTTGGCTTCGACGATGTCTCCCGCGCGGCTGATCTCGATGGGGGCTTCCTGAACCTTCAGCTCGGTCCATTCCAGTCCGTAGGTCTTTAGAATCATCGGGGTCAGGGCATCACGCTGGGCCTTGGATGTGGATGGGTCGAATGTGACAATCACCCAGGGAGCCTTTTTCTCGGTTCCCCATTTATCACCGAGGTCTCCGGTCAGCCAGTATTTCGCGCCGGCCAGGTTATTCGTCTCCGAATGTCCCTCCCGCACCGTCACCGCGATGTTGAACTCGCAGAAAGGGTACTCCGCGTGCTTGTTGAAGTAGCAGGGACAGAACAGATGGCAACTGCATGCTTCCACGTAGTCGGCTTTCATTTTCCACGACGGTCCGGCTGGCGCAGATGCCAGAGACACCGCGACAACCAGGAGCAGCAGGCCTGTGTGTAGGGCTTTCATTTCTCCCTCCTTGCTGAAAATAAGGACCTGGGACCGGTATAAGGCCGGACGCAAAAAAGCGAGAAGCCGCGTACGAAGCTCCGCAGGGAGGAAAATCTTTTCGCATACCAGATTGCAGACGGCCTATGTGAGCTCGAAAATGATGCAGCGACTCTAGCCCCAGCTTGGCCCTTTGTCAAACTTCAAGAGCCCATCTTAGCTGCCCCGAAACATTTCCTTTTCGAAGCGCCGGATCGGATTCGAAACGAAGGTCAGCGCTTCCAATGATTTGGTGCTTGCTCGTAAGTCGTCGAGACGGGTTCTGGCACAGGCGGCGGAAAACCGACCAGAACAGCAGTAGGATAGGTGAGAGCATTGAGAGAACAATACTCGCGATGCTGAGTTCATGTCTGTCAAGGAAGGGCCCTGTAATCACAGCAAGATTGTGGTTCTCCTCAGACCTCCGGGAGCAGAAATCGGAAAATCCTAGAGCGATTGAATTACCAACGACTCGCGCGAGCGCCAACTCGTGCCGCGGGGTGGGGAATGCGCTGACCAGAGCGAATGTCCGTGGCGTCATGCTCGAGCTACCCGGCGGCGACGACGCAGCCGGAAGTGTGATCCCCGCGAGCCGAGATTGGGTCTTAGGTGTCTCCGTAGAGCCAGTTCACACAGTTGTCCCCTGGTAACCCCTCGCCTATACTCGGCTTCTAATCATTCACCTGACGAAGCGAAGGAGAATTCGCGGTGCAGAACCGGGAAGCGGCGCGGTATGCGCGCTGGGCGGCGATCACTGCTGGCATGATCGCACTGGTGGTGGTCGGCGTGTACGCACGGCGCGCGTTGCAGGAGGCGCAGGCGCGCGCCCACGCGCCGAAACCTGTGCCGACGGCCGTACAGCAACAGTCGGCGGAATTCAAATTTTCGAAAGTGGAGCAGGAGAAGACCATCTTCACGGTGCGCGCGTCGCATCTGACGCAATTCAAGGATCAAGACCGCAGCGTGCTACAGGATGTGTGGATCACCATCTATGGCCGCGAAGCGAACCGCAACGACAACATCCACACGCGCGAGTGCAGTTATGAGCCGAAGACGGGCGCGATCAGGTGTGAGGGCGATGTGCAGATTGACATTCAAGCCTCGGGCGGCGCTGCCGGCAAGTCCGGCGGCGATCCCACCAAACCCGGCGGCCCGGGACTGGAAGTGAAGACACGCAGTCTGTCGTTCCAGCGGGAGTCGGGCGAGGCCTCGACGACGGAGCCTGTCGAGTTCACTTTTCCGGGAGGGCATGGGCGAGGCGTGGGAGTGATTTACAGCACGGAGGCTTCCACGGTTCGCCTCCAACGCGCGGTGGAACTGGAATTTTGGCCCGATCAGCAAGAAAAGGGGCTGCCGATCCAGGCTACCTGCAGTAGTGCCGAAGTGCGACGAGATGACCACGTAATGATGCTTCATGGGCCGGCCAAGGTGCGGCAGGGTGGGCGCGAGCTCACCGCAGGCCAGATCTCGATTGTTTTGGATGAAGAATTTCGCGTCCAGCGTGTCGTGGCCGAGGACCACCCCGTGGTTCACGCGGCAGAGCCCAGTGGACAAATTGCGGTGACGGCCGACCAGATCGAGAGCTTCCTGACTCCTGCACGCGCGGTTGAGCGGGTGGTGGCGCAGGGACACGTGGAGGGGACGCGGGAATCAGCTACTGGAAAGGATCATTTTTTGACGGCGCGCGTGGAATTCACGATGCAGGCGGCGGGCAATCTGATTAAGGAGATGACGGCGACGGGAGGCGTGGCGCTCGATTCGCAACAGGGCGGTGATGCGCGTTCGTTGAAAACAGACTCGCTGGTGGTCAAGTTCGGTCACGGCGCGCGAGCCGCGCAGCAGCATGTGGAAAGCGCGGAGACCTTGGCGCCGGGAACCATTGAAACAAAAAGCGGCGACGACGCGACCATTTTGCGCGCCAAAAGGTTTGTAGCGCAGTTCGGCGACAACGGACGGATGGAAAAATTGAAGGGACGTTCGGGCGCGGAGGTGCGGCGACAGACCGGAACTGCCGCGCCGCAGATCATCACCGCCGCGGAGCTGGTCGCGACATTCGATGCGAAGGGCGGATGGGACACGCTCGATGAGACCGGCAACGTTCACTTCCAGCAGGCTGACAAGCAAGCCAACGCCGCGCACGGCCGCATGATTCGAGCTACGGACATGATCACGCTCGACGGCTCACCGGTCCTCTCCGATGCGGTCAGCCGGACGACCGTGGCAGGCAACGTGACGATCAATCAGAAATCGGGCGAGGTGAAGACTTCGGGCGCTGTCGTGTCCACTTATCGGCCGTCCGTGCGCGGGAGCAGCAACGTGAATCTCGGCTCAGGGCCTGCACATATTTCCGCGGACTCGCTGGCGGGCTCGACCACGGCGGGCCATGCAATTTATTCTGGTCACGCGCGGCTGTGGCAGGACCAGTCGCTGCTGAACGCGGAACAGATCGAAGTGTGGCGTGAAGAAAAAAAGTTGGAGGCGAAGGGGCATGTAGTGGCTGTGTTCCCGCAGGCGCCCGGTCAGGCCGGGCCAACATTTGGCCCGGCGCGGCGGAAATCGTCCGTCCCCGCGGCAGGACCGCCCTCGGCGGCACAGTCCCGCACCAATTTAGGCCCGGTCCTGTGGGAGGTCCACGCACCCCTCCTGACTTACTGGAACGACTTGGGGAAGGCACACCTGGAGGGGGGGGTGACGGCGGCTTCGCAGCAGGGAGAGGTGACCTCGCGGACCCTGGACCTGTTTTTGGGCCCCTCCGGGCCCATAAATGGAGCCCCAGGGGCCCTGGCGGCTCAGGCTAGCGCCTCCCATGGTGCTCCAGATACGGCGGGAGGTGGCAGGCAACTGAGCCGGGCGCTGGCCTTAGGCAACGTGGTAGTGCGCCAAGGCGACCGGCGGGGGGTGGCGGAACAGGGGGAATACCTGGCGGCCGACGGGAAATTCGTGCTTTCGGGTGGTCAGCCGACGATTACGGATGCTTCCAGCGACACAACTACGGGCCATTCGTTGACCTTCTTTGTGGCCAATGATACGATTTTGATTGATTCGCAAGAAGGTTCGCGCACGCTGACCAAGCACCGAGTTGAGAAATGAACGGGCATGTTGAAACTCCAAGCTGCCGACCTGAGCAAGTCGTACCGAGGCCGGAAAGTTGTAGATAATATCAGCCTGGAGATTCAGCAGGGCGAGGTGGTTGGACTGCTGGGGCCGAACGGCGCAGGAAAGACTACGACGTTCTATATCCTGGTCGGGCTGGCGCGTCCGGATTACGGGCGTGTCCTGCTGGATGGCGAGGATATCACCGACCTTCCGATGTATCTGCGGGCCCGCGGCGGGATCAGCTACCTACCTCAAGAACCTTCGGTCTTTCGGAAATTGACGGTGGAAGAGAATTTGCTCGCGGTACTGGAAACGCTGCCGATAACTCCAGAGCAGCGGCGGGACCGCGTAGAGGAGCTACTGGCACAGATGGGACTCGAAGGGGTGCGTTACAGCCAGGCCTATGTGCTATCGGGCGGGGAGAGGCGGCGGCTGGAGATCGCGCGGTCGCTGGTGCTCTCGCCATCGTTCGTATTGCTGGATGAGCCGTTCTCGGGGATTGACCCGCTGACGGTTGTAGACATTCAGAAGATCATCGCGGATTTGAGCGCGGCGGGAATTGGCGTGCTGGTGACTGACCACAATGTGCGCGAGACGCTTGCGGTGACGAACCGAGCGTATATCATCAGCGATGGCAAGATTTTGTTCACGGGGTCGCCGGCCGAGCTTTCCTCGAACGCCGACGTACGCCGAATTTATCTGGGAGAAGGATTCCGACTGAACTAGATGCTATGAACTGGCTCCAGCCCAAACTCAGCCTCCGTGTGGCGCAGAAGCAGATCCTGACGCCGGGGCTCGTGCAGATGGTCAGCGTGCTGGCGCTGAACCGCCTGGAGCTGCGGGAAATGATCAATCAGGAGATCATGGCCAATCCCGTGCTCGAAGAGGCTGCCGAGGAAAACGTCACGCCGGACAGCTACACGGACGAGGCGTTCCTGAAGAAAGAGGTAGAAAAACTTCCCGAGACTGCCGCAGCGAATCCCTTCGACGAATTCGATTTCGGATCTTTCTTCACGCAGTACCTGGACACAGGCGCGGAGCGCAGCGCCGGCAGCGAGCGCGAAGACATCGAGAAGCCTTCCTTCGACAAGTTCCTTTCGTCGCCGCAAAGTCTGGCCGATCACTTGAGCTGGCAGCTGAGCGTGAGCATCTGCAACGAGACGGTGCTACGAATTGCCGAAGCCATCATCGGGAACCTAGATGAAAATGGCTACTTGACGGCGACGCTCGAAGAAATCGCGGCTTCGGGCAATTATTCGATGGAGGACGTGGAAGAAGCGCTGGCCATGGTGCAGGAATTCGACCCGCCGGGAACTGCTGCGCGCAACCTGGAAGAATGCCTGCTGATGCAATTGAAGGTGATCGACCCGCAGAACACACTGGCGCAGCAAATCATCGCCGAACACCTCAAGCTGCTGCAGAACAATCAACTCAAAGAAGTGGCGCGCGCGTTGAATCGCCCGGTGGAGCTGGTGAAGCGCGCGGTGGACGTGATCAAGCGGCTCGATCCCAAGCCGGGCTTGCGCTACAACAAGACGGAGCCGCGCCTAGTCGAGCCCGATGTGCAATTCAGAAAAGTGGACGGCGAGTGGCAGGTGTTCATGAACGACGACGATCTGCCGCAACTGCGCTTGAATGCCACGTACCGGCGTTTGCTGGTGCGCGATGCGGCTGACCGCGACGTCCGGAACTATGTGAAGGAACGATTCACCGCGGCTATTCAATTGATGAAGAACATCGAGCAGCGCAAGCACACTATTTTGCGCGTCTGCCAGTCCATACTGCGCCGCCAGGGCGAATTCCTGGATAACGGCGCGGATCACATGAAGCCGATGATGATCAAGGAAGTGGCGGAAGAGGTGGGCGTGCATCCGTCCACGGTGAGCCGCGCGGTTGCAAACAAATATGTGCACACGCCGCAGGGTGTGATCGAGTTGCGCTACTTTTTCTCCGAATCCGTCAATGGGCCGCAGGGAAGCGAAATGTCGCTGCTTTCGCTGAAGCGGCGAGTGAAGAAAATGATCGAGGATGAAGACACGGCGCACCCGCTGACGGACGAGCAAATCACGAAAATGCTGAGCGACGAAGGCATCCACGTAACGCGCCGCACGGTCGCGAAATATCGCGAGGACTTGCGCATTCCCAGCACCCACCGCCGGCGGGTGAAGGCTTAGCCGCGCGGCCGCCGTGAAGCGCCTCGTCAGGACCCGCACTGCCCGCAGCCGCCCAATTCGGACACGAAACACACGCCAGCTTGTAATTCTCACCGGGCTATCCGGCTCAGGAAAAGGCTCGGTGCTGAATACGTTCGAGGATTTGGGATTTTATTGCGTGGACAATCTTCCCGTCGCGCTGATTCCCGTGTTCAGCGAGTTGTATGACGAAGGCCGCGGCGAAATCGAGCGCGCAGCGTTGCTGGTGGACGCGCGCGAAGGCGAGCAGATTGAAAAACTCCCCATCTTCTACCGCGCGCTGGCGAGCGATCATCCCGCGACGCTGGTGTTTGTGGAAGCGAGCGACGAAGCGCTTATGCGGCGCTTTAGCGAGACGCGGCGGCCGCATCCGTTGGGGCAGGAATTGTCGATCGCCGAGGGCATCCGCGAAGAGCGGCGCAGGATGGCGCCCATTCGCCGGCTCGCGGACGTGATCATTGACACGACGAAATTCAATGTGCACGAGCTGCGACAGTTTATTATTGACCGCTTCCAGAATCCGGGACGCCGGCCGCTGCTTGTCTCCGTGGTCAGCTTCGGGTTTCGCTATGGAATACCGACAGATGCGGATCTAGTGTTCGACGTGCGCTTTCTACCGAATCCACATTTCGTGGCACGGCTGCGCCCTTTCAGCGGTAAAGATACACGCGTGGCGCGCTACATTCGCTCCTTTCCGCAAACGAACGAATTCCTGCGGCGCATCGAAAGCCTGCTTTCGTATCTGATTCCGCACTACATCCGGGAAGGGAAGAGTTATCTGACGGTAGCGGTGGGATGCACGGGGGGACGGCACCGCTCGGTGGCGCTTGCAGAAGTGTTGCGGCGGGCGATTCAGAAGAAGGGCTATGCAACCAAAGTCGTGCACCGCGACCTGGATAAGTCCGCGACTTGACTTTTTCCCGGCGCGAACCTAGCGTTGGGAATTTGTGACCGGTCGAAATGAACGGATGAAACCGATACCACACGTTGAACACAGCGGCGAAATCAGGCGCTTGCTGCACTATGTTTGGCCGTATTCCGCGTGGTTTTTTGCCGGGGTTACCCTGCTTGCGTTCATGGCGCTGGCCGATGGGCTGGTGGTTCTCTCCATCCGCCCTGCTGTGGATATCGTTTTGAATCCACAATCGGTGAACCAGCGTCTGGCACTCTTTCAGTTTCCTTACGGCGGTCCCACAATTTACCTCAATTCTTTTGTCCCCGCGCGCATCCACCATGTGTGGTCCGTTTTTGCCGTTGCGATCTTGTTGCTGTATCTCGCGAAGGGGCTGGCGGAATTTTTCGGCAGCACATTGATTCAGCACGTCGGCCTGTCGGCGGTCACCGATCTAAGGAACCAGGTGTACAGCCGCGTGGTGCAGCAGCCGGTAGGATTTTTCCAGTACAATCCCGTCGGGCGCGTGATGTTGGCGGTGATCAGCGATATCGAGCAGATGCGCGCCGCGTTTTCCGATTACCTTTCCGATTTCTTCCGGCAACTTTTCAGCTTGATTGTCTTCATGATGGCATTGCTCCTGATCAATTGGAAGCTGACCATCGGCTCCGTCCTATTGGTTCCGCTGGTGGTTTGGCCGATAGGAAAACTGGCGCGGCGCATTCGCGGTTCTACGGAAAAAAGCCGCTCGCGGCTTGCGGACTTGAGCCAGATCCTTCAAGAGACCATCAGCGGGAATCGCGTGGTAAAAGCTTTTGGGATGGAGGGCTTCGAAATCCGCAAATTCCGCGCCGCCGCGAGAAAGCTGCTGCGTGAAAACATGCATTGGATTCGCGCCTACGCCGCTACCTCTCCGCTGATGGACCTGCTGGGCGCCGCCGTGATCTGCATGATCCTGCTTTTCGCTCGCGACCTGATTCGCTCCGGGGCGATGACCGCCGGAATCTTTTTCGCATTCGTTTTTGCTCTGTTCAAGGCTTATGAGCCGGTCAAGCGCCTGGGCAACATCTACCAGCTTCTTCAGCAGGCGGTCGGGATTTCCACCCAGGTATTTTCTTTTCTGGAGCTGCCGCAGGAAGTCATGGAAGCGCCGGAGGCGAAGCCGCTGCCGCGATTTGAGCAATCCATTGAGTTTGAGAACGCCAGCTTCGCCTATGAGGACAATGGCGACGCGCTGATTCTTCGCAACCTCAACTTGAAGGTGCGCGCAGGCACAGTGGTCGCGATTGTGGGGTCGAGCGGCGCAGGCAAAACCACGCTGCTGAATCTGCTGCCGAGGTTTTATACCGCCACGTCGGGCTCGCTTCGGATTGACGGCTACGATGTGCGCGACGTCACGCTGCGCTCGCTGCGCGAGCAGATGGCCATCGTCACACAGGAAACAATCCTGTTCAACGATACCATCTGGAACAATCTCTGCTATGGCCGCCCCGATTTGCCGGAACCAAAAGTGCATGCCGCTGCAAAGGCAGCGCTGGCGCATGATTTCATCATGGAGATGCCTAAGCGCTATCAAACATTGATCGGCGACAGGGGGCAGCGGCTTTCCGGCGGCCAGCGGCAGCGTCTGGCAATCGCTCGCGCCCTGCTCAAAGATGCGCCCATTTTAATTCTCGACGAAGCCACGTCCGAGCTCGACTCCGAATCGGAGATGCTGGTGCAGAGCGCGCTGAACAATCTAATGACCGGGCGCACCGTGTTCGTGATCGCTCATCGCCTCTCGACCATACGCCGCGCCGATACGATCGCGGTGCTCGAGGGCGGCACCATTCGCGAGCGCGGGACGCACGAGGAACTCCTGATGCGCGGCGGCTTGTATGCGCGGCTGTATGAAATGCAATTTCGCGATGTGGAACCTGCGTCGCGCGCAATCGGACCGATGTGAAAATGTCAGGGACTGGCTCCCAATTCGCGCCCGACAATCCGTCGAAGCCGCGGGCTGCCGGCGCGAAGTCGCTGCGGTCGATGACCGGCTACGCGCACACACAGGTGATTGAGAACGGCTGGAGCTTGCGCGTATCGGTGCGCAGCGTGAATCACCGTTTTCTCGACCTGCATCTGCGCGTACCGGAGGGGTTCGAGCCGGTGGAGCCGCGGATTCGCCAGATCGTTCGCGAGCGCGTGCGACGCGGCCATCTAGATGTGACGCTGCACTATGATCCGGCGGGGCCTGCCGCCGTCGGGGTGAACCGGGAAGTGGCTGCCGCTTATTTGAAAGCAGTGAATTCGCTGCGCGAGGAATTCGGCATCGAGACGCAGCCGGACCTGGCCGCAATTCTGCGGCTACCGGGCGTGATTGGGCCGGCTGCGGCGTCGATCGAAGAGGAGCTCGGCCTGTTAGAAACCGCGGTAACACGCTGCCTGGTGGAATCACTCGACAAGCTTGACCGCATGCGCGAGCAAGAAGGGAATCACCTGCGCGAGGAAATGTCGGCGCGGCTGCGAAGCATCACGCAACTGGCTGCGGAAGTGGAGCCGCTAGCCGAACGCGCGCGGCCGGCGTTTGCGCAGCGCCTGGAACAGCGGCTGAAAGATCTGCTGGGCGAAGCGCAACTGGATCCGGCGCGGCTGGCGCAGGAAGCGGCGATCGCGGCAGAGCGCAGCGACGTGAGCGAAGAGCTGGCGCGGCTGCGCAGCCACGTACAGCAATTCGAAACTTTGCTGGTGGGCGCCTCCGATATCGGGAAGAAACTCGATTTCCTGCTGCAGGAAATGCAGCGCGAAGCCAACACGCTGCTTTCCAAGACTCCCGGCAGCGAAGCCGAGGGGCTTGAGATCACACGGCGTGCGCTGGAAATCAAGTCCGAGATCGAGAAATTGCGGGAACAGGTGCAAAACATCGAATGAGCGCATCGGAGCCGCTGGTGCTGATCGTCTCCGGGCCGTCGGGTTCGGGGAAATCCACGCTGGTGAGGAAAATTCTGGAGCTTCCGGGAACGATGCTCTCTGTTTCGTGCACCACGCGGCCGCCGCGCGGTACGGAAAGCGACGGCAAGTGGTACAATTTCGTCACCGAGGAAGACTTCCAGCAGATGGTGGCGCGCGGCGAATTCTTGGAACACGCCCAGGTGTTCGGAAAACATTGGTACGGGACCCCGCGGAAATGGCTGGAGCAGGCGCGCGCGCAGAAAAAAGATCTGGTGCTTGAAATTGATGTGCAGGGCGCGCTGCAGGTGAAGCGCAAAGTTCCCGACGCCATGGCTGTCTTCGTGCTGCCGCCTTCGCGAGCAGAATTGGAAAAACGAATTCGCGCCCGCGGCCAGGATTCTGAAGAGGAGATTGTGCGGCGGCTGGAGCGTGCGCGGCAGGAAATGCTGAGCTACAGCAGCTATGATTTTGCCATCATCAACGATAATCTGGAACGTGCAGGGCGGGAAGCGCAAGCCATCGCGGTGGGCTCTCGCTGCCAGGTGGCGCGCAACGAAGATCGGATTCGCGAAATATTGAAGTCATTTGGAGGCTGATCTGCACATGGGCGTTCTGAGAACCGTACCGGAAAGCCAGTTTGCTTACGTCGTGGTGGTTGCGCGGCGCGCCCGGCAGTTGATGATCGGCGGGCGGCCGATGGTTGACAACTCGCGCATGCGCAAGACCACGCGCATTGCCGAAGAAGAATTGTTGCAGGGACTGCTCGAGTACGATCTGATGGAGCCAGTGGATGACTCCGAAGATAAGGACGGAAAGCGGCGGAAGTAAACGCTCGCCGCGCACGCCATGAAAATCGCGCTGGGCGTAACTGGAGGCGTGGCAGCTTATAAAGCCGCGGAACTGGTGCGGCGTCTGCAGCAGGAAAAGCTGGACGTGCAGGTGGTGATGACGCGCGCGGCGCAGGAGTTTATCGCGCCGCTCACGTTTGCGGCGATCACCGGGCAGAAAGTAATCACCGACATGTTCCGCGACGCTGATGCGGGGCCCGCGAATGTGGAGAGCGCGGTCGAACATATCGCCGTGGCGCAACGGATTGACCTGCTGTTGGTGGCGCCGGCGACCGCCGACATCCTGGGAAAATTTGCGCACGGAATTGCGGAAGATTTTCTGGGCACATTATATCTGGCCACAAAAGCGCCCGTGGTGCTGGCGCCGGCGATGAACGTCAACATGTGGGACCATGCCGCGACTCGGGAAAATGTGGCCGCACTGCGCGCCCGCGGGGTCCATGTGGTGGATCCGGACGAGGGCTATCTTGCGTGTGGAATGACCGGAGCGGGTCGGCTGGCTGCAACGGAAACGATTGCGAAAAAAGTCTGCGAAGTTCTGGGCTTGCGGCGCGATCTGGAAGGGCAGACCGTGCTGGTGACGGCCGGGCCAACCTGCGAAGATATTGACCCTGTGCGCTTCTTGACCAACCGTTCCTCCGGAAAAATGGGTTACGCGCTTGCGGAGGCTGCGCACCGGCGTGGCGCGCATGTGATTCTGGTGAGCGGGCCCACGGAGCGAAAAATCCCCGAAGGCGTGGACTGGGTTCCCGCGCGCTCGACTGAGGAAATGCGCCGCGCCGTGCTGGAGCGCGCGGGCGACGCACACATCGCCATCCTGGCTGCGGCTGTCGCTGATTTCCGCCCGGCTGCCGTGGAAGAAAAGAAAATCAAACGCGGCGAGGGAAGCTTCACACTCGAGCTCGAGCCCACGCCGGATATTCTGGCAGAGCTGGGACGCGAGCGTGGTCTGAGCAACGCGAGGCGCGTGCTCGTGGGCTTCGCAGCGGAAACCGATCGCGTGGCCGAAAACGCGCGGCACAAATTGGCGCGCAAGGGCGCGGACATGATTGTCGCGAACGACGTGACGCGGGAAGGCGCGGGCTTTGACACGGATACGAACATCGTCACGCTCTTTGTTCGCGACGGCCGCGAGATTCCCCTCCCGAAAATGAACAAGCTCGAGGTGGCCAACCACATCCTCGATCGCGTGCTGGAAATTCAAAGACAATCCAAGTAGATTCTGTGCGGGGGATTTCATGGATCCTGAGACGCGCGCACGTGTGGAAGCTTGGTTGTGTTACGGCGAGGAGCTGGGTGTGGCGCCTTTTTTTCGCGACCGCGCCGCAACGATGCCCGCACAGGCCGAAGCCAAACAGTCCGCCCCTTCGATTGAAATGGCTGCTGCCAGACCAAAATCCGCGCCAGCGCGTCCGGCGCCACCTGCTACACCTGCTCCTGCGCTTCCGATTGTCGTTGCCGCGTCGGAGCCGTCGCTGTTCGAGGTGGTCGAACGCGTGGAGGGCGACAGCCTCGAGCGCATCCGGGAAGACATCGGCGATTGCACGCGCTGCCGCCTGCACAAAGGACGCACTAAAATCGTTTACGGCGTTGGCAATCCTAAGGCAGAGTTGGTATTCGTCGGCGAAGGGCCCGGCCACGATGAAGATGTGCAGGGCGAGCCATTCGTGGGCCGCGCGGGCAAGCTGCTGACGCAGATGATCGAGGCTATGAGCTTGCGCCGCGCGGATGTGTACATCTGCAACGTAGTGAAGTGCCGCCCGCCGGACAACCGCCTGCCTGAAAAAGATGAGATCGCCACGTGCTCGCCGTTTCTTCTGCGGCAACTCGCGGCCATCCAGCCAAAAGTGATCTGCTGCCTTGGCGCCTGCGCGGCGCAGACCATGCTCGGAACAAACCAGGGCATTTCCCATTTCCGCGGCGAGTGGTTCGATTTTCGCGGCTCGAAATTAATTGCCACCTACCATCCCGCTTATCTGTTGCGCAATCCGAACGCCAAGGGCGAGGTCTGGAAAGACTTGCAGAAGGTGATGGGCGTGCTCGGACTGCAAGCGAAGAGAAAATAGCGCACTAACACAGGGAAAATTTTGGGAATCATTCTCGGATTATCAGGCGCGGTGTGCTGGGGCGTGGCGGATTTTATCGCGCGGTTTGCCTCGCGGCGCGTTGGAGCCTACCGCACACTTTTGTTCATGCAGGTTTTCGGCTTTGTGGGACTGAGCGCGTACATCCGGTGGACGCACGGGTTCGCGCAAATTTCCGCACACGGATGGCAGCCGTGGGCCTTTGGCGCGATTGCGGGGCTATTGAACATGGTCGCGTCGCTGGCGCTTTACTATTCCTTCCAGATCGGTGTGATGAGCATTGTGGCGCCCGTGTCGTCCAGTTATCCGGCGCTCACTGTGGCGCTGGCATTGTTGAGCGGGGAGCACGTTCAGAGCTTGCGCGGAATGGGCCTTGCGGTCACGCTGGTCGGTGTCGTGCTGGCTTCGACATCCTTCGCGGCGCATAAGGTTGATGCATCGGCACGCGGCAACAATCCGCATGCGCGGCTGGCGAAGGGAGTGGCGTGGGCCATC
>Ga0307475_10000307_pt1 | contig 29671 bp, 20 predicted proteins | sample atmos_gasesECM1C_FD_203317 | JGI IMG/M metagenome (GOLD analysis project Ga0307475, IMG submission 203317) | Hardwood forest soil microbial communities from Morgan-Monroe State Forest, Indiana, United States - atmos_gasesECM1C_515 | ecosystem: Environmental > Terrestrial > Soil > Temperate... | reverse complement strand
GTCTGTACTGAGACTCGAGCCGTTCGTTACCTTCATCCCGTTACCTTAACGACCAGTACGTATCAGCGCGCTCGCGCATCTGCTACGATGAGTGGCATGAAACGTCTTCAAATCCTATCGCTTTTCTCTCTTCTGGCACTCACCGCCGCCTCACCACGCGTGCTCGCGCAAACCGGCTCCGTTGAATTTGTCGCGCATATTACGCCCGCGAGCGGCGTCGAAGAGCCCGTGCGCGGAATGCCGTTCTACCTGCTGAGCAGAAGCTTCCAGGACATCGGAAAGGAAGCTGACACCAATTATCCCAAGCCAGACATGGACGCGTTCATCGACAAACTGGACGTGTCAATCGAATTGAAGGCCTGGATGAAGAAGCATCACACGGTGACTCTTTCGGGCGAGGAGTTCATCAACAAACTGAAAGTTCCGGATGTGATGAATATTGCGGAATTTTACGACGCCTATATGCGAAGGAATGCCGGCGACGAAGCCTTTAATTTCCCGAAGCCGAAATTTAAAGTATCGGACAAGACAAAAGATCCGGGCAAATACGAGAAGCTCTCCAAGGAGTACAACGAAGCCGTCAAGAAATACATGACCGACAACCCGCAGAGCATTGATGGGATGGACTTGAATCTTGTGAAAACGGATCCGAGCCAGAAATGGGAAGAACTCAACAAGAAACGGATCCCGGACATTCAACGCCAAACACTCGATCTCGCGCAATCACGGTATCTGGTTGCCCGGGCGCAAACGGATCTGGAAGGACGCGGGTTTCTGCGGGGACTCGCTCCAGGCACTTACTGGCTCACCACCCTGGCGGTCTCGGCCAATGTTGGCGACGCGCGATTGCAATGGGATGTACCGGTCGCTGTGCGGCCAGGCGCTACGGCGTCCGTGGCACTAACAAACTCCAATGCAATTCAACCTCCGCGTCGTTCTCAATAAGCCCTAGCTCGAACGAGATCACCCGTGGAAAACGTCGACGACCTGGCATCGCTACTCGACAGCTTGGGCGACTCGGACGCTTCCAAGCGCGAATGCGCGGCAAGGGAGCTTTACCGGCGGGGATGCCAAGCAGCGCAACCAATCGTTGCAAATTGGCTCTCGAACCCGGAATTGAAGCGCTGCATCATTTCCGGCGAATCGCCGACGGCGCAATTGACGGTCGGCGTGGCGGTTCGGTCGGCGAAGTTTGAGAGGATTCGCGCGGTCTACGGGATGCCGCGACTCGCCGAGGTTCCTCCCGACCAGGATGCGAAGGAATTCGAACTCGAACTCCCGGGAGGCTTGCGGATAGACGTTTTAACCACACGGGAGCCGGGCGGGCCGGGCGCGATTGCGCGGTATCTGGAAACACACGGCGAGGGGATCCAGCAGATTGAGATTCGCTCCCGGGATGTGGACGGTGCGTCGGAACTGCTTCGACTGAAATTCGCGCTCGCGCCGATCTATCCGGCAACGCGTCCCGGGGCCGACGGCACGCGCGTGAATTTTTTCCTCGTGCCAACGCGGCAAGGAAAGAAACTGCTCATCGAGCTGGTCGAAACGAAACCCGGGGGCAAACTCTGACGCCTGACGTCCAAGAGTGTCGCTTGTGCGGCTCGGGGTTTCCGCCGCTTGCAGCGGCGCCGGGAATTCGAGTAAAGTGCTGGCAGCTCAGTTCTCGCCAGGCACCTTGCCGGGGGAAATTCCATGGCCTATGTAAACGAAATCGACGAAGCACAGGCGAATGCGCCTCTCCGTGATCTCTACGGAAAAATCGAGAATGGTTTCGGGTTTCTGCCGCACTATTTCAAAACGCTGGGCGCAATGCCTCAGGCAATCGAGGCTCAATTGCTGCTCAACGAAGCGATCATCGGTGATGGCGCGCTGTCGAAGACGGTGAAGGAACAGATCGGCGTCGCCGTAAGCGCGATCAATTCCTCGTCGTACTGCGTGACGATTCACATGGAATTGTTGCGCCGGTTCGGCGTCGAGAAAACGCTGGCACGGAAACTGGCCTCCGACTACGAAAGCGCCGCTGTGGAACCGGGCGTGAAGGCTTTGCTTCGTTTTGCGGACAAACTGACGCGCCATCCCGACGACATCGACGAAGCGGACATCCAAACGCTTAAGAGCGCCGGTTGGAATGATGCGGCGGTGCGGGAGACCGTGCTCACGGTCGCCTATTTCAATTACGTGAATCGCGTGTCGCTGGGTCTCGGCCTGGTCGCGGAATTCTAGTCGTTCGGGGAAGCAACCCGATTCCCGCTCTGCTGAATCAGTTTGGCCACTAGTGCGGTCCAGCCGGTCTGGTGGCTTGCGCCGAGGCCCGCGCCGTTGTCACCGTGGAAATATTCGTAAAACAGAATCAGGTCGCGCCAGTGCGGATCATCCTGGAATAGCGGCACGTCGCCATAGACCGGTCGGCGCCCATCCTTCTGAAGAAAAATCTTCGTCAGGCGCTGCGAAATCTCGCGCGCGGCCTCCCAGAGGGTCATCCGTACGCCTGACCCCGTTGGGCATTCGACCTTGAATTCATCACCATAGTAATAGTGGATGCGTTGCAGCGCTTCGATCAAAAGAAAATTCATCGGAAACCAGATGGGGCCTCGCCAGTTTGAATTGCCGCCGAACAGACCAGTTGTGGATTCGGCGGGCTCATAGTCCACTTCTTGCGAGTGCCCATCGATGGTGAGAACAAACGGATTCGCTTGATGGTATTTCGATAGGGCGCGGAAGCCGAACGGCGAAAGGAACTCATTCTCATCAAAAAGATAGCGGCAGATGCGCTCGAGCTTTTCGCGATTGGCAATCGTCAGAAGCAGCCGCTGGCCTCGGTCCGAGCAGCAGCTCATGTCCACATGTTCGCTCACGTCCGAATGGTGCTTCAAAAACCATTCCATGCGCCGACGGAATCCCGGGAATCGTTCGAGATCTTCGGGCTCGAATGTTTGAATCGCGAAGAGGGGCACAAGCCCCACCAGGGAGCGGACTTTCATGGGAATGTGATCGGTCTTCCCGAGATGCAGCACATCGTAGTAGAAGCCGTCCTTGCCGTCCCACAGGCCGATTCCTTCACCGCCCATGTCGTTCATAGCCTGAGCAATGTATACAAAATGCTCGAAGAATTTGCTGGCCACATCTTCGTAAGCCGGATCGTCCTGAGCGAGTTCCATAGCGATCGAAAGCATATCGAGGCAGAACATGGCCATCCAGCTTGTTCCGTCAGACTGTTCGACGAAACTGCCCGGGCCGAGAGGCATCGAGCGATCGAAAACGCCAATATTATCGAGGCCCAGAAAGCCCCCTTCGAAAACGTTTTTCCCTTCCGGATCCTTCCGATTCACCCACCAGGTGAAATTGAGCATGAGCTTGTGAAAAACACGGACCAGGAACTGTCGATCTTTCTTTCCGCGTACGCGTCCTGCGATTTTATAGACGCGCCATGCGGCCCAGGCATGCACCGGCGGATTGACGTCCGAAAAATTCCATTCGTACGCCGGCAAGTGTCCATTCGGATGCATGTACCATTCGCGTAGGAAAAGGACGAGCTGGTCCTTCGCGAACTCGGGGTCAATCAGCGCCATGGCCACGCAGTGGAAGGCGACATCCCAGGCGGCATACCAGGGATATTCCCATTTGTCGGGCATGGAGATAACGTCCGAGTTGTGCAGGTACACCCACTGATGGTTCCGGCCGAACCTCCGGCGCGGATCAGGTGACGGTTGCGTGGGATCGCCAGCCAGCCAGCGCCGCACGTCATAGTGATAGCTCTGCTTGCCCCAGAGCAGGCCCGCAAACGCTTGTCGCTGGACCATTCGCATTTCCTCGCCAATTTCGGGGTCGATGCGGCGGGCATAGAATTCATCTGTTTCTTTCTGGCGCTGGGAGAAAACCTCATCAAACGCGCCGCCAAAATACTGTTTGGCCGAGGCCGAGGATTCACCTGGGTTGCGGTCGAGCAGGCGGAGTTGGACAGTCCAGTTTTTCCCAGCGCCAATTTCCGAGGAATAGTGAAATCCTGCTTTTGTGCCTCTCATCGTCGGGTTAACGGCATCGCGCTGGCCATCGACTAAATAGGTGTGGAACGCGCACTTCACGTATGGTGTCCGATTTTTCGCCTGGTACAGGCGTTCCGTGTTGGTTTCGTTCTCGGTAAAGAGGAGTTCGGGCGCGCCCTCGGCAAGCAGCCACCGTTCCCCGTAGTGAAATTCGTTCAGCTTGATCAGCGCCATTCCGGCCGGGGCGGCGATACTCTTCGCCTCCGGCGGCTCATAACCTTCGCCCCAGCTCCATCGGTTCCGAAACCACAGCGTCGGGATCAAATGAAGGCGTGCAGGTTCGGGTCCGCGATTCCACGCGGTGATGCGGACAAGGATGTCTTCCACATCGGCCTTCGCATACTCGACAAACACGTCGAAGTAGCGGTTCTCGCGAAAAACTCCAGTGTCCACAAGTTCGTATTCCGGTTCCTCGCGCGAGCGCCTTCCGCCTTCCACTACCAGTTGCTCGTAGGGATACGCAGCCTGCGGGTATTTGTAGAGATATTTAAGGTAGCAACTGGTTGGCAGGGCGTCGAGGTAGTAGTAATACTCCTTTACGTCCTCACCGTGATTGCCTTGCTGATTCGCGAGACCGAACAGGCGTTCTTTGAGAATGGCATCCCGTTCGTTCCACAGAGCAAGCGCTAAGCAGATGTGCTGGTGGCGATCGCAAATGCCGGCGATGCCGTCCTCGCCCCAGCGATAAGCACGCGAGCGGGCGTGATCGTGGGGAAAGTAATTCCATGCGTCGCCGTCGGGACTATAGTCCTCGCGGACTGTGCCCCATTGGCGCTCGGAAAGATAAGGCCCCCAACGCTTCCAGTGATGGGTGCGGTCGGAGCTTTGATAGAGCCGCTGCTCTTCAGCTGTCAGCTCTTGGCTTGGATCATTTGGCGCCGGCTTCGTCAATCTGGGCAAGCCAACTCCCTCGCGGCACATCTGCTCGATCGCCAAGCACTCTAACCGCAGCAGCGGCGAGTTGGCAAGTCTCGGGGACTTTGAGACGGCGCGCGCGGAGTCGCAGCCCCAGTGGCGCGCCGGACGAACCACGGGTATGCTCGACCGGCGACTGCAATCTGGGACGGTCTCGATTCCGGAAGCAACCACAAGAGAATTTTCCGTGACGGCGAGCGCGCCTCCTACCGCCCGTTCAGCCTGGACGGCATGCTTAGCGCTGGCGATCGTGGCAACCGCCGTGGTCACGCCGATGTTTTTTCTCGGCAATGCTTCAGGCCACGATTTCCAGTTTCACCTCGCGTCGTGGCTGGACGCTGCCGGCCAGTGGCGCGAAGGCATACTTTTTCCGCGCTGGGCTGAGTGGGCGAATTGGGGATTCGGCGAGCCCCGATTTGTTTTTTATCCTCCAGCGTCGTGGATCGCCGGCGCTGCGCTGGGCTCGCTTTTGCCCTGGAGGATGGCGCCCGGAGCCTTTATTTGGCTCGCGCTTGTGCTGGCCGGCGCTTCCATGTGGCGACTGGCTCGTGGCACTCTGCCGGCAGGCCAAGCTACGGCGGCAGCCGTCTTCTTCGCGGTAAATCCCTATCATTTGGCGATCGTGTACTACCGCAGCGATTTCGCCGAGCTTCTTGCCAGTGCAGTCTTCCCACTGGTCGTGTGGACTGCGCTGCGGGTCATACGAGAAGGCTGGAGGCCGGTGCCGGGGCTGGCCACGGTGTTTGCGGCCATCTGGCTGTCCAACGCGCCGGCGGCAATCGTCTCAACGTATTCGCTCGCGCTAATACTTCTCGTGGGCGCTTGCGTGCATCGCGGCATCTGGCCGCTTGTTCGCGGCGGCGCGGCGATGGCGGCGGGATTCGGCCTGGCCGCATTTTATATTCTGCCAGCAGCGTGGGAGCAGCAATGGGTGCAGATTGCACAAGTACTCTCGGAGAATTTGCACTTCGATCAAAACTTCCTGTTCACGCATGCCAACGATCCGGAGTTCGTGCTTTTCAACTGGAAGGTCTCGGCCGTGGCAATCGGTGTGATGCTGGTGACAGGAATCACGGCGGTCTTCGCCGCGCGAGTTCGCCGGGACTTTCCGGAACTCTGGTGGATGTTGCTGGCGCTGGGTGGCGTTTCGGTGTTGCTGATGTTTCCCCCCAGTGGATTTTTTTGGCGCCACTTGCCAGAGCTACGATTCGTACAGTTTCCGTGGCGGTGGCTTGTGCCGCTCGATGCTGTTTTTGCATTTTTTGTCGCCGCCTCGATGGGCCGACCTCGGGGGCGTTGGTTTGCGTGGATCACTCTGAGCATCATGATCAGCGCGTCGGCCATCCTAATCGTTCGAGACGCGTGGTGGGATAGCGAAGACATTCCGGTCCTCTTAAACGGAATTCGCAGTGGACAGGGCTACGAAGGCACGGATGAGTATCAGCCGGTGGGGGCCGATCGATATCGTTTGCCCCAAGGCGCACCGCAAATTGAAAAACTAGACCCCGGGACGGCAGAAGTTGTGGCGCCCCGCGGCGTGCGCATTTCTCTCCAACGATGGTCTGCCGAGCATAGAGTTTTTTCGGAGGATTCCGCGGACCTCTTTACGCTGGCTCCGCGGCTGCTGAGTTACCCGGCGTGGAAGGTGCTCGTCGACGGCAAATTCGTGCGCCCCGATTCACTTCCTCAAGATGGTCAGCTTATGGAGAAGGTATCGGCAGGCCCGCATAAGATCGAGATCCATTTCGACCGAACCTGGGACCGAACCATCGGTGGTGCGATTTCTGCTGTAACAGCTGTCCTGCTGGGAGGATTCGCGGCGGTCCTTCGACGGCGCGTGAGTCACGAATCAGAACGCGGATCTCGAAGCGACCGTCGAGTTCGCTGCTACTGAGAAGGAGCCGTTCGGCTCACCGGCGTCGATGATCTCAAGTCGTCAACCTCCGCGAGAACCTTCGCCCATTCTCTCTTGTCTTTCTTCGTGGCAAAAGGCGCGGCCGGATTGCTGTAATAAGCGAGCAGCGTCTCCCGAAGGTCCGGACTCACGTTTGCGAAATGGTTCTTGGAAAGGTGGTCCAACAAGTCCGCATAAGTTTTATCCGCCAGCGGATACTCACCCGGGCCGGTCACCACTCCGGTGTCGAGATTCGTATTCGGCGCCTCGACGCGCCCGCTCGCGGCATCCTCGCGAAGCAGCTGCTTGTATTGCTCGAGGGTAGCGTTAAAGCTCGCCATAAACATTTTCTCGGTTTCGGGAGTGGGTATTCGAAAAGTAAGCGCTCGAAGAGGCCCCACCTTCGGCACCAGCCTGAGCACGAAAGCCATAAACCTCGTACCGAAACTCTGGTGTCTGTATAGGTTGTGCCACTGTCTTTCGTAGTCGGCGCGAGACAAGTTGTAGATGAACTGCTTTCGCACCATGCCCGGTAAATCCTTTTGGATATCCTCCTTTCGCTCCTGCCACGCCACCTGCGTCATTTTGGGGATGATGGTGCTGACACTGCGCCGGAATGTCCCGATGGCAAGATCGTAGTCCGAAAAAACGCTGCTGAGCTCCAGGCAGTACGTGTCTCGAATCCCTTCTTCGAGCAGCGGCTTTGAAACATTGAATCCGATGTAGTGATGGTAACTCTCCGGGGCATAGTGCCCTTTGGCCACTTGCACTACGTCAAACCCAAACTCGGTCTTGAGGTGAGCGCCGGGAGATTGGTCGTAGGTCACCTGGTGACCGTACTTTCGCTCCAGCTTTGGATACAGGATCGGCACCGCCAGATTTACGGCTAAGCGATGGCCATTGTTGTCGGCCGCATAGTGAGCCAAAGCTCCCAGCGCGAACGCGTATTCGTTCAGATTACTTGAATCGCGAATCAAGGACTCCACGAAATCCGCACTTCGGACGTAGTGCAGCAAATCGCTAAAGAATTTGTTGCCAAACGGATAGTAACCAGCATCTGCAACAATGGCGCCACCATAAGCGTAGGAGTAGGCGTCCTTTAGCTCATCTTCGGTAGCGTTCGGAAATCTGGCAAGCAGAAGCGGCTTAATGGCGACTTCCCAGAGGGAGTCGATGATTGCTTCGTGGGTCAGAACGGAATATGCATATGTGGGTATCGGAGAGGAGAACGGCAGACTGAGAATCAGAGCAACCGCTGTAAACCGGCCGAAACTCTCAATATGTCGACCGAAACGGGTTCGCAGGACTGCCACGTGCAAAGCCCTTCCGCGCTACCGATGCGCCCTGAACCCGCGAGCGCTCCTGTATTGTCGAGGTTTCAGAGAGAAGAAGCGGGAGTCGGCCCAGCCCTCGCGCCTTGATTGCTCAAGGCGTCCCAACTCCCCTTCTTCTCCCCCTACTTGCGGGGAACTGTGGTCCGCAACGGGATTGTCGCCCTGCGCGAACGTGGCTGGAATACAGCTATCTATTTAGAGCAGGCTCGGAACTTACTGTAAGGGAATCCGGCGCGCTCCTGCCGAATGCACAAGAGAGCAGGACTATGGCTCGATGATTTGATTCCGCACGGCGTAACGCACCAGTTCACTCACGGAATGGATATTTAACTTGCGCATGATGTTAGACCGATGCGTTTCGGCGGTCTTTACGCTAATGCTGAGAGCGGAAGCGACTTCCTTGCTGCTCTTGCCTTCGGACAAAAGCTGCACGATCTCCCGTTCGCGTGAGGTAAGTCGTTCACCTATATCGTCCGGCGCGAGAGTTAGAGAACCCTTCTGATTGAAATTATCGAGAATCAATTCCGTCGCTCGGGGCGTGAAAAATGGCTTGTGATTTGAAAGAGCTTCGACGGCGATAACCAGATCCCGGTCCGAATCCGATTTCACGATGTATCCCCGAACGCCCGCTTCGAGAATCTCCCTGATGAGTTGATCCGAATAGTGGACCGATAATACGAGCACTTCCGTGTTTGGTGATGCTTTCAAAATCCTACGCGCCGCTTCGACGCCATTCAACTCAGGCATGGTGATGTCGAGAATCGCGATGTCCGGCCTGAGAGCTTCCGCTTTAGCAACGGCTTCGCGCCCGGTGTTCGCTTCAGCGCAAACGGACCATCCGGGCCGCGCCTCTAATAGCACTTTGAGTCCCCTACGCATCAGATCATGGTCATCTGCAATTAAGATTCGAATATTCTTCAATACCATCCTCCCATGCCATCAAGGGACGGGTTCCTCGGGTAACCAGAGCGGTTGCGAATTTCGACTCAAAGCAGCAGTATAGCCCCCAACCTAAGCCCGGCGCATTCCAGTTCAACCGTCGATTCGGCTTCTAAAATCGAATGCTGGGCTCGAAAGATACGCGCAGATTGTTCTGCGCGCCATGATTGAAATAAACCTCATCGCCGACATCCAACCGTAAGCCGAAAGGCCCGAGGAAACCCGCGCGATCGACCAACCGCTCTCCTGATTCTCCGCGCGGACCAGAAAAGTACAGCCAATCCGTCTCAAGTTATGAATAGGCCTCTTGTCGGGGCGAGCGGCCGGTGCCTGACATGATTCAAGGCGGATGGCTGCGGTAGATGAATCGATTTTTATGAACGCCTCCGCTTCTACTTACCGTGCTGATTCGACGTGCATTACACCAAGTTACTGGCAGTCAAACCATCCAAGGCATCCTGTAACTTTGTGGCCGGCATCCTGTAGGGCCGGCGCAATTGAGCGGCAACACCGTGGCCGTTCATGGGCTCAAGTGGTAAAGCGCCTAAAATTACGCGAGTCCGTGTATTGAGCTCGCGCCTCGACTCGGTTACAAGGGGCCGTAACGCACAGCGTGTGCGACGCAAACCAAGCCCAAAGGAGGATCAAATGCTTCAGTGGGCGTTAGCTTTCTTCATCGTCGCGGTTGTTGCGGCAATTTTTGGCTTTGGAGGAATTGCCGTGGCCGCGGCGGGAGTTGCGAAGATCCTGTTTTTCGTGTTTCTGGTGCTCTTTCTCGTGTCGCTGCTCGGTGGGCTTGTTCGGCGAGCGTGATGCCGGAATATGCCTTGAGAACGCGAATACGCCCAACGCCGGCGGCTATTCGCTCCGACTCAGAAACTCGTGCGCCGGTAACTTTTTCTCCGCTGTCTGCCGCAGGTGCCAAGCGTCGCTTGGCAATTCTCGACGCCGTTCCCTCTCGCCCTACACCTCATGAAAGTGCGGGGAGGATGATTCTGCACCATCCTCCCCGCCCCTCACCTTGCCGGCTGTTCCCGTGGTGTGCCAGTGTGGTCAGGCGTTTTGCCGCACATAGGGACTGAGATTAATGAATCGGCGCAATGCCCGAAATTGGAAGAGTCATCTGGTGGCCTGTCTCAACCTGCTCCTGCCGTCTGACCGCCGCTCGCGGCTGGTTCCGAATTTGCGGCCGAAACGTTGCATGCGCCCGTTCCGACGAGAATCTCCGTCACCAGCTGCGCCTGTGTCGTCGACTCAGACCTCACCCCGACGAGTAGTTCGCCATTTCTGATGCGGCCTTCGTATTGCTCGGCTGCTTTGGACGCAACGCCCAGGGACGAGAGTGCCCCTGATACCACACCTGCTCCGGCCGAGCGGATGTAAGTCAGAAAGCCCAGGTTACCCCCGATCAGCGGCTCGATCGCATCGCCAGTGGCGGCGGGTTTGGGATCAAGCCCTTGCGGAAGCGTCCTCGACACCGCCCCTTCGGGAAACAACAGCGAGATATCGTCGTCGCGAAAACCGAGCGCTTTGAGGCTCTCTACGCTGGTCCTCAGAGTGACGAAATCCGGATAAACTCCAAATACCGTCGTGCTGTTTGCAAGCATCCGTGCCCCCGTCGTGTTTCTAACTCCATGGCATTGGAGTGCTCATGGCCCTTTGGGTTCCACAACGTTAACGGGGCCGGACAATAGGATATTTCCAGGCCGCGAGACAATACAGTAGACGCCGTAATTGTTGGGTGTCATGGCCTCGATGCGCATACCTCCGGGTTCTTTGGGGAGCGGCCTCGGGAAATTTCTGCATAGTTGCTTAACCGTTGGAAACTTGCATTCCTCGCCGTCTTCAGAAGTTTAGTAAATGCAATCACTTACCGACCGCTGTCCTGGCAATCAAATTGCACCCTTGGGCGGAGTGGCTTCCCGGAGGACAAACGAATGGCGTCGACCTATGACATTTTTAGAAAGCCGTCAGGCCAGAGTCTGATCTGGGTCACATCGGTCGAGGGACTCGAAGATGCCAAACAGCAGGCGGCGCGGCTAGCCATGGGCTGCTCGGATGATTTCTACGTTTACAATCTGATGAGTGGCTCGGTAGTGGCGCGTGTCGAAAACAAGCAGGAGCAGGCGGATCAGTTGTTTTTGTAGCCTGCGTTTTTATCATCGGTCTAGCTTAGCTATAGCTAGGAACTGAAGGAGCACAACAGGCGATCGCCAAGAAAATGCGCGCAGGGCGTGCTGGCCGTGGACAACGCTAACTTTTACGCGCCTACTGACTTAGCCTTCCGGCGGGCTTTTGGCATTTCGAATTCTTCACCGAGTTCGCCGGCCTGAGCGGCTTCCTGGTTTATGGCTTGAGCGAGCTCGCTCAGTTTTTCGTCCGTTTCCTTTTTTTCGTTTAGGGTCTCGGGCAGAAGCGAAACCGCTTCGTTTTGACGCAGCAACTCCGCGAAAGCGCGCACCACGCCATAGGCAGCGATTTCATAGTGTTCGACTCGCTGGGCGGCAGCGATCAACGCCGAGTCACGTACCGCACCCTGGCGGCCTGCGTCGATCACTTCGCTAACTTGTGCGACAATTCCCTGCATGCCCTTGCACTTTTTGCCCCTGGGATTTTCGCCGAGGCCTTCCAAGATTTGTTCGAGCCTCGTCGCCTGGTTCTTCGTTTGTTCTAGGTGCCCTTCAAACCCGGCTCGAAGGTCGGTGGAGTTGGCTGCCTTCGCCATTTTCGGAATTGCTTTGATCAGCTGATTTTCGCTGTCGTACAAATCCTTTCAGTTCGTCGACGTAAACCTCTTTGAGGCCGCTCTCTTTGGCGGGCATCGCAATCTCTCCGGAATAAAGGGCGATTCCCATTCACAAAACTCGCAAAAGATATGGATCGCTCATGCTACGAATCGTCGAGGCTCCGGAGCAATCGGCTGAACCCTGTAACGAGTTTGCGCTCTAAGCGCGCCTTATTCGCTGCGGCGCAGCTGCTGTGGGCGCGAGCCCGGAATTCAGGAGAGGATCTCACCTACAGCGATTTTGAGCCCCGATTACAAGGTGAATCGGATGGTGAAGTCATGCGGGGCCGGTAATATCGGGCGGATTCGGGGAAGCGACCTGGAAACACGCGGCGCTTCAATTCAGCAAACCGCACGAACGGAGGAGAGACATGCCGGTCGGCAAGCACCTGCGGGGCGTAAGTAGTAAGGAAGAAAGGCAGTACGAGCATATCAAGGAGAGTGCGGAAAGGTCAGGGCGGTACGGCAAGCGTGCTAAGGAAGTCGCGGCGCGAACCGTGCTGAAACAACACAAAAATAAGGGACATAAACCCGGCCAGTGAGAAGCCGCTAGGGCCGTCGGAGGCCTGGTGAGCACGATGGTTCAAATTCGCAAAAACATTAAGAAAAGGGCGGTTTACATGACTACCGCAAAACCAAAAATCCGCAACCGAAAGTACCAAGGATTTGAAAACGCTCTTCGGGCGAAGAAAGACGAACTTGATTCTCGCCTCAATGGACGCCTTGGCGACGTCTCGGTCGAGCGCGAGCCGGATGATGAGGCAGCGCTTGCCACCCGCAGCTATGCCAAAGATCTGGCAGTCGCTACGCTCGAGCGCGAACGGCTGACCATTACAGAAATTGAAGCGGCCCTTCAGCGCCTCAGAACAGGGCGATATGGCGTCTGCGAGCTCTGCGGAAACGGTATCCCCGAGGCGCGACTCAGGGCCTTACCCTGGGCGCGTTTCTGCGTCCGCTGCGCTGAGGGGATGGCCGTTTCCCCCGCCGCCTAACAGCAGTTCCGCAAAAATAAGGCCTCGGGGGAAACCAGAAATCCCCGAGGCCTGTGGCTGAAATTATTTCCAACGCAAGCTGCGCGAGCGAACCGGTGACCGGCAGCCTTCTCGCGTCTCACTTCCTTATCTTCATCTTCCCGGTCTTGCTCCGAAAGACCTTTCACGAACGTATCCGCTTGCCGTTCAGCCTCGTCCTTGGCAATGCCGTATCGCTCTTGCAGTCGCCCAACCACTTGCTCCCGTTTGCCACCAACAACATCCAGATCGTCGTCGGTCAGCTTGCCCCATTTTTCTCGAAACTTACCTTTCGTCTGCTTCCACTTCCCTTCAACGCGGTCCCAATTCATCGCCTCGCCTCCTCCGAACCTAGGAGCCAAAATAGGGAACCCGGCCCCCCGGGCCCTGCGGCTCAAATCGCTATGCCAAGAGCAGACCACGGGGGCGAAAACTTCTTAATACACAAAAGTTCGTAGATGTTGATCTCGCGTGTCTTAAGCGTCTTACGTGGACTCGACTAAACCGAGCGCTACAGTGAAATCCTGTAGGAATCTAACGGCTCACTCGGATTGCCGCATCTGGCCAGGCCGACTATCTTTCTGCCGCCGAGCAAAAGCCGGTCTCGGTGCCTTCTTCACTGCAAACAGGAGGTCCCATGACGTATCCCTGGCCTATCCTAGTCGCCTCTGCGGACTTGGAATGCCGTCGCATGCTCATCTCTGCACTCCACCGCGACGGGCTCGATCCGATTTGCGCATCGACCGTAGGCGAGTGTCGAGAAATCGTCACCAGGGAGGAAAGGATAGGGCTGGTATTTTGCGACCGACATCTTGCCGACGGCGACTACCGCGATGTGCTCAACGTATTCCGCCCGCTGAAGCCCGCCACTCACGTCGTGGTAACAGCTCCAGAGTTCGATTGGGACGCTTACCTCGAAGCGATGCGCCTCGGCGCTTTCGACGTGATCGCCTCGCCGTGTCGGCCCACCGACGTCGAATGGATGGTAAGTCAATCGCGTCGGGACCAGCGGAACGAACTCAAACAGGCGCTCGCCATGCCGCCAATTTCTCAGACCACTCGGCAAGACAGCGTCCGGCGGATCGCTTGAGGGTTCGCGGCCCAGCGTGACAAAATGGCATCGTTGGATTCCTCGCGCGCGACGCCTCTAATCACCCTCATTGCAATCATCCTTTCGGTAGCCGCCTTATACTTTGCCAGGGCGGTCCTGGTGCCGCTCGCGCTCGCCGTCCTCATCGCCTTCATCCTCAGTCCGGTCGTGACGTGGCTCGAAAAACTTCATGTCGGCAGGGTTCTTTCTGTGGCTATCGTTTCCATGCTCTTTATCGCCGGCTCGGCGGCCATGGCCTGGGTTGTAACCCATCAACTTCTCGACGTGACGGACAAATTCCCGGATTACAGGCAAAACATTCAAAACAAGCTGGCCGTGATTCGTTCCATGAAGGACGGCAGAATCAGCAGGGCCACGGGAACGGTGAGCGAGCTCGGTAGCGAAATATCGGCAGCTGCCGCGTCACAACCTTCCGGGAAGCCGATAGCCCATGCCAATCCTCGCCCCTTGCCCGTCGTGGTGCAGGCGCAGTCCAACCCGTTTTCACTGCTAACTAGCTGGCTCGGTCCGCTCCTTGGCCCTATAGGAACTGGTGGAGTCGTGGTCGTGTTCGCAATTTTCATGCTCATGAACCGCAAGAGCCTGCGCAACAGGCTGTTGCGATTGGCCGGCCGGGGTCACCTCGGCAGCACTACACGCGCTCTCGACGAAGCCACCAGGCGCGTCAGTCGATACCTTCTTCTCCAATCAGTGGTGAACGTGTGCTACGGCTGCCTGGTCGGCTTCGGCTTGCACCTGATTGGCGTTCCAAATCCGGCTCTTTGGGGAGTCCTGGCGGGTCTCTTGCGCTACGTTCCCTATCTGGGCCCTCTCATCGGCGGCGCACTACCGCTGCTTCTGGCCCTCGGCGCGTTCGACGATTGGAAGCGCCCTCTGTTCGTTCTGGCGATGTTTGTCGTCCTCGACGTGGTAACCGCCAATTTCGTCGAGCCGATGTTATACGGTTCGCATACCGGCATCACTTCCCTCGCCATTCTAATCGCCGCAATCTTCTGGACGGTCGTATGGGGACCTGTCGGCTTGTTGCTCTCGACCCCCCTGACGGTTTGCCTGGTAGCATTCGGCAAACATGCCCCGCAATTGCAATTCCTCACAATACTTTTTGGCGACGAGACCGTGCTTTCTCCGGAGGCCCAGATTTACCAGCGTCTCCTGGCTAGCGATCCGGATGAAGCGCGTCAGATTGCAGAGGCTTATGTGCGGGAGAACTCCGTCGACGCCCTCTATGAATCCGTCTTGATTCCAGTCCTGCTTCTTGCGAAGCGTGACGGCGATCGCCGGCACCTCGATCCCAGCGAGATGAATTATCTCTATCAGAACCTGCGCGACCTTGTCGAAGACGTCGGTGATCGTTTCCTTTCCGAAGATCCGGGTTCCGGCAATGAATCTGAACGCTGCGCGAAGCGTTCGAAAAACGAAGTCGTCGTCATCTCCGCGCAGGACGAAGGCGATGAAATTGTCGGCGTCATGCTCGCGCAACTTGCCGCCTGGAACTACCGCATCAGAGTACTCTCGGCAGGGCGCATAAGTGACCTCGAGCATGAGTTTAGAGACGGTACGCCTTTCGCCGTCTGCATCTCGGCAGTGCCGCCCTGCGCGTTAAGTCACATTCGTTCCCTTTTCCAAGATTTGAAAGCAAAACATCCGGACATCAGCATTCTAATCGGACTTTGGAGGTTCGCAGGCGTCGCCCAACGAGCAGCCGAACGAATCGGACTTTCGGCCGACGACAAAATCGTGACCACTCTCCCCGAGATAACTCAGCACATCGGCATCCTTTGTGAACACGCTTGTTGATGCATATGTTGTGCGCCCCAGGCGCAATACAGTGTTCCCCTCAGCCTCACTACAGGATGCTACCGATGGACGAAACTGCTGCAATAGCCTACACTTGTTGTGGGTCACGGGACGCGTCGGCCATAGGCACCCTACCCTTCTGGTCTGCACGACGGAAAGCCTCCCAGCTCCCGTAAGTTGCCTGCGACCACCGTAAGCGGCATTCTTCGAATCACGATGAAGTTGAGAAGCGGGCGAGGGAAGGAACCCAGCGATCCTACCTCGATTGTTCGTAGTGTTCTTTTCGACCTACGGAAGCCGAAAAGAAATCGAAGAGAGGAGCGCCAATGCTTTGGACCATCTCCACCATTTTTCTGAGTCTCTGGCTTCTGGCGGTAGCTACGCCTTCCACGCTGCACGGCTACGTTCACATCCTTCTCCTTTTAGCAGTCGCCACGATGTTGATTCCCTTTCTGCCCAGGAAGAATCCAGTCGATTGAAGTCGCCGCCCATTGGGAAGGTTGGGCGTTCGGCGTCTCTGGTTGAAATCTTCGATATCATCATTCAGAATTTCACGCTGTGCACCCATGTATAACCTGCTGGGCTGACCGGCCGGGCTGAGGTATTGTGTCTCGGCGAGAAAGGTCCCTCCAGCTGGAATTGAAGAGTGATGAACAACTTCTCTGAGTCAAGCACCAGCGTCTTCGAGGAAACCGACCAGCCGATTCGCGCTGAACTCTTCAGCGTGGAACGGCTCGAGCAGCACGCGGAAAGCCTGGCTGCCGCGGACGCTGTCGCCGAGAAACCCGGACGCGTTCACTCTCTCACGCCTCGCGTCACCGACAACGGCCGCGTGCTTCTCGAATCGTACCGCGTTCTCTCCAAGGCGGTGAAACAGGAGACCGCCATAACTCCCGCCGCCGAGTGGCTCATTGACAACTTCTTCATCGTCGAAGAGCAGCTTCGCGAAATTCATGACGATTTACCCACCGGGTTCTATCGAAGACTTCCCAAACTCACAACGGGTCCCTTCCAGGGTTACCCTCGTGTCTTCGGCGTTGCTTGGGCTTTTGTCGCGCACACCGACAGTCGGCTGGATTTGGAAGTGCTCCGCCGGTTTGTGCGCGCCTATCAGCGGCTCCAGCCACTCACAATCGGCGAGTTGTGGGCGCTGCCCATTACCTTGCGCATTGTGCTGATTGAAAATCTGCGCAGGCTGGTTGAAAGAATCGTCCACAGCCGCGCGGCACGCGAACAAGCCGACGAACTGGCCGATCAGCTGCTCGCATCGAATGGCGACGCAGGCCCCCCGAGCGCGCTTCTTGGTCAATCTGAGGAAGCTCCGCTGGCAACCGCTTTCGCCGTGGAACTCCTGCAACGCCTGCGGGATCTGCATCCCAACATGCGGCCGATCCAGCTTTGGCTCGATGAGCGCCTGAAGGCCCAGAACACTACCGCCGATGAAATTGTCCGGCTCGAACACCAGCAACAGGCCGCGATGAACGTAACGGTGCGAAACATCATCGACAGCATGCGATTGCTGTCCGCGATCGATTGGCCGGAATTCTTCGAAAGCGTCAGTATTGTTGACCACATTTTCGGCGAAACGAACTTCGGCCAAATGGATTTCGCGACCCGCGACTCTTATCGCCACGCCGTCGAGGACCTGGCGCGCGGCTCGCACTATTCGGAAGTCGAGGTTGCTCAGCGCGTCGCCGAGCACGTTAGGCAGGCTCGCGCCGCTTCCAGCAATCGCAACGGCTCTGTCGATCGAAAAACAGATCCGGGTTATTACCTCGTCTCGCGCGGCCGCATGGAGTTCGAACGCCAACTCGACTTTCGTGTTTCTCGCGCGCGCCGCTTGCTCCGTTGGTACGTCAAAAGCGCCGTACCCGGATATCTTGGCACCATCTTTGCTATCACGGCTCTTATCCTGGCGCTGCCCTTGGTGCACGACGCCGAAGCGGGCGTGGGTCTGAAAGGGCTTTTGCTGCTGGGTCTGCTGGCCGTGGTTCCCGCGTCGGAACTGGCTATTGCCCTGGTCAATCGCGTGGTTACCGACTTGCTCGAGCCGCGCACGCTGCCACGCCTCGAGTTGCTCGACGGCGTGCCCGAAAACCTGCGGACGATCGTGGCCGTACCTACCCTGTTTACGAGCAAGCGCGAGATTGGACAGCTGGTTGGTGCGCTCGAAATTCACTACCTCGCAAATCCTGATGGCTTTCTGCATTTCGCGCTTCTTTCGGACTGGAAGGACGCGGATACCGAAACCGTCTCGGGCGACGACGAGTTGCTCGCTGCCGCCACGGAGGGTATTTCACGGTTGAATCATATTTATGGCCCTCTGCCGGATGGCGGCTCCCGCTTTCTGCTATTTCATCGTAGGCGAACTTGGAACGAGTCCGAAGGCAAGTGGATGGGTTGGGAGCGCAAGCGGGGAAAACTCCACGAATTAAATCAACTTCTTCGTGGCTCAGCGAACACCAATTTTCTTCCGGTCCGCGGACACCCCGTCGAGGCGCCTGCCGCGGTGCGATTCGTTATTACCCTCGACGCGGATTCAAAGTTGCCGCGCGGCGCTGCCTATCAACTGATCGGGACCATTGCTCATCCCCTCAATCGGCCCGAGTTCTCTCCGGGAGCCGGCCGCGTTGTGGAAGGCTACGGAGTGATTCAGCCGCGTGTGATGGCCTCCTTGCCGACCGATCACGAAGCGTCGCTTTTCCAAAAGATCTTTTCAGGCCCCAGCGGAATCGATACCTACGCCGCTGCGGTTTCCGACGTCTATCAGGATTTATTTCGCGAAGGTTCCTACACGGGAAAGGGAATCTACGACATCGATGCGTTCGAGGCAGCTCTCGCCGGCAAGGTGCCCGAGAATACCATGTTGAGCCACGATCTGTTCGAAGGCATTTTCGCTCGCACCGGCCTGGCAACCGATATTGAGCTGTTCGATGAATTTCCCATGCATGTGGAAGCGTCGGCGCAGCGCCAACATCGCTGGGCGCGCGGAGATTGGCAGTTGCTGCCTTGGATTTTCGGCCGAGGACCTCGTTCCTCGCAACCAGGCGAGCGCCTGAAAATTTCGATTCCCGCGATCGGTCGCTGGAAGATGCTCGACAATCTGCGTCGCAGCCTTTTCGCCCCGGCCGCGTTTTTCACCTTGCTCGCAGGGTGGCTCATGACTCCGTCGTCCGGATGGGTATGGACGCGATTTATCATCGCCATCATCGTGATTCCCGTTCTGTTGCCCGTGATTATCGGGTTGAATCCCAGGGGGAGCGGCATTTCCAAGCGAAGTTACTTCCGTGCCTTGGTCGCTGATTTCACGTCGAGCGCGATCCAGATCGGTTTGACGGTCACATTTCTCGCGTATCAAACCTGGCTGATGTTGGACGCGATTCTGCGTTCCCTCTTCCGGATGTTCTTCACGCACAAACATCTGCTCGAATGGGTCACTGCGGCGCAAACAAAGTATGCGCTTGACACAAAACTGCCTGCCATGTACCGCCGCATGATTGGTGGCGTTTTGTTGGCTCTGGCGGCGTTTTGGGCAGTCCTCTTCGCGAGGCATCAATCGCTGACCGCCGCTCTGCCTTTCATCGTTCTTTGGAGCGCAGCTCCTGCCATTGCGCGCTGGGTCAGCTTGCCCCCGGAACGGTCGGGCATTGAACCCCTGTCCGTGCGCGACCTGCGGACGCTGAGGCTGATTTCGCGAAGAACGTGGCGGTTTTTTGAGACTTTCGTCACTCCTTCCGATCACGCGCTGCCTCCTGATAATTTTCAGGAAGATCCGAAACCGGTGATCGCGCATAGGACTTCGCCCACCAACATCGGTTTGTATCTACTGTCTGTGCTTTCGGCGCACGACTTTGGTTGGTTGGGCGCGATTGACGCCACCGCCCGTCTGGAGGAAACGTTTTCGACCATGGCTCATCTTGAGTCGTATCGCGGCCATCTCTTCAACTGGTACGCGACCGACGATCTGCACCCCCTTGAGCCAAAGTACGTTTCCACGGTTGATAGCGGCAATCTTGCCGGCCATTTGCTGGCGCTGGCCAACGGATGCCGCGACCTCCACTCGAGATTCTTCGTGGGATCGCGAATGCTGAATGGCCTGAGGGATTCGATCCAATTGCTTCGCGAGTCGCTCGGCGGCCTTGCCGCCACGCGGCGCACGCATATCGTCACACGCAAGCAACTGGCGAACGCGATCGATGCTCTTGAGCCACTGCTCGAGCCACTTCCCAGTGATCCGTTGCTTCTGAGCGCGCGTCTGGTCAGGCTGCTGGAGCAGACGCGAACGATGGCGGACATTGCGCAGACATTTTCACTGGAGCGAGGCGATCCCGCGGACTCCGAATTGCTCGTTTGGGCGGAGACGGCAAGAACTTGCGCCGAAAGTCATCTCCGAACCGCGCAGATTTTGATTCCGTGGCTGCGCCTGGACGAGAAAGACGTCCTGGCTATCGTCGAGCGTTCGCCGAAGCACCAGCTCGAATGGTCCGCGATCGAACCCTTGGTCGGCAACGTTCCGCGGCTCGCTGAAGCGCCCGAACGATTTGATGGCGCGCTTCAGCAACTGAACGCTCTGCGCGCTCGGCTGCGCGCCGATTTTCCGTCGAATCAGGATACGCTGGCTCGCATCGACGCTCTGATTCGTGCTTTCCGCCAATCGGCGGAAGAAGCAAAAATTCTTCTGGAGCGGACTTCGGCGTTGGCACAGACAGCCGAAAAGATGTTTTACGCGATGGATTTCAGCTTCTTGTTTAATAAAAGCAGAAAGCTTCTTTCTCTCGGTTACCGCGTTTCAGGAGGCGTCCTCGATTCGTCCTATTACGACATGCTGGCGTCCGAGGCCCGCTTGGCCAGTTTTATCGCCATTGCAAAGGGAGATGTGCCTGTCGCCAATTGGTTTCGCCTGGGACGCGCGCTTACTCCGGTCGATCGCGGCTCCGCATTAGTGTCCTGGTCCGGCTCGATGTTCGAGTATCTGATGCCCGCGCTCGTGATGAAGGCGCCGGCTGGAAGCTTGCTAAGGCAAACCGCCGAGCTCATCGTTCGCCGTCAAATCGAATACGGTGCCGAACGCCACGTGCCCTGGGGTGTCTCGGAATCCGCATACAATGCGCGCGACACCGATCTTACCTACCAGTACACCGCTTTCGGCGTGCCGGGATTGGGCCTGAAGCGCGGATTGAGCGAAGACGTGGTTATCGCACCGTATGCAACCGGGCTGGCGGCGATGTATGACCCAGCTGCTGCTGCGGAGAATTTCGCGAGGATCGGGGACGCGGGGGGCAAGGGCGCTTACGGATTTTACGAAGCGTTGGACTATACACCGTCGCGCGTCCCCGAGGGAAAAGACGTCGCCGTCGTAGCCGCTTACCTTTCGCACCATCAGGGAATGCTCTTGGTGGCTCTGGCAAACGTGGTCAACGATGATGCCATGTGCAAACGCTTTCACGCCGAGCCTATCGTTCAGGCGACCGAGCTTCTTTTGCAAGAGCGTACGCCTCGCGACGTTTTGGTGGCGCGGCCCCGCGCCGAAGAAGTATCCGCAGCCGCCCACGTTCGTGAACTCGTCCCGCCGGTTCAGCGCCGGTACACAACGCCCCACGATGCCATTCCGCGCACTCATCTCTTGTCGAACGGCCACTATGCAGTGATGTTGACGGCGGCAGGATCGGGTTACAGCCGCTGCGGAGAAAATGCGGTTACGCGATGGCGCGAGGACGTCACGCTCGATTGCTGGGGCTCCTACATCTATCTTCGCGACGCGCAGTCGAACGCTGTCTGGTCGGCGGCCTACCAGCCAACAGGCGTTGAAGCGGATAGTTACGAAGCGACCTTCTATGAGGACCGCGCCGAGATCGTGCGGCGCGATCGTTCGCTCGAGACCACTCTTGAGGTCGTCGTCTCCTCCGAAGACGACGCCGAAATGCGCCGCGTTTCCATCACCAACCATGGAAGCCGCGCGCGCGAAATTCAGATTACATCCTATGCAGAGCTCTGCCTGACGTCGCAAGCGGCCGACGCCGCGCATCCCGCGTTCGCCAAATTGTTTGTGGAAACTGAATTTGTATCCGAGCTTGGCACCCTGCTGGCAACGCGGCGTAAGCAATCGGACAACGACAAGCCAATCTGGGCCGCCCATATCGTGGTCACCGACGCCGAAACGCTCGGCGATCTGGAATTTGAAACCGACCGCGCGCAATTCATTGGACGGGGCCACAGCGTTCGCGAGCCCGCCTCGATCATCGACGGCACGCCGCTTTCGGGAGCCGTCGGCTCGGTGCTGGATCCGATCATGAGCCTTCGGCGAACCGTGCGTATTCCGCCCGGCAAGACGGCGCGCGTTGTTTTTTCTACGATCGTGTCGTCATCGCGCGAGGACGTAATTAATCTCGCGGACAAATACCGCGATGCGGCCACGTTCGAACGAATCCTCGTTTTGGCTTGGACGCAAGCGCAAATCCAGCTCCATCATCTCGGCATCGGTTCCGACGAAGCGCATTTGTTTCAGCGGCTCGCTAACGTTGTTATCTATGCGGATCCCTCGCTGCGCCCGCCTTCCGAGGTGCTTACCCGCACGGCTCTCGAGCACGGGCCTTTGTGGGCGCAAGGAATTTCCGGCGACCTGCCGATCGTGCTCGCGCTGATCGATGAAGACCAGGACATCGACATCATCCGGCAGATCCTGCGCGCACACGAATACTGGCGCATGAAACAATTGCCCGTGGACGTCGTCATCGTCAACGAAACTCCGCCTTCTTACGACCAGAATTTCCAGGACTCGCTGGCCACGCTCGTGCGCGGCAATCAGCTTCGCCTGCCGTCGGAGCCCGCCGACGCGCGCGGCAGTATTTTTCTTTTACGCGGCGACATCATGGCGCCGCCCGTCCGCACGATGCTCGAGTGCGTCGCGAGAGCCGTGGTTGCGAGCCAGCGCGGCACGCTGGCTGAGCAGGTCACGCGCGCGCAACGCAGCGATCCATCGCCGCCGCGCGCCGTGCGAGCTCGCCCGGCCGGCGAAGCTCAAAATCGAGACTACGCCGCGCGCGAACTCACCTTCTTTAATGGCCTCGGCGGTTTCACGGAAAATGGCCGCGAGTACGTGACCATCCTCAGCGAGGGAACGCGAACGCCGCAACCGTGGATTAACGTGATTGCGAATCCGTCGTTCGGCTTCCTCGTTTCGGAATCCGGCGCGGGTTATACGTGGGCGTTGAACGCGCGCGAGAATCAAATCACGCCATGGTCCAACGATCCCGCCACCGACCCGCCCGGCGAAGCCATCTACATCCGCGACGACAGCAGCGGCGACGTCTGGAGCCCCACCGCGTCTCCGATTCGCCTCGAAAACGAAACCTACGTGGCGCGCCACGGACAAGGTTATTCCCGCTTCGAACTTACCTCGCAAGGAATCGTCCACGAGCTGCTCGAGTTCGTGCCGCCAGCGGACCCTGTCAAAATTTCGCGGCTTGTCTTGCGGAATGATTCCGGCCGCACCCGGCGCCTTTCCGTCATCGGTTACGCCGAATGGGTACTCGGAGATTCGCGCACCGCTTGCGCGCCTTACGTCATCACGGAAATCGATCAATCCACCGGCGCGCTCTTCGCTCGCAACGCTTGGGGCGGCGAATTCGGCGGCCGCATCGCTTTCGCCGACCTGAAAGGCCGCCAAACCTCCCTCACCGGCGACCGCAAGGAATTCCTGGGCCGCAATCGCACCATCGCTGCGCCCGCGGCCGTCGACGGCGGCGGCCAGCTCTCCGGCAAAGTCGGCGCGGCACTCGACCCATGCGCCGCGCTGCAAACTTCTTTCGAGCTGCGCCCCGGCGCGCGCATCGAAATCGTCTTCTTCCTCGGCCAGGCCGAGAATCGCGTGCGAGCGCGCGAGCTCCTCACTCGATATCGCGCCACCGATCTCGACACCGTCCTCGGCGAAGTGACGCGCCAGTGGAACGCCCTGCTCGAAACCGTGGAATTCGCGACGCCCGATCCCGCGATGGACCTGCTTCTCAATCGCTGGCTGCTCTATCAAACGCTTTCCTGCCGCATTCGCGCCCGCACCGCGTTTTACCAGGCCAGCGGCGCCTACGGCTTCCGCGACCAGCTTCAGGACGTCATGGCGCTGGTCGTCGCCAGACGCGATCTCGCGCGCCAGCATTTGTTGCTCGCTGCGTCGCGGCAGTTCGTCGAGGGCGACGTCCAGCACTGGTGGCATCCGCCCGGCGGACGCGGCATTCGCACGCGCATGTCCGACGATCTGCTCTGGCTCCCCTATGCCGTCGGCTATTTCCTCGAAATCACCGCGGACATGACCGTCCTCGACGAGCAGGTCGCTTTCCTTGAAGGCGATGCGCTCGCCGAAGGACAGAACGAAAATTATTTCGAGCCGCGCGTCTCCGAGCAGCGCGCCTCGCTGTTCGAGCATTGCGCGCGCGCTCTCGACCGCAGCCTCCGCGTCGGCGTCCACGGCCTTCCGCTGATAGGCACCGGCGACTGGAACGACGGCATGAACCGCGTCGGCATGCTGGGCAAGGGAGAAAGCGTCTGGCTGGGCTGGTTCCTGCACGTGATCCTTTTGAACTTCGCGAAACTTGCCGACGCTCGCGGCGAACACAAGCGCGCCGAAACTTGGCGCCTGCACGTGACCGCGCTGAAAGCTTCGCTCGAACGCGAAGGCTGGGACGGCGAATGGTATCGCCGCGCTTTCTTCGACGACGGCACGCCGCTGGGCTCGTCGAAGAATGAGGAATGCCGCATCGACTCCATCGCGCAAACCTGGGGAGTGATCAGCGGCGCCGCGGAACCGGGCCGCGCCGCGCGCGCCATGGCCGCCGTCGACCAGCAGCTCATCAACCGCCGCGCCGGCCTGATTCTGCTTCTCACCCCGCCCTTCGACAAAATGCCGCACGATCCCGGCTACATCAAAGGCTACGTTCCCGGAATTCGCGAAAATGGGGGCCAATACACGCACGCCGCCGTTTGGACCGTCCTCGCTTTCGCGGCGCTCGGCGACGGCGACAAAGCCAGCGAGCTGTTCCGCATGCTGAATCCCATCAACCGCACCGCCACGCGCGCCGGCGTCCAACGATATAAAGTCGAGCCTTACGTTCTCGCTGGCGACGTTTACGCCGAGCCTCCGCACGTCGGTCGCGGCGGTTGGACCTGGTACACCGGCTCTTCCGGCTGGCTCTATCGCGCCGGCATGGAATCGATTCTCGGCTTCCGCATGCACGGCATGACCTTCTCGATCGATCCCTGCGTCCCGCGCGCCTGGCCCGGCTTTTCCGTCACCTTCCGCTATCACTCCGCGGTCTACAAAATCCGGGTCGAAAATCCCGCCAACGTCATGCGCGGCGTCGCGCTCACCAAAATTGACGGCAAGCTCTGCGAAGGCTCCGCCAACATCCCGCTCACCGACGACGGCACCGAGCACAACATCCTCATCGTTCTGGGCTGATCGGTATTGGTAGGGAAGCACAAAACGTGAATTTGAAATTTGAGAATTTGAAATTTGAGAAAATTTGACGATTGGAAATAGGGCGCGCGCGCTGATTGTGCAAGGGTTAGATGTGTTTCTAATCCCGGAATCGTTATTAGAAATATCCGTGACGCGCATTGGCCTGGGCGTGACTGTGCGAGCACGACAGCCATGCGCGTTGGCGATGCGCGCAGAGATTCGGGTGTCGTCGAGGGAAGCAGTTCCTGCGGTCAGCGGCTTGGCTCGTGACGGTGATCATTAGCCTGTCGTGCCTCTGCTTCAGGCACACACGATTGAGACTGTATCGAACTCGCCCTGGCGGGTTTGCGGTGCACAAAATTAACGATTGCTGCTAGCGGTAGCTGGCGGCTTGCAGCTCGAACATTTCTGCGTAGCGGCCGCTGTTGCCGATGAGATCGCGGTGCGCGCCCTGCTCGGCGATCTTGCCGTTCTCGATGACCAGGATGCGGTCGGCCATTTTGACCGTCGAGAAGCGGTGCGAGATGAGCAGCGCCATCTTGCCTTCGGTGAGTTCGGCGAAACGCTCGAACACTTCGTGCTCGGAGCGCGCGTCGAGAGCGGCGGTAGGCTCGTCGAGAATCAGAAGCTGCGCGTCGCGCAGGTAAGCGCGCGCCAGGGCCATTTTCTGCCATTCGCCGCCGGAGAGATCGACGCCGCCCTTGAAGCGGCAGCCGAGAATCTGGTCGTACTCCATGGGCATTTTGCGAATCACGTGATCCGCAAGGCTCTTGCGGGCGGCGGCGCGAATGCGCTCCGGGTCGGCGCCGTGCGCGATGCGGCCGACGGCGATGTTTTCGTGCGCGGTCATTTCGTAGCGCGTGAAGTCCTGAAAAATCACGCCGATTTCCTTCCACAGATCTGCGAGGTCGTATTCGCGCAGGTCGACGCCGTCGAGCAGGATTCTTCCCGCTGTGGGATCGTAGAGGCGGGTGAGCAGCTTGACGATGGTCGTCTTGCCCTCGCCGTTTTCGCCGACCAGCGCGACTCGCGAACGAGGTTCAAGCTTGAAGTTGATGTCCTTCAGGATCATCCGCGAAGTTCCCGGGTAGGCAAACGACACGTTCTGGAATTCGAAGCCCTGGCGAATCGGGCACGGCGCAAGCAGCGCGTTGGGCTTGGACGAAACCTTGGGCTTCACGGCGAAGAACTCGAGCAGGTCGGTGAGGAACAGCGCCTGGTTCGCGATGCCGGAGAACGTCGAGAAGAACGACTGGATGTTCGTGCTGGCGCCGGCAATGGCGCCGGTGAGGAACGTCAAAGTACCGATAGACATCAGGCCAATCAGTGTGACGTGGATCACGTAAGCGTAGGTGGAGTAATAACCGAGCGTGCCGAGCAGCATCAACAATGCGCCGATCCACAGTTTGCGCTTGGCAAGTCCCACCGTCTGGCCGATCAGTTCGTTCGAGACAGCGATGAACCGGCGAATCAGAAACGGGCTCAGCCCGAACAGCTTCAATTCCTTGGCGCTTTCTTTGCTGCCGCCGAGGACGCGCAGGTAGTCGAGCTCGCGGCGCGAAGGCGTTTGTCGGAAGTTGAGCGAGTAGGTGAGGAACGCGAAATGCGTTTCACCGAGGAACGCCGGCACCACGCATACGATCAGCGCCAGCAGCAGCCACGGGGAAAACAGGAAAATACCGGCTGCCAAGCTGGCCGTGGTGATTCCCTGTTGAATCAAGCGGCCAGTGGACTGAATCATGCCTATGCGGTCGGTGCTCTGGACGCGGGCGCGCTCCATCTTGTCGTAGAGGATGGGGTCTTCGTAAGAAGTGAGGTCGAGCGTCGCGGCGTGCTCCATGATGCGCACGCTGGCGTACTGCGAGAATTTCTCGGCGAGCAGCGCGTCGCAATAGCCGATAAGCCGTGTGAACGTCGCGGCGATGCTGGCCAGCACGAATTCGAGCGCCACGAGCCACCAGAAATAATGTGGCACCGGTTCGTAGTAGCCCCTGAATTGAACGATATCGTCGATGATGTAACGGCCAACGACCAACAAGCAAAGCGGAATCAGCGCCGAGAACAGCTGGCAAGCCAGGTCGAAGACCACAACCCGCGGTGCGGCGTGCCACAGTATGCCGAGCACCGGAGGAATGTTCTTAAGCGCGCGGAAACGGTCGCGCCATGTGGACGACGGGGCCGTTTGATGCTTTTTGATTGCTTCGATCGCTGTGCTCATCGATGCGCTTTACCTCTCAAAGACCATCGAACTCGCGCATCAAACGCGGCGCGTACGCCCGCCAAGATGCACGTCAGAGGCCACCCAATTATTGCTTTAAGTGCAACTAGCGGTGGCACTTACGTCGGCAGAGCCACCCTAGATTGAGTGCTTTTTACGGCGGCACGGCAAGTTGTATATACAGGGTTTTCCGCGCCGCGCGCAAGCCTGCGAGCCAGCTGCGTTGTCGAAAAGAAAACGAACCTCGGCCTTGGGCTGCTGCTCAGCCAGCACGCGGAGGCGATTCGTGTTTCGCCAGGCCGGCAAGTAGCGGGTGCGGCACTAGAGAAGGAAGAATCCCAACAGAATCACGGATGCTCAGCATCGAGCGGTGCTTCATTCCCAATTTCTGAGCAACTAACTTCTTCTGAGACTGGGTGCCCATGAAAGATTCGGAGTTCGCAGAGAAGATCTCGAATTCGAGAGGCGTCTAGGGCATATGCGGTGGCAACCTGAATCGACGACCGCTAGCGACAGGCGGTTGGTGGCCAGGGGCGGCTTCCGAGACGGTCAAACTGCAAAGGCCCGCAAGGGCCGCCGTGTGCAGTCACTCCCTGTGGGACGAGGCCACCAGTCGAACGTAGCACATCGTTACAAAGAGTATCCCCTTGTCTCTGAGAATGAAATGCCGCAAATCCTGTAGAAACGGGCGCGCTGCGTCTGTCCGTTTGCGTCCAAGTTCGTCTTCACACCGCGCCCTAGGCGAGAGCTATGGTGTATAGTTTTTTCGGCGACTCAGCTGAACGCATGAGGTGGAATCCGGCCGCCCTAGCGAGAGCGGCCAAACGAAGACATCGCAGAGGGATCGTGCAGCAGAAACTTAGCGTCGGGATTCTCGGAGCCACGGGCATGGTCGGCCAGCGTTTCATTCAAATGCTGGATCGCCATCCTCAATTTGAGGTCACTGCGCTCGCGGCCTCCGATCGCTCCCACGGCAAGTCGTACGAGGATGCCTGCCCGTGGATATTGCCGGGAGAAATGCCCATGTATGCGCGGCCTCTTCGAGTCCATGCTCCGCACCCGCCGCTCGATTGCGACTTGATTTTTTCCAGCCTTCCCGCAGAAGTCGCAAGAAACTCGGAGGAGGAATTCGCGCGCGCCGGCTATCCGGTGATCAGTAACTCCTCTTCGTGGCGCATGACGCCCGACGTTCCGCTTCTGATCCCGGAAGTCAACCACCAGCATCTGCGGCTTCTCGAAACTCAACGCGCAAACCGAAACTTCGCTTCGGGCGGGTTAATCGTCACGAATCCAAACTGCTCTACGATCATGCTGGCCCTGGCGCTGGCTCCGCTTCACAACCGCTTCGGCGTTAGGGATGCTGTCGTGACCACCATGCAAGCGCTCTCCGGCGCCGGATATCCGGGCGTAGCCTCGCTTGACGCCACCGACAACGTCTTGCCTTTCATCGAGGGTGAGGAAGAAAAGATTGAGCGCGAAACCTTGAAGATACTCGGCCGCATGAACGGCAAGCAGGTCGAGCGCGCACTTTTTTCCGTGAGCGCCCAGTGCAATCGTGTCAACGTTTCCGACGGACACATGGCATCGGTCCGTGTGAAACTCTCTCGCCCTGCCAGTGTCGAAGGGATTCGTGACGCCATGTCTTCTTTCACTGGACTTCCGCAGGAATTGCATCTCTACACAGCCCCTAAACGCCCCTTGATCGTCCGTGACGAACGCGACCGACCGCAACCGCGCCTCGACCGTGAGGCCGGCGGCGGCATGAGCGTTACAATCGGCGGAATTATGCCCGACAGCGTCTTCGATTTCCGTTTCGTCGCGCTAAGTCACAACACCATTCGCGGCGCCGCAGGTGCAACGATCCTCAACGCCGAGCTGCTCGCCTCACAAGGTCACCTCGACCCACTCGCGGCGCGCCATAAGTGACAAAAACAGCGGCGCGCGGCTGAATCGGGAGTAAAGCGAACGCAGAGGGCGTGCGGGGATCAAACAAGAAGGTGACACGCGAATTGCGGCTTTTCGCAAGGGCGATCTCCCGCATGACTGTCCAACAGAAACCGGCGAAAACCGCTCTAACTAATTGAAAATGTTGGCTGGGAGGCCTGGACTCGAACCAGGATAATCAGATCCAGAATCTGATGTACTGCCAATTGTACGACCTCCCAACACGTTTA
>Ga0307475_10000306_pt1 | contig 29701 bp, 22 predicted proteins | sample atmos_gasesECM1C_FD_203317 | JGI IMG/M metagenome (GOLD analysis project Ga0307475, IMG submission 203317) | Hardwood forest soil microbial communities from Morgan-Monroe State Forest, Indiana, United States - atmos_gasesECM1C_515 | ecosystem: Environmental > Terrestrial > Soil > Temperate... | reverse complement strand
GCGGCGCGGCGCGTGCCGGAGATTGCCAACTCGATTGTGGATGTGGACCGCGCGATGCGCTGGGGGTTCGCATGGGAGTTGGGACCATTTGAAGCGTGGGACGCGATTGGCGTCGAGAAGATGGCGGGAGCGGTCGAGCGTGAGGGGAAGAGGATTCCAGAGGTGGTCAGCAAAGTACTCGCGTCGCCTAAGAAATCGTTTTATGAGTATGAAAAGGGGAGCACGAAATATTTTGATTTGGCGACGAGCGCGCTAGCGCCTATTCCGGAGGCGCCGGGGATCATTATTTTGAAGTCGCTGAAGGATCGCGCGACGGTGGTACAAAGCAATTCCGGAGCGAGCTTGATCGACCTGGGCGACGGCGTGGTGTGCTGTGAATTCCACTCGAAGATGAATTCGATCGGCAGCGATCTGGTGGCGATGATTCACGCGGGCATCGAGCGGCTGGGAAAAGAGTTCGACGCGATGGTGATCGGGAACCAAGCGCCGAATTTTTCCGTCGGCGCAAACCTGATGCTGGTGCTGATTGGCGCGCAGGAAGGCGAGTGGGACGACATACACATGGCGGTGCGACAATTCCAGCGCGCCAACATGGCGATCAAGTACGCGACGCGGCCGGTGGTTGCAGCGCCGCAAGGAATGGCGCTTGGCGGGGGGTGCGAGATCAGCCTTCACTCGGCGCGTATTCACGCCGCAGCAGAAGCTTACATTGGGCTTGTCGAGACGGGCGTGGGCTTGGTTCCAGGCGGCGGCGGGACGAAAGAAATGTTGATTCGTGCGAATGAACACGCGGCGGGACAGGAGGACCTGGATCTTTTCCACGCGCTCAAGCCGATTTTCCAGAATATTGCGATGGCGAAAGTGTCGACCAGCGGGGAAGAGGCGCGCTCGCTTGGGTATCTACGACCGTCGGATTTAATCGCGATGAACCGCGACCGGCAGATCGCGGACGCGAAGCAGACGGCGCTTTCCATGGTCCGCGCGGGATACCATCCGCCTGCGCCCGCAGAAATTCGCGTGCTGGGTGAGGAATTTCTTGCCGCCGCGAAGCTCGCCATTCACATGCTGATGCGTGGCGAATACGCGAGCGCGCATGATGCGGTAGTGGCGCGAAAAGTGGCTTCCATTCTCGCGGGTGGGGGAATCACGGCGCCGCAGACGGTGTCCGAACAATACATCCTCGATCTCGAACGGGAAGCTTTCGTCAGCTTGTGCGGCGAACGGAAGACGCAGGAACGCATCGCCTACACGCTCAAGACGGGAAAACCGCTTCGAAACTAGCCCTCTGGCACTTTCCCGCGCTGGTTAATATCTCGCAACTATTTTCCGAATACGGGGTTACTCCAGACGGGGTTTTATGCATCTAATAGGCCAGCGATACGCTCTGGGGTAACTGGGCGGGTCAGGGGAAATAGATGCCCGCTGGTTCTTGGGGAACTCTTCGACCTGATCCTCGCAATACAAGATAAATCGCCAAGGAGAAGTAGATGAACTGGAAAGCGGTTCGAAAATACATATTCGTGGCGGTGGCGGGGGCAGGACTTCTAACTCTTACGGCTTGCGGCGGTGGTGGTGGCGGCGTGGTTCAGCCCCCTCCTCCACAGGGCAATTTCACCAACGCCTCTTTCATAAACAACTACGCATTTTTCTATCAAGGGTCGGATGCATTCGGTAACCCCCTTGCGGTGTCCGGCGAACTCGTTGCTGATGGGCAGGGACACATTACGAGCGGCTTGATCGACGTCGACATATTCAATTCGCTCCCACTGGTAGCTGCGCAGATTCTTTCAACGTCGACGTATTCGGTCAACGCGGACGGTCAAACCTCGGTCACGCTCAACTTGAACGGTGCCGTCATCACGTTGCAATTGACGCTCGCTTCGAGCGCGCATGGATTGATCACTCAATTTGACGTCAATGGCAGCGGAAGCGGTACGATCGACGCACAGAACGCGGCACAACTATCGACTGCGCTCACCGGGAACTTCGCTATCAACGTTTCGGGAGTCGACAGCACCTTCGAAGAGACAACCATAAGCGGAAACCTCCTTGTTAACGCCGGGGGAACAATCCCTTCGACGCAATCCGTGTGGGATGTTGTTGAGGCAGGCGTGGCGGTGGACAAAGATGACACGGGCGTGAATGGCAGTTTGACGCCGGATGCTTTGAACGCGGGACACGGCACCATCAGCATTTCCAGTCCGACTGCCAACATAAATGGTGTTGCCCCACTCGTTTTCACCTACTACGTAGTGGATACTACGCACCTAAAGATCATCGAAATTGACAACGCGTTCTTCACTGCCGGCGAAGCCTTCGCGGCGCCGGGAGCTTCGACGCAGCTCGCGAATGCGAGCTTCGCGTATACAGCAAGCGGCGAGTCATCGCGGCTTACCCCGCAAGCTGTGGGTGGAGTATTCGTCAGCAACGGATCGGGCGGCATCACCGGCGGGGTACAGGATTTGAATCGGAACGCGTCGGGAAATGGCCACATCAAGCAGACGCTTCAGGCTTCGACGGCTACAGCAGACGCAAGCCTGGCCCGAATCGATTTGATTCTCAACGCAAACGGCACGAACTTCGAGTATGCCGCCTACCCAACGCTCGACGGCAGAGTGTTGCTCTCTGAAATTGACGGAAAGCAGGCAGTGGCGAGTGGCACAGCGTTCCAGCAAACGGCGGTGAATCCGGTGCAGGGATCGTATGCGATCAATCTTTCGGGATTGGCCGTGAATCAAAGCGTTGATTTCGCTCAGGATGTCATCGGACAAGTGACGATTGCGGCGGGTGGAGCGACCAGCGGAACGCTGCAGATTAACAACCTCTTTGTCGCGCCGCCGGTGCCGAATGTCGTGCTCGACAGCAAGAGCATGCTCGCGGCACTGGATAATCCTGTAACCGGGCGCGGCAATCCGTTCACGTTACAATCGACTGAGCTTGGCAGCAGCGGCTTTACTCTGTCGTACTACGTTGTCGACGACGAGACAGTGCTACTGCTCGAGATGGACAGCATACGCGTGTCAACAGGACTCATGCTCAAGCAGTAGTAGCTCATCGATTGCAGACGAAATAGTCCTCCGGATAGCCCAAGAAGATGGGCTGGTCCGGAGGATTTTTCTTTTGGACTTGGTTTCTCCATCGCAGTAACTTATTTTCCCTGCGCACGTCCAACAGGCCAGTCGATTCATGGTTGTCTGTCGACGTTTGCCCTGTCGGCTTGATATCCGCGCCCAAGTTAAGTTGATTTCGTGATTCGTTGCCGATAGCATCGCGGGGCCAAACGAAAAGCGGGTTTCGGGTCCTTCGAAAGCAGACACATTCGGAAGCGAGGTGGTCCTATGCGGGCGAAATGGAAGCATCTGCGTGCGCTGGCGGTACTGCTCGCGGCCAGTGCAACCGTGCCGGTGTTTCTCGCGCGGGCCGTGCGTGGAGAGGGTGGAGAGCCTCGGTTCTTTGCCATCGCGAACGCGCGCATCGTGCCGGTCTCCGGAGCCGTAATTGAAAACGGCACCGTAGTCGTTGCAAAAGGCTTGATTCAATCTGTCGGCGCACACGTCACGGTTCCTCCTGAGGCCTGGGTGATCGATGGCAAAGGCCTGACGGTTTATCCCGGGCTGATCGATGCCGGGACCGACCTCGGCATGCCGAAGGAAGAAGGGACAGAGGAATCGGCGGCTGCGACGGGAAGAGGTCGCGGGCGCCGGCGACCGGCGGTGTCTGGACCCATTTCGATGGGCCCGGAAGATCGCCCGAGTACGACGCCGTGGCGAGTGGCGGCCGACGAATTGAAGGTTGCTGACAAACGAATCGAGAGCTGGCGCAACGCGGGATTCACGACTGCGCTGTCCGTGCCGGACGGAGGAATTTTCTCCGGGCAAGCGTCATTGATCGATCTGGCCGGTGAACGGCCGGGCGACATGGTGGTGAAGCCACTCGCGGCCGTTGCGCTGTCGTTTAAGGGCAGCGGATTTTACGGGTTCCCGAGCTCGTTGATGGGAACGATTGCGTACATTCGCCAGGTGATCGATGACGCCGCGTGGTACGAGCAAGCAGCTGCGGCCTACGAAGCGAGTCAGAATAAGTACCAGCGGCCAACATACGACCGCGCCGAGATGGTCGTTGGCGAAGCGCACCTTAGAAAGGAAATTGTCCTATTGCCAGCCAACAATTCCGTGCAGATTTTGCGCGGCATGCAGCTGGCAAATGAGTGGAACATTCCTGCGGTGCTTTATGGCGGCCAGCAGGGGTACGCTGTCGCCGAGCCTCTGGCTTCCAAGAGAGTACCGGTGCTGGTCAGTCTGAAGTGGCCGACGCGGGGGAAGGACCCGGACCCGGACGCCGAGCAAACGCTGCGCGAGTTGCGTTTTCGCGATCGCGCGCCCGGGACGCCTGCGGCTCTGGTGAAAGCGGGAGCGAAGTTTGCCTTTTATTCCGACGGGCTGCCGGGGCCGAAAGAGATTTGGAAGGCAGTGAAGAAGGCGCTCGACGCAGGCCTTGCGCCCGATGCGGCGCTGCGCGCATTCACGCTCGATGCCGCGAGTATCCTCGGTGTGAGCGATCGCCTGGGATCGATTGAGCCGGGGAAGATTGCGAATCTGGTCGTAACCGACGGGGATATTTTCAACGAGAAAACGAAAGTGAAGCATGTGTTCGTTGACGGGCGTTGGTTTGAAATTCACGAAGCGCCACCCAGTGAAAAAAAAGACGACAAAAAAGAGGCGGCTGACCCAACGGACGATGATGCAAGTTCGTTCGAGGAAGCCGCGGGGGGCAGCCGATGAAACGCGCGATTCTGTCGATCGCACTTTTGTTCCCGGCGCTTATGCCCAGTTCAGCGGTAGCGCAAAACTCGAACGCAATCTTCATTCAAAATGCGACTATATTGACGGTCACACACGGAAACATCGAGCACGGTTCGATCCTAATAAGGGGCGGCAAGATTGCCGCGGTAGGCGCGGATTTGAAAGCTCCTGCGGGTGCCACTGTGATCGATGCCAGCGGGCAATTTGTAATGCCCGGAATCGTCGACTGCCACTCGCATATTGCGGTCGACGGAAGCGTGAATGAAGGAGCGCCGGCGGTCTCCTCGATGGCTCGCATCCCGGACGTATTGAATCCCGAGGATCTGGATATCTATCGCGATCTGGCGGGCGGAGTGACGGCGGCCAATATTTTGCACGGCAGCGCGAATCCGATTGGCGGCCAGACCATCGTGATCAAGTTGCGCTGGGGCAAGCCGGCAAGCGAGCTTCCATTCGAGGGCGCGCTTCCAGGGATCAAGTTCGCACTCGGCGAGAATCCGAAGCGCTCGAATTTCCCGCCGCCGCCCGGCGCTCCGCAACGGTATCCCGCGACGCGCATGGGCGTCGAAGAAGTGATTCGGCAGGCATTCACGGAGGCGCGCGAGTACAAGAAGCAATGGGACGATTACAAAGTGCGAACGGCTGCCGGCGAGCAAAATCTGATTCCGCCGCGGCGCGATGAAAAGCTTGAGCCCTTAGTCGAGGTGATGGAAGGGAAGCGCTACGTACACGCGCACTGCTATCGCGCAGATGAAATTCTGATGCTGTTGCGCGTGGCCAAAGAGTTCGGATTCAAGGTCCGCACTTTCCAGCATGTACTGGAGGGTTACAAAATAGCCGATGAAATTGCGGCTTCCGGTGCGGGTGGCTCGACGTTTTCGGATTGGTGGGCGTACAAGATGGAAGCATTCGATGCGATTCCGCACAACGCTGCTTTGATGGCCGACCGCGGCGTGGTGGTCTCGGTGAACTCGGACGATGCCGTGGAGGCAACCCACCTCAATCAGGAGGCAGCCAAGAGCATGAAGTACGGCGGACTTTCGGCGAATGACGCGCTGAAGTTGGTGACGCTCAATCCGGCGATTCAGCTCGGAATCGACAATCGCGTTGGCTCGGTCGATGTGGGCAAGGACGCGGACCTGGTCATCTACGATCACGACCCGCTGAGCGTGTACGCGGTGGCTCAGAAAACGCTGATTGACGGGCAAGTTTATTTCGACCGCGCGCGCGACATCGCTCAGCGCACAGATATCGAAAAGGAAAAACAGGCGCTGATCGAAAAGGAAAAGAAAGCGAGCGAAGCAGAAAAGAAGGCGGAGGAAAAGCCCTCGGAAAAGTCCGAAGGAAAGCGCCAAAAGAAACCGGACAAGAAAAAGCTCACGGTCGAAGGCGTTGCGGGAGGACCGCAATGAGAATACAAAGATTGCTTATCCTCACCATGGCAATCGCTGTCGTGTTGGTTTCTGCACTTTCTACATCTGGACAGAGTGTGACCGACGTCTACGCGATCAAGGGCGCGAGGATTTATACACTCGCCGGGGCGCCGATTGAAAACGGCACGGTAATTATTCGTGACGGCAAAATCGCGGCGGTGGGCGCCAACTTGGAAACTCCGTCGGGCGTGCAAGTGATCGATGCGACCGGACTGGAAGTTTATCCCGGAATGTTCGATCCGATCACGCAACTGGGATTAAACGAGGTAAGCGCGGTCTCGGCCACAGTAGACATCAGCGAGCTGGGCGACTACAACCCGGAGATCGTGGCCGCGACGGCTGTGAATCCGGCGAGCACGCATATTCCCGTGACGCGGGCAAACGGAATCACACACGTGATTGCAGTGCCCGGCTCGAGCACATTCGATCTGGGAACCGGCGGCATAATCGGCGGACAGGCGTCCGCCTTTCACTTGGTTGGTTGGACGATGGAGGAAATGCAGATCAAGCGCTCGGTGGCCATGTTCGTCAACTGGCCGTCGCTGACCACACGAACGTTTGATTTTTCGACGTTCAGTTTCAAGGACAAGCCGTATGCCGACGCGAAAAAGGAGTATGACAAGGCAGTCAACGACCTGAGCGATTGGCTCGACCGGGCGCGACACTACGCGCAAGCTTCAGAAAAGGGGTCATCGACTCAGTTCGAGCGAGATCTGAAACTGGAGGCGCTCGTGCCGGTGGTGGAGGGTAAGCTACCGGTGTTGGTGGCGGCCAGCAGGGCACGCGACATCCGCAACGCAGTGGAATTCTGCAGCAAGCAGAATCTGAAAATGATTCTCGCCGACGGCGCCGAAGCCTGGAAGGTGAAGGAACTCCTGAAAGGAAGAAAAATCCCAGTGATCCTGGGACCTTCGCAGCGGCCGGCCACCGAAGAGGATGAGCCGTACGACAGAACGATGACGCTGGCTTCGGAGCTGCACGCAGCGGGAATTCCCATTGCGTTTGCGAGTTTCGGCACGGCGTTTTCACGGCGGCTTCCCCAATACGCTGGTACGTCGGTTGCGTACGGCCTGTCCCATGAAGAAGCCCTCAAAGCGGTAACGCTCAATGCGGCGCAGATGTTTGGCATCGCAGATGAGCTTGGGACGATTGAGAGGGGGAAACTCGCCGACCTCATCGTAACGAACGGTGATCCGCTCGAACTTCAAACGCAGGTGCGATATCTATTTATCAAGGGGCAGCTTACGAGCACGGATAACCGGCACCGGGATCTCTACGAGCAATACCGGAAGCGTCCCGCCGCGTCGCACTGACGGAGCAGGTTTAGATGAGCACGTCGCGCGGACTCTTTGCAATGCCGCTCCCAATTTTGCGACTGTTTCCCTTGGCGTGCATGCACCTTTCTCTTAGCCTGTGGGCGATGGCATAATTCGGATACTCTTTCATCGTTTTGATTATCCCGAATCTTTCTTGCCCACCGGGCATCCCATGCGAAACGGGGCTGGGGCGCGGCGGCATTCGCTGAAGGGGGTCAGCATGCATTTCGTGCGCGCGAGACGCAATCTCTTTTTGTCCAGTTTCGTTCTTGTGGCCACCCTCATCGGCTGCGGCATTCATTCCGGTGAGCAAGACGCTGCGAGAAAGCCACCGCGCCGTCCAACGATTGTCTTCATGACGGATTTTGGAACGGCGAACGATGCCGTAGCCATCTGCCGAGCTGTGATTCTTCAGATCGTCCCGGACGTTCGCATTATGGATATCACGCATCAGGTGACACCATTTTCCATTGAGGAAGGCTCGCGATTTCTTTCAGGCGTGACTCCCTATTATCCGGCGGGGACCGTTTTCTTGGTGGTTGTGGATCCTGGCGTTGGAACTTCGCGCAAAGCGATCGTGGCGAAGTCGAAGAAAGGCCAGTATTTCGTGCTTCCGGATAATGGCTTGATCACACCGGTCGCCGACCGGGATGGAATTGAAGGCGTCCGAGAAATCACGAATCCAGCGTGGATGATCGGCGACAAAGTTTCATCTACTTTCCATGGCCGTGACATTTTTTCTCCCGCTGCTGCATATCTCGTGGCGGGTGAAGATTGGACGCAAGCAGGTCCGGAAGTGAAGAATCTCGTGCGGCTACAGTCACGGCTGGCCAAAGTGACCGGCAGAGGAATCGAAGGAGAAATTATCGCCCTCGACGATCCCTTCGGCAGTTTGATTACGGACGTTTCGGGCGACGATTTCAAGAAACTCGGCTATGCTTTGGGCGAAAAAGTGAGCGTCGCAATCGATAAAAAGCCGTTTACGATGCCTTACGTGAAGACGTTCATGGATGTGCCGGTGGGTCATCCGTTGCTTTATGTGGATTCGCGCGGGCGAGTCGGGTTTGCGCTGAACGAGCGCGATTTCTCGAAAACCTACAAAATTTCACCCCATGTGCCAGTCTTCATTCCTAAGAAAGGCGAGTAGTCCGAGGAGGCCATATGAAAAGGGCGGCATGCAAATTGCACCTCGAGTTTCGTAGCGTCGGGTTGCCGGCCGCCTGCGCGGCTTTTCTCGCGCTGGTTGCGTGTTTCGCTTCTTCGGTGTACGCGCAGGGCTATCGGGGCGCGATTCGCGGTGTTGTTCGCGACACTTCCGGTGGCGTCATCGTTGGCGCGAAAGTGACGGTGCGAAGTCCGGCGACTGGCCTCCTGCGCGAAGCAACTACCGCGGATGACGGTGGTTACATGATTTTGGAATTGCCGGCAGGCGAATATGACGTGATCACCGAAGCCAAGGACTTGTCGACGCCAAAGCATACGGTGATTGTTCAGGTGGGAGCCGAGACTGCGCTGGACATTACGTTGTATCCCTCTTCGACCAAAGTGAACGTGGAGGTGACGACCGCGACGCCCTTGGTGGAGACATCTCAAGACGTTCTCGGAGGAACCGTCGATCAGCAACTCGTTAACGAGCTGCCTCTCAATGGCCGCGACTTCGGCAAGCTCGTGGCGTTGGTGCCGGGCGTTATCGTGGAGGGATCCGGAGTGGCGGGAACCGAAAAGGGCTTTGGGCAGTTTAATATCAACGGAAACCGCGATCGCTCGAACAACTACACGCTCGATGGCACCGACAATAATGACCCCTGGTTCAACAACTCGGCGCTCAATCAAGTGGGCATCACCGGCGCACCCGCGACACTTCTGCCGATTGATGCGATTCAGGAATTCAACCTGCAGAGCCAGTTTCCGGCCGAATATGGTCGGAACAGCGGCGGGGTGGTGAACATCATTACGAAATCAGGCACGAATGACATTCACGGCACGGCGTTTGAATACTTTCGAAATTCATTTTTCGACGCCCGCAATTACTTCAATCCGGTCGGAGAAAACCAGACCCTGTTCATCAACAACCAGTTCGGAGGGTCGCTGGGTGGGCCGATCGTGCACGACAAGACGTTCTTCTTCGGCGCGTACGAAGGACAGCGCGAGCGCGTAGGCTCCAATTTCGAGCTATCTGTGCCGACGCAATCGGAGATTCAAAAAGCGGCCGCTCTCGCGCTAGCGCAACCCGCGGGGATAGGCATCAATGAGCAACCGCTTCTGGCGCTTCTGAGCTATTTCCCGACGAATACAACGAACTCGGATCAGATTCCCGGCGTGGTCAACGACACAAACAATCTGGACAATTTCATTCTGAAGCTGGATCACCGCTTCAACAGCGTCCATTCGTTCGCGGTGCGATATGCCTTCGGACAAAACCAGCAGGAGTTCCCGTTCGGGTCGCTGGGCGGCTTCGGGAGCGGGTCGCGCCTGGCGCCGTTCGCGCAGATTTCGCCTACCCGCGTGCAGGTCATTTCGGCGAGTCTCCTTTCCACGCTCAGCCCGTCGCACATTAACGAGTTGCGGTTTGGCTACACGCGCTTCCGCAATTCGTTCACGAGCGCCGACGCGCTGAATCCCAAAGCGATCGGTCTCGATTTTGGCACGGCCCACGCGGGAATCCCGGAAATCGATTTCGACTCGATTTTCGAGAATCTTGGCGCGACGGTTTTCAGCATTCCGCGAGCGCGCCTGAGTCAAAACTACCAAATCCTCGACAACTTCACATGGATTCGAGGCAAGCACACATTGAAATTCGGTGGCGAGTACCGTCGCGCGTGGGTCAGCGCGTTCAACGACAACTTCGAGCGCGGACTGATTCAATTCGCGCCGTGTGGCTGCTTCCCGAACCAACAGCCGGGAAACCAACCCGTTCCTAGGCAGGTGGACATGCTTGCGGAGTTCTTTCTCGGTCAGAGCACCTTCGCCTCGGCGGAGACAGGAAACACGCAGCGGACCACCTACAACAACGGCCTCGCATTTTTTGCGCAGGACCAGTTTCGCATCCGCCAGAACTTGACGGTCACATACGGCCTGCGCTGGGAATATTTCGGCCCCATCAGCGAGGAGCATGATTTGCTATCGAACTTCCCCGGGCCTTTCTCCGCCACGCAGCAGCTCGAGCTTGTGGGTCGCGGAGGCTTGAACGGCGCCTACCATCGCGACCTGAACAATTTCGGTCCTCGCGTGAGCATTGCCTGGAGCCCGTTTCACAATACCGTTGTGCGCGCCGGTTACGGAATTTATTACGACTACATCCCGCAGGATCTGATGATCGCGAATTTCACAAACTCCGCGGGATTGGCTACCAATCCAATCGGTCCCGAACCGGTGCTCGACGTCAACTACAATAAGGGAGCGTTCAACGGGACGGCTCCTGGCCCTGTTTTCGCCGGACTCGCTACCACGAACAGTATTTTCGTGACGCCCCGCAACCTGGAAACCCCCTACGTCGGCGAATGGAACCTGAACATTCAGCAGCAATTGTCCAAAGGTGCGGCGATTGAGATCGGCTATCTAGGCAGCAAGGGAACGCGGTTGACGCGGTTGTTCGATGCGAATCAGGACGGCGAGAATCCGGCCTTTGCGCAGGTCGCGACGTTCGCCACGATTTCCGATTCGACGTACAACGCGCTTCAAGTGCAGGCTCGATTCTCGAATTGGCACCGCTTTTCCGGGTTCTCCGCTTACGTCTTTTCGAAGTCCCTCGACGGCGCCTCGGACGGAATCGATTTCAATGGTTCGACGGCTGCGTTTCCGCAGGATTCAGACAATCTGAAAGCCGAGAAGGGACCGTCGACGTTTGACGCGCGGCATCGTTGGACAACGGCGGTGAACTACTCGGTGCCAGTGTGGGAAGCCCTGCCGCAGAAGCTGACACAAGGATGGCAGTGGAACACGATCGTAACCGCGATGTCGGGCCAGCCGATTGGGATCATCACCGGCGGCGGATTTAACGGGCGGCAGCGGCCAGATGTGGTGCCCGGCGTACCCCAGATTTTTCATCACAGCCCGGCGTTCGGCTACATCAACCCCGCCGCTTTCAGTGCTCCCGCCGGGGAAGACGGCGATCTAGGGCGCGACGCCGTGTACGGGCCTGGGTTCTGGAACATTGACTTTTCGCTGACGAAGGACACGCCGCTCACTGAGCGGCTGAAGCTGCAGCTTCGCGCCGAATTCTTCAACATCTTCAATCATCCGCAGTTCGCGCTCCCGGGCGGAGTTATTTCTCCGGGCCCGGCGCCCGTGAACTGCCCTGGATGCTTCTCCACGCAAACTCCGGACGTGGCGCAAGGTAATCCGGGACTCGGTGGTGGCGGGCCGCGAGTGCTGCAATTCGCGGCGAAGTTCATCTTCTGACTAGCAGCAACTGCCCGCGACAACTGCGGCTCAAATTCCGCTTACACGGCGCTTGGATTTATAGGGGCGCCCTTTTTTCGCGTTCGCTTGCCTATCGCCCCGAATCTCCACGTATTGGGTTGTTCAATAAGCCCCCTCGCAGTACGAACGTACTATTGCCGCACTTTAGCGGCCGCCTCGAAAATCACTCTATCAGGGGCACTTAACCTCTCAGATTGGGGACGGCGAGTATCGCCGGAAATCACCTATGGCGCCACTATCGAAAGAAACGGTCGAAACCGCAAATTCTGCCGGGGAATTCTCTGCTTCACAGGTGAAGGCATCGGCCAAGCCGCCTTCGGGCCATATGCGCGCAGACGCAGTCTCCCTTGAGGTTCCCGTCAAAGTGCATGGATCTCGCCTCACCGAAGTGGTGCGAGGAATCGCGCCGAACACCGAACCATTTGCAGAGCAGACCACCACAATGATTGTGTTCCCGCAGGGCGGCGTGTTGAGGATGTCAACGGCCGTTGGCGTGGGACAGATGCTGGTGTTGACAAATCTAAATTCGCGGCAAGATGCTATCTGTCGCGTCGTCAAGGTCCGGACATTTTCCAACCTCCAAGGTTACGTCGAGGTGGAGTTTACGCATGCACAACCAGGTTATTGGGGAATGCAATTTCCGTCCGGGGGTTCTGCGCCGCAGACCAAGGGCGCTGTTTCAGTACCTCCGGTCGAACGACAAGCAGAGCTGAAAGAAAAGACAGCGGCGGATATCTCATGGGCTCCGGCGCCGCCTGCGGCGAAGCCGTTCGATACGCCGCCTGCCAGTGAAATCCGGCCGGATTCTGCATTGCCTCCCACGCCGGTATTCGTCCCACCCACGCGCCCAGTCAGCGCGTTTATTAACATCGGTTCCCAGGAAGATGTGCAAGCGTCTGCGTCCGCGACAGTGACGACCAGAGCGGGAGCCCCTTTCGAGATCAGACAGGAAGGCCCTGCTGCAGCTACGCCGAAAATCAGCGCGCCAGTCGACCTTCCAGCAGCGCCGCCTTCCCTGCCACCTTCGACGCTTTCGATGTCCGAACTGCGTGGGGACGAACAGGCAGCGCCGGACAGTTCAGGAATCGATTCACAGGTGGCGGTCGAAGAACAGCAAGAATCTTCGATGGGTGGCGTTGGGCATTCCGAAAATGCACACAGCACGTTCGGCAGCCTGTCGGGAGGCGCGTCGCTTGACTCCGAGACAGTAACCTCGGAAAAAGCAGCGCAATCACACCCGAACTGGGCGCTGGTTGGATTGTCGGTCGCGGCACTACTCGCGATTATCGCAGGCGGTTTTTTCTACTGGCACAGCCGGACGGCGAGCCACAGCACGGCTATGGAAACGAATGCGAGTTCCGCTTCTCAAATCGCCGCAGCTTCGAATGCCGGCCAATCGGCCCCTTCTCACACCGAGCAGGCGGTTTTTCCGCCTTCACCTCAACCCATAGCGTCGAGTGCACCCTCGAACGACATTGTTGCCCCCGTGAGTGCACCGTCACGATCGCCATCACCCAATAAAAATTCGACACCGCCGCCAGCGCGTCAGCCAGCCGTTTCCGAGCGCCCAGCGGTACCGAGCTCCGCACCGCCAACGATGATGGCGCAACCTGTGAATGCGCACCCTATGGCCTCACCGCGCACCGATGCCAGCCAAGCTATCGATGCCCCTTCGCTCGAGGCCATCCCGGCTTCCGGTTCCGCAGACTCTGGGGCGGTTCCCGGAATCATCGGGTCGAACAGCGCTGCGCCAGCTCCTCCCGAGGTGAAGCCTGAAGCCGCGATCAAAGTTGGTGGCCAGGTCACCGAGCCCGTCCTGGTTTCAAAAGTCGCGCCTGTTTATCCGGTCATCGCGAAGGAGGCAGGAATCACGGGAGATATCGTCATCAAGACCAACCTCGACAAAAATGGCAACGTAATTCATATGGAAGTCGTGTCCGGCCCGAGTATGCTTCGCCAGCCTGCCCTGGAGGCGTTGCGACGGTGGAAGTATAAGCCGTCGACGCTAAACGGCGAGCCGGTACCGGTGACCATCCTCGTGACGCTCAAGTTTCATCGCTAGAAGCCTCTTTTACGACAGCACCTTGTTTCAATCAGTGACTGGGACGGTCTGCATCGCGCGTTTCTTTTTCGACTCCCCTGCATCCAATGAGATATTCTAGGCAACGGTGGAAATGCGTTGAATCGAGGTGTTTCATGCGTGAGGCAGTAATCGTAAGTGCGGTGCGAACGGCCGTGGGCAAGGCACCAAAAGGGACGCTGCGGACGACACGTCCAGATGATCTGGCTGCTACGGCAATCAAGGAAGCCGTAGCGCGCGCCAAGGGTCTTGACCCGAAGGAAATCGAAGACGTTATCCTGGGCTGCGCGATCCCGGAGGCGGAGCAGGGAATGAATGTGGCGCGAATCGCGTCGCTGCGCGCGGGATTGCCAACCGACGCTTCGGCCATGACGATCAATCGGTTTTGCTCGTCGGGCTTGCAGGCCATCGCCATCGCAGCCGAGCGAATTATGTCTGGGCAGGGCGATGTTGCTGTCGCCGGTGGCACCGAATCCATGAGCATGGTCCCGATGGGCGGCAACAAAGTGGCGCCGAATCCATGGTTGATGGACAACTATCCGGACGCCTATCTCGGTATGGGTTTAACTGCCGAAAATCTGGCCAAGAAATTCAGCATCACCAGAGAACAGGCCGACGAGTTTTCCTACGCCAGCCACCAGAAGGCCATTGCCGCAATCGCGGCAGGCAAGTTTAGAGATGAGATTGTGCCGGTCGAAGTGAGCTATACGGTTTTCGAGAACGGCGCGAACGGCAAGTCCAACCAAACGAAGCCGAAAACTACCAAGCTGACGTTTGACACCGACGAAGGTCCGCGTGCCGATACTTCCTTAGAAATACTGGCCAAACTCAAGCCGGCATTTCATGCACGGGGCGTGGTTACGGCAGGGAATAGCTCTCAGATGAGCGACGGCGCAGCGATTTCAGTTGTGATGAGCGCTGAACGCGCTCGCGCGCTAGGAATCAAGCCGATGGCGCGCTTCATCTCGTTTGCGACGGCTGGCTGTCTGCCGGAAGAAATGGGCGTCGGGCCGGTGTACGCGATCCCGAAGGCGCTCAAGATTGCGGGGCTCACGCTCGATCAGATTGACGTGATCGAGCTCAATGAAGCATTCGCCGCGCAGGCGCTCAGCGTGATCAAGCTCGCGGGGATCGATCCGGCGAAAGTGAATGTGAACGGTGGTGCCGTCGCCCTGGGTCATCCGCTCGGTTGCACGGGTGCCAAGCTCACCGCCACGATCCTGCGAGAGCTCGAACGCCGAAACGCGCGCTATGGTCTCGTTACCATGTGCGTGGGCGGCGGAATGGGCGCCGCCGGAATCTTCGAACGCGCCGCCTGAGCAGGGCCGTTACTTTTTCGTTGCGTTCGCTGACCACAACGGCTGGTAAGGTCCGTCGCCGACCCGGAACGTTTCTTCGATGTGCGTCGATTTCTCTTTGATATCGGAGTAAATCGCGCGCATCTGCATCGTCCCGCCATCCATCTCAAATCTCGACTCGGTGACCAGATTCTCGCCGTTCCACCGCGCGTGCCCTATGACTGCGCCCGCGAAGTTCCCGACCGTCATCGTGATATACGACTGTTGTTTCGGATCCCAGGAAAGTACCTGATGCCCGACTTCCTTACCGAGTGGGCCATTGGCCTCGAAGTCAGCGAGGATTGAAAAGCCGCCCGGCCCCGGCTGTGCCTTGTACCAGCCCGTCGCTTTCCCTCCCTGTGGGATCATAGGCGACTTCGCGTATTCGCTATCCACGTTCCAGGTGCCGACCAGGAAATTCAACTTGATCATTTCCGGACCTGGCTGTGCTGCGGTCATTTCGGGTTTCGCCGCGTCCCGGATCGTCGTCTTGTCCTGTGTGGCCGCCACGCAAGTCACCAACGTCACTACCAGAGCAAACGACTTCAGGATTGCAACTCTTGATTTCATGGACTCTCCTTATTGGTTTGCGCGGTTCACCGCGTTTCGAATTCACTTCTTTGGTTTCCAAAGGCCCACCGTGTTGCCTTCCGGATCCTGCATCCATGCGAATGTTCCGGTTGGGATTTCTGCCGGTGGAACCAGTATCTTTCCGCCGAGTCTTGTCGCTTTGTCGAGATACGCTTGGACGTCCTCAACTTCCACGTAGAAGATCGTATAGTGTTGCGGCTCGTGGCCGAGCGCTGTGATGTGACCGGTGATTCCGCCGCCGGTGTCGATCATCGCGGCGGGTCCGGCTTCCGCGATTTTCCAGCCAAACAGGCTCCCGTAGAATTCTTGGGTCTTTTTGCTGTCCCTGCATCCGATTTCGAAATGCACAACCGGGTGTGCCATCGCGTCTCCTTTGTGATCGTCCATCGTGGATTTCGCAGCATCGGTAGTCGCCGATTTCTCCTGCCCGGCTGCCACGCAAACCATCAGCGCCACAGCCAGACCAAATCCCTCCAGCATGGCCAAGTTTGATTTCATGGAGTTCTCCTGAATGGTTTGCGCCGTTCCCTGCGCGTGGAATCTATTTCTTGGGTTGCCATGTGATATCACCTCTCCCTTGCGTTCGTGACTCGTGGAAGGATTCTGGTCAGCCCATCGGCCTAGCGCGACTCAAGTGTCGTGACTTGTGGCTGAGGCAGTCCGTGGGTTGAAAACCGGAATTGTGCGTCGTGCACAGGGCCGGAGCCTTCGATGGTAAGCCAGGCGAGGGCATCGTTCAAGGAATCGACGGTCACGCAGAATCCGCGATTCCGAACGATAAATTCCACGCGCCCGCTCCACACTTCATCCGTAGCCACTTCGAAAGAATATCTTTTCCCGGGGAGCAAATTGCCGGCCGCGAACAGCCGGATCTTCCCGCCCTTTCCAGGCTCCGCGCGCGCCTCGAGAGGGAACCAGCGCTTGAGCTCTTCGGCGTTCGTAAGCGCCTTCCAGACCGACTCCGCAGAGGAGGCCATGTCAATTTGCTTTTCGATGATTTGCGTTTTCTGTTTCTGCTTCGCTCCCGTCAGGGCTTTTTCTCGAACGGCTCTTTGAACTGCGATTCGTTCGCCGGCGGAAATCCGGCGCCAACGGGAGCAGGGAAGATCGCGGCCAGACGTTCGACGGCGGCTTCCATTTGCACTTTGACTTGCGCGGTCACCGCGGAATCGGGATTCCAAATCATGACGCGCACTCCCAGCATGCGCTGCGGGCCCATCGAAAACCCCTTCAGTTCGAGTGTTCCTCCGATTTCCTTCCACGAAATCGCCGCTTCCCATTTCGTAACCGCCAACACGCCTCCGGTCACTTTCGCGCCTCCGCGCAACACCAACTCGCAGCTCTCTTGCGGCTTGCCGATTCGGCCGGACGTCGTAAGCCACTGCGAAAGTTTCGCGGCATCGAGGAAATATTCACGGAGCTGCTCATGGACATAGGACGCCGGCCGCAGAATCAGCAACGTTTTCTTGCTGCGGCCGAAATAATTCTCGAGGTATTCCTTCAGCAGCGCTAGCGCCATCCGCCAGCCTGAATCGGTCCCTTCATACTCCTCATTCCATTTCGCGTCCTCGCTGAATCCTGAATTGATCAGCCGCACAACCGTTGCGCCACCCTCTCGCGCGATGCGCACTTCCAGAATTCCGCTGCTGCCCTGCGGGGGATCCCATTTCAAAACGAAAAGACTGCCGGGTATTGCATCCACAACCTTGTAGGGAAGCTGGTAGCCGAAGTCATCGAAAAACCAGGTCATGATCCCGCCTGGCTTCGCCTCCCCCGCGGCTCGATCGACGAACCACCCAGCGATTTTCTCCGGATCGGCCCAGGCCTCCCACGCCTGCAGCGGCGTCGCCGAGGTATGGATCTCCGCGCGAATGATCCGGCCTTTGTGCTCGAATATTTCTTTCGTCGTCATGACATGTCTCCTCCCGCAGGTTCCTCTTTTTTCGGCGGAATAGGATAGCAGCCGAGAACGAGACGATAGGGCCGGCCCGCTCCTCGCTCGCCGCCCTCCCGTTTATACGGTGAAGCGTATCTTCCGATGACGTCGACTATCACGCGACGCAATTCGACCGCGAATCGTGCACGCTGCTCGGACGTCTCAAATCGCAGCTGGGAACTGACCGAGAGTGTCGCGAGACGCTTACCCTGTTCGACCGCTTCGCGGCTGACGCGAGCAAGCTCGGATTGCCCCAGTGCCATGAGGCCTAACAACGTGGCTGCGCTGAACGCGTCTTCCGCGTAGGTTTGAGGCAAGCCGAGCCGTCCAAGAAGCTCCGGTGACAGAATGTAACCCTGAGCCGTTGCGCGGAATCGGCGCTCGATCATATTGCGGCGGCGCCGCTGTCCGGCGCGTTCAAGAAAGTGAGCGCGCGCCAGCTCGCGTACGTGATAGTTCAGCTTCTGGCGGGGAAGGTGCAAGCGCCGCGCCAGCCCAGCGGCTGAATCCGGCTCGCGCAACGCGCCCAGAATGCGCAGTCGCAAGGGGTGCAACAAGGCTGCAGCGCGCGGCATTTCCGCGATGCAGTCCCAGGCCGGTGTTTCAAGCGCGCGCTGTCTGTTTCGCTTCACGGCGTCATTTCACAATGGAATTAGTTTGTTGTCAAGACAAATTATTTTGTCAATATAGAGGCCGGCTGCGCCACGCCACTTACCGCTCTCGCAGGCGCTGTTTGCTCCTGCGCTGTTTCGCGGTTAGAATAGAAGTGGTTACACCCTCCTGAGATGTGCACGCAGTTGCAAAACGGATGGCCGCCATCGCCTGGTGTTTCGCATACGGAAGCAACATGAACCGCGCGTTGATGCTCTCACGCGCTGGGAAGATCCTCGAGGAGCGCCCGGGTAGGCTGGAGAATTACGAATTGCTGTTCAACAAGAAAGTTCGCGGCGGCACCGCGACTGCGAATATCCGTCCGGCGCCAGGTAAAGTCGTCGAGGGTGTGCTCTACAAGATCAACGAGTCAGCGTTCCGCACTCTCGATCGCGCCGAGGGCGCGCCAGAACACTACCGGCGCATCGAGGTGAACGTCCTTGACGCGAGTGGCCAGGCCATCGCCGCGCAAGCGTTCATAGCCACCAAGGTGGAAAAAGGTTTGCGGCCGGCTGGACACTATCTGAAAACGATTCTCGATGGTGCTCTAGAACACCATCTGACGGCCGAGTACCTGGAAACAATCAAGACTGCGGCGCAAACGGACTAAAGCAATCGCGCCTAGCAGACCAGCGAAAACGAGGTCCACCATGGCGACAACAACGGCTCCAGCAGCACTCCATCGCGGCGGCGCATTTTTAACCACTACCAGCCGGCCCGAAGACATTTTCACTCCCGCCGATCTTTCCGACGACCAGCGCCTGATCGGCCAGACGGCCGAAGAATTTGTCGCCAAGGAAGTGATGCCCGAAATTCCGGCCATGGAAGCGCACAAAGAAGGCGTGATGGCGAACGCGCTCAAGAAGGCCGGCGAAATCGGCCTTTTGGGCGGCGCGATTCCGGAAGCCTACGGCGGTTCGGGTCTCGACAAGGTCTCTGCCACGGTACTCGCCGAAAAGCTTTCTGGCTATGCATCTTTCGCCGTTTCACATGGCGGCCATGCGGGCATTGGCACAATTCCGATCGTGTATTTTGGCACCGAAGATCAGAAGAGGAAATATTTGCCGCGCATCGCCACCGGCGAGCTGCTCTCCTGCTATTGCCTCTCCGAGCCGCAGGCGGGCTCGGATTCTCTTGCCGCTCGCACTCGCGCGGTGCTCTCGCCCGACGGTAGGAACTGGATCCTGAACGGGCAGAAAATGTGGATTACGAACGGTGGTTTCGCCGACGTCTTCGTGGTGTTCGCAAAAGTAGACGGCGAAAAATTCTCGTGTTTCATTGTCGAGAAGGGAACGCCGGGATTCTCCGTCGGCCCTGAAGAAAAAAAGATGGGCATTCGCGGCAGCTCCACCGTGCCGATCTTTTTCGAAAACGCACCGGTGCCGAAGGAGAACCTGCTGCATGAAATCGGCCGCGGTCACATCGTAGCCTTCAATACCCTCAATGTCGGTCGTTTCTCGCTCGGCGCGTATTGCCTCGGCGGCTCGAAACATGTGCTGGCCGCTTCCTCGAAATACTCGAAGGAACGCACCGCATTCGGAAAGCAGCTCCACGAGTTCGGCCTTATTAGGTCCTACCTCGGCGAAATGGCGATGCGCATGTATGCCGTGGAGTCCATGATTTACCGCTCGGCGGGGATGGTGGAATCGGCGCTGGGGTCCTCAAATCCCGGCGCGGATAAGACCAAGCAAGCGATGCAAATGCTCGAGGAATACGCGATCGAGAGCTCGATCAGCAAGATCGTCGGAAGCGAAACCGTGGATTTCTGCGTGGACGCGGGCGTTCAGATTTTTGGCGGTTACGGCTTTCACGAGGATTATCCCGTCGCGCGCGCCTACCGCGACAGTCGTATCAACCGCATTTTTGAAGGCACAAACGAAATCAATCGCCTGTTAATCATCCAGATGCTCATGAAGCGCGCGATGGCGGGCGTGCTACCGTTGATTCCTGCGGCTAGCAAGCTTAGCGAAGAAGTTCTCGCTGGCCCGTCCTTCGAGGAAGGCCCTTCCGGTCCGTTTGCCGAGGAAGAGCGGGTCCTCGAGCAGGCCAAGAAGATTTTTCTGCTCGCTTCAGGCGCTGCAATGCAGAAATTCCGGGAGTCACTCGCCGACCAACAGGAGATCGTTGCGGCGCTGGCGAATATCGTGATGTACGTCTACGCCATGGAATCGTCGCTCCGGCGTGCGCAGAAATCGTCCGCCATGCGGGGCGAATCGGCTGCTGGCGCGATGATCGACGCCGCCCGCGCCTACATGTATGACGCGATGGACCGGATCGAAAAGGAAGCGCGCACAGCGCTGGCGGCCACCGCTGAAGGCGACACCCTAATCACCCAACTGGCGGTACTGCGCCGCTTTGCGAAACATGCCCCCGTCGATACGATTGCGCTGCGCCGCCGTGTGGCCGATGCTGTTCTCGCGCAGGATCGCTACCCGTTTGAGGGGCGCTGAACTTTCTTCTTGACTTCTACGCGAAAGACGGCCGAATCGAATCCCGCTATTCCCGCGTGCGGCTGGATTCGCCCGCTCGCGACTCCCTACCTTCGTGGCTATCGCGTTGTTTCCACTTGCAAGGGTAGCCTTCGCGGCTACTGGTTTCTGCATCCGCACTCGCAAGCGGCGGCCTCTTGGCTGGCTTCCGGCGCGTGTGGCGATTCGAAAGGCCTGGCGGCAGGATTTTTCGTGGGCTACCTGGTGGGCTCCGCAGGCTTCGAATTTCTCGCGCCGCAGCCGCCCGAGTGCGTGGCCTACGTCTTTGTTCGTCCGGCTGAAAGCGAATCTCATCGCACCCTGGTAGCCGAATCAGGCAGCCTGGTTCGCCGGACTTTCGACTACATCCGCTTGCTGACGCATCGCCCTCCGCGCTTCGCCTTTTACGAAGCAGGCTGCGCTGCCATGGTTCGCCATCAGTCCATGCTGGACTGGCCTCTGGAAAAATACAAACACCTCTCGCGTAATTTCTTTATCGAGACTCTGGCGTGGCTGGTGCGCAGTGGCGTTGTACGCCGACTCCTCGGCGAGTCTCTGGCGAAAAGCGAAAGCAGGCGAAACCAAAGGCGAACCCAAAGAAAAAGCGGCGCCAAAAAAGGTCTGCAGTAGAAGCCCTACGAGCAACTTATCCGCTATCCGGAAACGTTTTTCTCTTTTCTAGTGAAATTCCCGTCTTGAGAATCCGCAACTGCGCTAAAACTCAACCACTTATCGCTGCGGCTTTTGGTATCCCTCGTGCATCTAACCTGTTCGAGAGGACAGGTGATCGATATGCACAAAGGTCCGTTGGGGACGCGCATCGCTGCCGTGCTGGGAAGCGTGAAGGAAAGAGCAAAGATTGGGAAGGGAATGCTGTCGATCCTGGGGATTGTTGTCGTCCTGCAAGCCTACTTCGTGCGCGAATTGCTCGCTGCCGAATTGCTCTTCGGGATTGGTTTCGCTGTTCTGTTAGTGCTTGGTGGCCTGGCTTATCTGCTCGGCGCCCTGGGCGAGCGCGGCGTGGAACTGGCAGAGGCAGGCGTCCGCGCTGCGAGCGTTTCGGCACGCCGCGGTTATAGCGCACTTGAAGAGATCAGCAGAAAGCCATTCCGCCATCCACGTTCGGAGTCTGCCCAGTAATCGCGCTTGGCTGATCCAAGACCAGGAGCAGGGTCGAAGCGATCTCCTCCTGCGTTTGCGACCCTTTGCTGCATTCCCTTTACGCATTTCGGATCGTAGTACAACTCCCTCAACGCCGAAGCTACCCGCGAGCCCCTTTCCCAATTCCTGCGACATTCTCGTTTCCGGTGAGGAACCGGGACGCAGTCGGTCCGTCCGCATGCGCAATCGAGCGCAAGCTTGCGGCCAGTTTCACGTTTACAATAATAAATAGGGTTGTCTCGTTATCGGTAATGGGAGGAGACGTTATGAAACCGGCATCGGGCTTGATCGTTCGGCTGGCGCTTGCACTCGTTGCCATCACGGTTATGCTTCTGTCCTTTGGCCGCACGAATGCCAAAGGCGGCAACGCCGCAGCGCAGGCTGGCGGCGTACCACCTGTCCTCAAAGGGAAGGCCGCCATGGGCGACTGGAGTTCCGACTCTCCGGGAGTCCGACGCCTCATCACGTCGGGCGACCTGCCACAGCCTTATGCCACTCGCTCTGTCGATAATGACGCGCACGTTATCGCGCGGCCTTCCGATGCCTGGCCTCGCGCGCTTCCAGGATTCAAAGTCGATCAACTGGCCACCAAACTCGCGAATCCTCGCGCTATCACCACGGCTCCGAATGGAGATCTCTTCGTTGCGGAGAGCGCCGCAGGATCGATTCGCGTGCTTCGAGGAGGGGGCGCCGAGGGAAAAGTTGAAAGCAAGCACGTTTTCGCGTCCGGCTTGCGGCAGCCGTTTGGCATTGCGTTCTATCCGCCTGGACCCGACCCGCAATTCGTATATGTCGGCGATACCGACGCTGTCGTCCGCTTTCCCTACCAGAATGGCGATCTACAGGCCCGCGGCGGAGCGCAAAAAGTAACGGACCTTCCAGGTGGCGGACATTTGCATGGCGGAGGGCACTGGACGCGCGACGTGATTTTCTCGCCGGACGGCAAGAAGATGTTCGTAGCCGTTGGTTCGCGTTCCAATGTGAGCGATGATGCAGCAGAAGACCATCGCGCCGATATTCTCGAGTTCAATCCCGACGGCTCAGGCGAGGAAATCTACGCTTCTGGAATTCGCAATCCGGTGGGCATTGCCATCGACCCGTCAACAGGCGAGATTTGGGCGTCGGTAAACGAGCGGGACGATCTGGGTGACGACCTTCCACCCGACTACATTACGCATGTCGTGAAAGGCGGCTTTTATGGTTGGCCTTGGTATTACATCGGTCCCAATCAGGATCCGCGTCACGCCGGAAAGCACCCCGAACTAAAGGGCAAAGTGCTTGTTCCCGACGTGCTGCTGCAATCTCACTCCGCGTCGCTTCAGATGACCTTCTACGAGGGCAAGCAGTTCCCTTCCGAGTACCGCGGCTATGCCTTCGCAGCGGAGCACGGCTCGTGGAATCGAGCGAAGCGCACCGGATACAAAATCATCTGCGTGCCGATCCTAAACGGGAAAGCCACGGGCGAGTACGAGGACTTTGTCACCGGCTTTGTCACGCCTAGGGGCGAGGTTTGGGGGCGTCCAGTGGGTGTAACGGTTGCAGCCGACGGCTCGTTGGTTTTCACCGACGATGGTTCGAATAGCGTCTGGCGAGTGAGCTACCCCAATGCGAATCGTTGAGTTCTACGCCACAGAAGTCGCTGTCGCGCTGGAATTTTTTGGCGGGCCTCCGCTTTTGTGTCCGGTCGTGTCATGCTAACCTAATTCAGTCGATTATGACGGGATCGGACAAGGGTCGGGGGGGCAGCGCATAAGGGGTCTAAATTGCGCCGATTAGAATGCGCGTCGGACATTTGTTTCCAATAAGTTACAGCCATTCCAAATCGCGGAGGCGACCCCGATTAGAAATGGGTAGTTCCGCTGGCCCCTCTTTTAGACCCTCCGCAAGTAGCGCGAAGATGGTTGATTCAGGTAAAATAGCCTGTTTGGGGAGAAGCATTTGACATTGACGCAGATCCAGGCAGCCAACCGATCGAGCGATGGGACCAGCTCAGAAGCAGGAGCGAAGACTCTTGTGCGCGTCCGGCCTCGCGGGTTCTGCGCAGGTGTAGTTCGTGCGGTCGACATCGTCGATTTGGCGCTGGAAGCCTATGGCCAGCCCGTTTACGTGCACCACGAGATCGTGCACAACCGCTACGTCGTCGACCAATTGCGCCGCCGCGGCGCGATTTTCGTGGAATCGATTGACGAAGTGCCGGAAGGCGCGGTCCTGGTCTTCAGCGCCCACGGCGTCCCGCCGCGGGTGCGGACCGAGGCTCAGGAACGCCAGCTGCGCGTGATTGACGCTACCTGCCCGCTGGTGACGAAAGTTCATCTCGAAGCGTTGCGGTTCGCACGCGAAGGACGCACGCTGATTCTGATCGGCCATCGCGACCACCAGGAAATTGTCGGCACGTCTGGCGAAGCGCCGCAACAAACGGTCGTAGTGGGTACGGTCGAGGAAGTCGACAAATTGGAAGTGCCTGATCCCGAGCGCCTCGCGTTTCTAACCCAGACTACGCTTTCTCTCTACGACACGCAGGAAATCGTCGCGCGGCTGCGACATCGCTTTCCTTCGATTGTGGGCCCTGCTTCCGACGATATCTGTTATGCCACGCAAAATCGGCAAGAGGCGGTCGAAGCGCTGACGCGTGAAGTGGAATTGATTTTGGTCGTTGGCTCAGCGAACAGTTCGAACTCGAACCGCTTGGTCGAGGTGGCCAAGCGTGCCGGCGTGGCGTCGCGCCTAATCGAGAATGCCGACGATATCGACGCCTCTTGGCTCGAAGGCGTGAAAACCCTCGGCCTCACTGCGGGCGCATCCGCGCCGGAAGTGTTGGTCGAACAGGTGAGCCAGCGGCTTTCAAATTGTGGCTTTACGAATCAGCGCGACCTGGATTTGATCCGCGAGGACGTGCGTTTTACGCTGCCGCCGGAGCTTGCCGCGCGACAGGGACCAGCAGCGCACTAGCCGGGATCGGCTCGGCAGAACGATTCCAAGGTCAAGGAGAGTATGCGTGGCGGTGAAAATCATCCGCCAGCCGAAGAAGATTGCCCTGCTGGGCGCGCCCACAAGCGCCGCGGCGATGTCACTTGGGCATGAAGGCGCCCCTAGTGCTTTGCGAGCTGCCGGATTACTGGATCGGCTCCGCACCCTGGGTTACGAAGTTATCGACCATGGCGACGACCCGCCTCAGCTTTACAAGCCCGACGAAGAAAGCCCCCGCGCAAGGAACCTGCCCAGCGTCGTCGCAGCTCTCGAGGCACTGAAACCGCGCGTAGAAGCGGCCGTGAAGTCCTTGGCACTGCCGGTGATTGTGAGTGGCGATTGCTCGGTGGCGCTGGCAACCGTTGCGGGCGCCCGGCGGTATTTCCGCAATGTCAGCATGATCTACATGGACCGCGATGCTGACCTGCACACTCCGGCCACGACCCCCTCCGGCTGCGTGGATGGAATGGTAGTTTCACATCTCACCGGGCGTGGCGCTGCCGAACTCGTGCGATTCTGGAGCGAGCCGCCATTGATTCGCGAGCCAGACCTTGCGCTTTTTGGCGTGGCCCGACTGGATCCTCCCGAGCAGCAGTGGCTCGAACGGTCGCCCCTGCGGCGGTATCTTGCGTCAGACGTCCGGAGGATGGGCGCCGCAGCCGCGGCGCAAGCCGCGATCGAGCGAATCCATGCGAACGGATATGAATTCATTCTACATTTTGATGTCGACGTGATCGCCGATTTTCAGGCCACAAATTATCCAGGCTCGGGAGGATTGGCGCTCGACGAAGTCCGCGAGGCCCTGGAAGTTTTCCTGACCCAAAAACATCTCGCCGCCATGGAGATTACGGCTTATAACCCAACCAAGGATCCCGACGGAAGCAGCGCGAAACTCATTCTCGATTTGCTTGCCGATATTTTCAGGGCGCGCGCCGAGGCGGTGAAGCAAGAGGCCGCGGTGGCGGCAGCTGCGGTACCGGATGGGACGCAGGCCGATGCTCCGCCGCCGTCCGCCAAACCTGAAGCCGCGAACGAATCATCCGAACCTCCGACAGCTCCAGAAGTTGTTCCGGGCGAGGCGTGGACATCCGAGGGTCTGCAAGAAACTGGGGAAACAGAAACGACTTCGGAGGCTGTCGGACCCGCGAACAACGAGAGGGACGAAAAGACATCCTAAAAAACTCCTTGGGCCAACGGACGTCCGAATCCCGGCAAGCGCAGCGCCTGGGCCGCGTAAAGTTCACCCAGCCATCGCTCATTATCTTCGACGTGGACGGAGTATTGGTAGACACGCGCGCCTCGTTTCAGCTTACAACACTGCAGACGGTGCGGCAGTTCACCGGGAAACGCGTGACGCGAACCGAATTACATCGCTGGAAGAACCGTCCTGGTTTTAACGACGATTGGAAACTTTCGCACGTCTGGGTACGCTCGCTTGGCGCTAATCCGAGCTACGAACAGATCAAGTGCAGATTCATACAACTCTACTGGGGCGAGAATGGAAGTGGGAATGTAGCAGGCGAGCGGTGGTTACTTCGAAAGCCGGTGCTGCGCCGTTTGGCCAGAAAAGCCGAGCTGGCGATCTTCACCGGCCGTACGCTTCAGGAACTCGAGTACACGCTCAATCGCCGTAGCGTCAGAAGATTCTTTTCGAAGATCATCACGGTCGAGAGTGTGGACAAGGGGAAGCCGGACCCGGAGGGGCTTCTCACGATCCTCGACGGCCGCCCCGCATCGTCCGCCTTATATGTGGGAGACAACGTAGACGACGCGCTCGCCGCACGGTCCGCGAGGATGCCCTTCGTGGGAGTTTTGCCTCTGCGCAGCGAGGAGCGCCGCCAGCGCGCCACCCGACTCAGGAAGCTGGGAGCACTAACAATTCTCGATCAAGTCAGCGATCTGCCTGCCTGGATGAAGTACCAGAACAAGCGCTAGCGTTAGCCCGGAACTATCGTCCCAACCCTGCCCTAGACTACGCGATAGTACTAAAAAGGACACCGGTACCATTGCTCGAAGCGTGGCTAAGCTCCATCTTTAGAAGTAGAGAGGTAGTCCTGTGGCCATGACTGCCCATACGCGACCCGCTGCTGCTCGCGCCTTCGTGCGCAGCCTCAATATTCTGCTTAAATTCGCGCGGATGTATGACTTCGGACACCCGCGAACGGCGAAGCAGTACGACACGGCGTGGAGCGAATTGCGCACCGCTCTAGGCGCTGACTCCGACAACGAGGCAGGACTTCTGCTGGCGGTGTCCGGCGATCAACTCTTGCTCGATGGCGTGGGTCTTGAATCCGCCGCCGCGGAAAAAAGCTTCGCGCGAATGCTTTCAGCTGCCGGCATCGCTAGCATTCACTTTTCCCCGAAGGTCACGCAAGCCAGCCTCGCGCGCCTTGTGCGCGGCTTTCCGACGGGAACGGGCGCAAAACCTCTCCAGCTAGCGGAACAATTGAAAGCGGCTTTGCAAGGCGACCCGCACATTCATGTGAACGAGGTATGTTTTGTGCCAGCCGATTCTGCGGTGGCGAAGTCCACTGTGGCTGCGCAGCTCGCCGCGCGCACGCTCGGTTTGAATCCGGAACAGTCCGACGAACTCTTCAACGATCCCGAAAGGCTCCTGCAACTGATCGTGGCCGCCGAGGGAACACGAAGCGGAATCGGCGGCAGCAGCGGTCGTGGCGGTGACGGCTCTGGTTCCGGCGAAACAGGTCCTGGCGGTGGATTTGGGCCTGGTGACGGTTCCGGACTTGGTGGGCCCGGAGGTGAGACAGGTGACGGCAGCGGAGCTGGTGGCGGAAGCTCACCTTACTATGTCGACGGCGGGAACGGACCCGGCGGTTCAGGCTCGGGCGGCGGTCCTGGAGCGGGATCGAGCACGTGGAATATTGTCGGTGGCAGCGGCAGCGGCGCACCGCTTGACGACAGCACGGGTGGGTTCTGGCTAAACAAGGACGGCGGGAGCGGCTTGCCGGGCGGTTCGAGCGGCTTGGGCGCATCAAACGCGGGACTAAGTACCGGTGCGCCAGTGGCCGGCTCGGGCGACGGCAGTCGAGTCAGCGGCGGAGGTGGGCCGAGTACTTGGAACGTCGTCGGCGGCAGCGGCGGCGGGGCGCCGCTCGACGACAGCACCGGCGGCTTCTGGCTCAACAAAGATGCTGCGAGCGGTTCGCCCGTCGGTGGAAGCGGAGCTACCGTAGGAATGAAAACTGGAATCCCCGTTGTCGGCGGCGGGGTTCGTTCGGGAGGCGCGAGTTTCACAAGTGCGGGAGAGAGCGGAACGATTGGCGGTTCGGGCCCGGGCGGCCCAGGACCTGGCGGCATGGGACCTGGCGGGCCAGTACGAGGTCAGGGCTCGGGCGGCGTCACTGGAGCGCCCAGAGCTCGCAGTTGGAAAACTCCTGGGCAAGCTGGTGGCGGAAACAGCGGCGGGCCGAACACGCCAGGTCGTTGGGGAAACGCCACAGCAGCGATGCGGGGAGGAAGCAGGTCCGCGCGAAGCGGTCCGGGCTCGATGGCCGTTGAAACCGGCCTGATGACGTTGCAAGAAGACGAATTGCAAGGAATTTTGCAGGTACTCGCGCAGATTGCACGGACGGGCGATCCGGCGAAGGACAAACTAGATCCAAACGCGTTTCAATCTCGGCTTTCAACGCTTCCACGCCGCGCCCGCTTCACCATCAGCCAGGCGCTTTCCGCCCTCGCCGCGCAGGCACCGAACCAATCGTCCGACAAGCCAACGCTGCTAAAGCTTGCCGAGCACATTGCCATTCGATTTGCGCTGGAGAGCTATGAACGCGGCGACCTGGAAGTGAACGCCGTCAGGCAATTGCTCGATGAAATGAATTCCGAGCTCGACGGCCTGCGCAAGATTCTTGGCATTTACGAAGAAAAAATCGCCAGCGCAGGAATTGAAGTCCAGTCCCACGTGGAGATGCTCGCACAACAATTCTGGTCGCGCGTGCCCGAGGCGAAAAAGAAAGCAGTCCTCGAATCGGCAGACGCATGGTGCGTTCCTCCCGTTAAGATGAGGGAACACGTCGAAGGGCTTCTATCGCGAGGAGAGACCGAGGAAGCCGAAAAGATTCTGTGCAACTATGCGAACTGCATTACGAACAAGAATCACGAAGCGCGGCGCCAGGCGGCGACCGGTCTCGCTGAAATTGCCGGGCTTTATGGAACCTGTGACGACAAACTACTGATCGATACGATTCGCCTCGCCGGCGTCCAACTTTCCGAAGAAAAAGACTCGGAGATGCAAAGTTTGGTTGGCGCCGCGTTTGTTCGCCTCTCGCAGGAAGCTACGAAAAAACGGTCTTTTCCGGCGATCCAACGTGTGGTCGAACTGATGGATTACGTCGAGACCGAACATCCCGGTGTTGCCAAGAATTTGCGGCCGAGAATTGCTGTCGAAAACCGATTGCCGGAATTCATCGAAGAAGCATTGAAGGCCGGAAGCGTGGCGAGCGGTTTGTCTGACCTACTGCGGCGAATGCCAGTGCCCGCGTCGGAACATCTGGCGACGCGCTTTAGCCGCGCCGGG
>Ga0307475_10000305_pt1 | contig 29706 bp, 28 predicted proteins | sample atmos_gasesECM1C_FD_203317 | JGI IMG/M metagenome (GOLD analysis project Ga0307475, IMG submission 203317) | Hardwood forest soil microbial communities from Morgan-Monroe State Forest, Indiana, United States - atmos_gasesECM1C_515 | ecosystem: Environmental > Terrestrial > Soil > Temperate... | reverse complement strand
ACACCGGCGCAGCGCAGATCGCCTTTCTGCTGAACGCTTGCGACGTGGAGCAAGTGATGCGCATCGCCATCGCCGGCGAGGTCCTGCCGCAAAAATCCACCGACTTTTATCCTAAGCTGCTGAGCGGAATCACCATGTACCGGATTGAAGGCGGACCGAAGTAGCGAGAGTGGCCCCCCTCCCCCTGTTTCTGTAACTGCGCATTCTAAAGGACTTAGCGGCGCAGTGTCTGTAAGTGCAGAAGCTAAAGGACTTAAGAGGGCAGTTTTTGACGAAAAAGTCACGAAAATCTGTAAGTGCGTATTCTAAAGAACTTAGAGACGGGAGGGAAGCTAACGCAGAATTCTTCATGGTTACTATTACATAGTCGGTACTATTTGTCAAGCTAAATCATATAGGCCGTCGTTTCAATGAGTTGTGGGCGTGCCCAACAATCTCCCCGGTTGCCTACCTCATAGTATCATTCATCCCGCTGAGGGAGGGATGATGCACACCTGGTTGCAGGACTTTCGCTACGCGGTGCGCCTGCTTCGCAAGAACGTGGTGCTGACGGTGGTGATGGTGGCTTCGCTGGCCATCGGAATCGGGGCGAATTCGGCCATTTTCAGCGTGGTGGATGCCTTGCTGCTGCGGCCGCTGCCCTATCCGCAGCCGGAGCGGCTGGCGAACGTATGGCTGCATTCTCCGGGACTGGGCATTTTCCGCGACTGGCCGTCCCCTGGCCAGTACATCGATATCCAGAACGAGAACCATTCCTTCGAGCAGATGGCGCTTGCGCAGAGCCGGACTGTCACGCTGACCGGCCGTGAGCAACCTGAGCGCGTCGACGCGCTGCGCACGCAATCCACACTGTTGCAAATGCTCGGCGCAAAGCCTCTCTTGGGCCGTTTGTTGTTGCCGGAAGAGGATAGGCCGGGCAAACCGGCCGTGGCCATTCTCACCGACCGCGTGTGGAGGAGGCTGTTCAATTTCGATCCAGCCATCGTAGGCAAGAGCATCACGCTCGATGGGAAACCGTTCATCGTGGCTGGGGTGCTACAGCGCGGATTCATGCTGAATGCCGAAGTGATGCCGTCGGAAGAACCCATGGACAAGCTGGATTTGTTTCTGCCCTTGCCATTGGCAGCCGATGCGGCGCAAAAGAGGGGGGACGAAAACTACAACATACTCGTGCGGCTGAAGCCGGGGGTTTCGGTTCAACAGGCTCAGGCCGACATCGACTTGATCGCGAGCCGGATCCGCGAGAAGGACAAGCGCGACAGCACCTTTGGAATGCACGTGGTGGGGCTGCAGGAGCAAGTGGTGGGAGACGTGCGCCGGGCACTGTTGGTGCTGCTGGGGTCTGTGACGTTGGTATTGCTGATCGCGTGTGCCAATGTTGCAAACCTGCTGCTCACGCGTGCGGCGGGGCGGGAGAAGGAAGTGGCCATTCGGACGGCTTTGGGAGCCGGCTGGCCGCGGATTGCGCGCCAATTACTCACCGAGAGCATTTTGCTGGCGCTCCTCGGCGGTGCCACCGGGCTGGTGGTCGCGCGAGCGAGCCTTTACGTGGTGCGCACGATGAATCCGGGCAATATTCCGCGGCTCGAGGATATCGCGATCAGCGGGGCCGTTCTGTGGTTCACGTTCGGCGTTTCGCTGATGACCGGCATTTTGTTCGGTCTGGCACCGGTGTGGCGCGCCATCAAGGTAGATCTGAACACCTCGCTCAAAGCCGGTGGGCGCAGTGGGCAGAGCGACGGCGGTCTGCACCTGAGGCGGCATCGTATGCGCGGCTTGCTGGTGGTTTCTGAACTGACCCTTTCGCTGATGCTGCTAATCGGGGCCGGGCTGCTGGTCCGCAGCTTTGTGCGATTGCAAAGCGTGCCCCCAGGGTTCAGCACGGACGGCGTGCTGACCATGCAGGTTGCAGCGAACGACCCGAAGTATAAAGACAATAAAGCATTGGCAAATTTCTACCGGGAAATCGAAAGCCGCATCGCCCACTTGCCGGGTGTGATGGCTGAAGGCGTGGCTTCGGTGCTGCCGCTGACCGGAGCTGTGGGTTGGGGGGGCATTAACGTGGAGGGCTACACACCGCCACCTGGGCAAGAGTTGCAGGTAGACCTGCGCACCGCGAGCACGGACTATTTTCGCACCATGGCGATTCCCTTGATCAAGGGTCGGTTTTTCTCGGAGCATGACACCGCGGAGATGCCAACGGTGGTAGTCATCGACGAACAATTCGCCCAGCGGTTTTGGCCGAACGGTGATCCGGTAGGAAAACATCTGTGGTTCAAGCCCAAAGAGCCTTTCACGATTGTGGGTGTGGTGGGAGTGGTCAAGCAATACGGGCTGGAGACGGACGGCAAGATCGCGACCTATTTTCCGCAGCAGCAAAATCCCGGGCGCGACATGTTCCTGGTCACGCGCAGCTCATCGGACGCGACTCCACTATCGGCGGCCATCGCCCGCGAAATCCACGCAGTGGACCCCACTGTGGTGGTTTACGGCATACGTACCATGCAGGACCGCCTCCACGATTCGCTGGCGCGCCAGCGCTTTGCGAGCACGATGCTGAGCGCATTTGCGGCGTTCGCGCTACTCCTCGCTGCTGTGGGGCTCTATGGCGTGATGTCGTATCTCGTGTCACAGAGCACGCGCGATATCGGCGTGCGAGTGGCGTTAGGTGCGCGACCCGGTGATATCGTCGGCATGGTGGTACGGCAGGGGATGGAACTGTCGGCGGTTGGCATTTTAGCGGGCCTCGCCGGGGCGGCTGCTCTGACTCGCGTGATGTCTAGCTTGTTATTCGGGGTGAGCGCGACGGACTTGGCCACGTTTGCCGCGGTGCCCGGACTCCTGGCGGCGGTGGCATTCGCGGCCACCGCAATTCCTGCGCTGCGGGCCACCAGGGTGGACCCAATCGTTGCGCTGCGCGAGGAATAGCGGAACGCTGGGTTGCGTTGCGACGTATGACTTCAGATTGCGTGATGTTGCACCGGTGTTGCTGTTGGACTAGTGCGCTGCGTAGAAACTCTCCACCTCCTTGCGCCCTGTCCGTCGAGACAGGTAGATAGTGGGCACAGCCGCGACTCTCATGGTCTCGCGCGAGGACAGCAGGTCTACACTTGCGAGAGATGGAGGTCGGAGAGTATGCGACGAACTTTGCTTTCGATGATGGTGCTGCTGCTGGTTCTGGGTGCCGCACAGAATTTGGCGGCGCAGAGAAAAGGCGCGGGCGTGCTGAGCGGCGTGGTGCTAGGGCCGGACGACAAGCCGGTGCCGCATGCCAGCGTGACGTATCAATCGTCGGCGGGAATCGCGCCGCACGCGGTGCGCGCCGATTCGCAAGGACATTTTACGATTTCGAAATTGCGGACCGACAATTACGATTTGCGAGCATCGGGCAAGGGCGTTTACAGCGAGTGGGAGAAAAATGTGACAGTGCGGTCAGGGCAGACGAAGTCGGTGACGCTGCGACTGATTTACGCGAAGGAGATTCCGAAGGCGTATACGAAGAGCAAGGCGAAGGAGTAGACTTTCTCGAAAGTTCGATTCATTGTGGTTGCGTGAGTTTAGTTGGGCTCATTGTGAAGATCAAGGCATGGTCGACGGCAGCTTGGCCATGTAGTCAGGTTACCGGACACTGGGTTTTTATGACGGCAGAACGTAAATCCTGTAACCCTTGCCGGTGAAGAATGCTTTCAAATTTTCCGTGACCTGGTCCATCGTTTGATGATCCGCCTTGCTCGCCAGGCCAACCTGCTGTACGCGGATGGATTTTCCATCGACCCATACCGATGCGGGAAGTGACGCAAATACTTCCTCCAGCTGAGATAAGGAAAACTCCTTGGTGATTCCTGCATAGCCGGAGGTGAAGGTTAAGCTGCCTTCGGGTAAAACCAAAATGTAGGGATAAAGGTAAATTAGAGTCCTGACCGCTCGCTGATCTCGCGCTTCCCATTCGGCGATCGCACGAGGTTTTCCGTGAATATATTCAACCGAGTCTGCCTGCCTCCCGTGAGCATCCCACCAGAGGCAAACGCCCTCCTTCTCGCCGTTCACGTAGTTGCACGACGATTGCTTTCGCCTATTCCTATACCAGCTCACCCATGTTCCTACGGGATAATCGTCGTGGTACATCCCCTGCCATGATTTCTTGCCGTTTTCGTGCCAATAGGCTGCGCGGCCTTCAATCTTCCCATTCCAATAGTTTTGCTCTGAGGATTTTTGGCCGCTTTCAAACCAAGCGATGTATTTGCCGTGCCAAACTTCTAGACCATCCTTCCCACGATAAAAGCAATACTCTGCCTTGGGACTGCCATTTGAGAATCGTTCCGTGTTCTTCTGGACGGGCATGCCCCTGATAGCTTGGTCGCGGGATGGGCTGTCCTGCGCCCAAGCAAAGAGCGGGACCATTACAATCACCAAATAGTTCGGCAAAAGCGATGCCCTCCGACGCTTGTGGAAACTGAGCTTGAACTCAAGCATAGCCTTGGCGCCTTGCGTCGGCAACGGATGATGTGAGTCAAGTCCTCGTTGTACCGGTCGCTCAAGCTATTGCATCAGGAGGTGCTGGAGTTCGCTGAGGTCGTCGGGGGTTACGTCGGAGACGGCGCACATTTCCATGCCGGATTTGCGGAAATCGATCCAGTGATAGCCGAGCTGGGAGCCGGAGAGCGGCTCGGAATCAGGTTCCGTCGTGGGCCAGACGAAAACGTTGATGAGGTGCTTGCGGCGCGCGTAGACGAGCACGGCAACGGTGCGGCCGTGGACGACGTCGAGGCGGCCGCCCTGCAGCGGAAATCCTTCGTTCACAAAATCGTGGACCGGCGGAGCGAAGTCCAGCTTGCCGTCGAACCACGGCTTTACGGTGTGCTGATCCGAGGACTGGACATCTTCCAGGTGTCCGGGCTGAAGGGAACGCAGATGCGCATCCACGATGGCAGAGGCCAGCGCAGTTTCGCCGTTGCGGCCGCGCAGGAACGGAAACAGACGCCAGCCGAGGAAGATGGCGAGGAGAAATGTGGCGGCAATCGCGAGCCAGCGCCAAGGCGCCGGATTTCTCATCGGAATGACGGAGGGGCGGGCGGAAGCGCCAAGCTGTGCTTGCAGCTTTTGGCGCAGCGCGACGGGAGCGCGCTCGTACAGGCCGGCGCGCTGGAGGGAGGAGCGTAAATTTTCGTTCACCTCAAGAGCAGCGACGCAATCGGGGCAGGAAATCAGGTGGCGCTCGAAATCGGCGGCGCGCGCGGCGTCCAGTTCGCCATCCAGATAACCGTGGAGAACGGTTTGGGTGAGCTCACAAGTCACGGCCGGCCTCCTGTTTGTGCTGCGCGGCTGATTGGGTAAGAACGCGCTGCAGGCGCTGGCGCGCGCGGGCAAGCGCCGACATCACGGTGCCAATGGGAGCGGAGGTGATGGCGGCGATTTCTTTATAGGAGCAGCCTTCGAGTTCGCGCAGGATGAGCACTTCGCGAAAGCGTACGGGAAGCTCTTCGAGGGCGCGGGTGAGGCGCTCGCGATTGTCGCCGGCAATGGCCAGCGCTTCGGGAGTCACACTCGGCTGCGGGTGCAGCTCTTCATCGAATTCGGTCGTCAAGTCCACGGAACGATTTTTCTCCAGCCAGGTATAGCAGGTGTTGCGCACGATCTGCAAAAGCCAGGCGCGGGCGTCTCCGCCGTGAAAGCCGCGGAAGAAGCGCAAGGCGCGCAGCATGGCTTCCTGCGCAACGTCCTCCGCGTCGGCGCGGCCACGCATGAGCCAGCGCGCGAGGTTAAACGCCGCGTCGAGGTGCGGCAGCACGAGCTGCTCAAAGCGCGCGCGGTCCTGCAAATCCAGCACGTCCAAATTCTGCCCTTCAACACCTGCACTCATCAAGGGAACCGCCAAGGCATCGATTTTATTCCCGGTTTATGCGGATGAGGTAGCGAATTAAAAAATTCAGCGCTTTTGGAATAAGCGCGCCATGTGCCTGGTCTGGACAGACGAAACACGTCCCAGAGCGGCGCGGGCAATTCGAGATGCCTCTCGACTCGCGCCGCTCTGTAATTGCAAATGGACGCATTTCCAACACGAGGACGTGTTCGGGAGAGCGGAATGACGAAGAATGTGAAAGATGAGATTTTGCACGATCACAACCACGATGGAATCGATCGCCGCGGATTTCTGAAGTGCATGGCGTGGGCGGGAACGGGCGCGCTGTGCGTGATGCAAGGGGGCGTGCTGAAGTCGTACAGCTTGAGCCGTCTTTCGGATTTGGGGGGAAGCGCGGCGGCAGCGGGCGAGCTGAGCTTCGTGCAAATCAGCGACAGCCACATGGGATTCAACAAGCCGGCGAACCCGGACGTAGCGGGAACGCTGAAGGCCGCGGTGGACAAGATCAATGCGCTGTCGGCGGCGCCGGAGTTTTTGCTGCACACCGGAGACATCAGCCATTTGTCGAAGCCGGAAGAATTCGACACTGTGGATCAGATTTTGAAGGCGACGGGCAAGGAAGTTTTCTTTGTGCCGGGCGAGCACGACGTGTTAAACGATGACGGTGCTCAATTTCGCGAGCGCTACGGCAAGGGCGCGAAGGGCGCGGGCTGGTACAGCTTCGAGAAGAAAGGCGTGCACTTCATCGGGCTAGTGAACGTGATGAACCTGAAGGCCGGCGGACTGGGAACGCTGGGTCACGAACAGCTCGAATGGCTGGAAGACGACGTGAAGCACTTGAAGTCGAGCACACCGATTGTGGTGTTCGCGCACATTCCGCTGTGGACCGTGTATCCCGACTGGGGCTGGGGCACGGAAGACAGCGCACAAGCGCTGGCGTATCTGAAGAAATTCGGCTCGGTGACGGTGTTGAACGGGCATATTCATCAAACGATGCAAAAGGTGGAAGGCAACGTAACGTTTCACACCGCGGCATCGACGGCATTTCCGCAGCCGCAGCCGGGGAAAGCGGATTCGCCGGGGCCGATGAAAGTGCCGGCGGAGCAGTTGCGAAGCGTTTTGGGAATTACCGATGTGAATTATATTCGCGGGCAGCATGCCCTCGCGGTGGTGGACTCTTCGCTGGCTTAAGCGCCGGAAGAGCATCGCGCGACGAAATTCAACTGAAAAGAAGAGAAAGGAAGAGAAGTCATGAGGAGACGTGTGTGGATTCTAGTTTTGGCGGCGCCGGTGATTGCGGCGGCCGTGCTATTGGTAAGCGGTGGAACGGACTTTACAGCGAGTGCGGGACAAACACAGGCGTCGAGCGTGGAAGTGAAGATCGACAACTTCAGCTTTGGACCTGCGACGCTTACGGTGGCGGCGGGAACGACGGTGACATGGACGAACCGCGACGACATACCGCATACCGTGGTCAGCGAAGACAAGGTGTTCAAGTCCAAGGTGCTGGACACGGACGAGAAGTTTTCGTACACGTTCACGAAGCCGGGAACATACGGCTATTTCTGCTCGATACACCCGAAGATGACGGGCAGGGTGGTGGTGCAGTGACAGGGGTCGCGAAGGCGTTCGATCCCAGTACGGTGCTGCTGGCCAAGCACGCGCAGCATGTGGTGCTGGTGCATTTCCCGATCGCGCTGTTCATCACCGGAGTGGCATTCGACTGGGCTGGCCAGTGGACGAAGCGCAAGGCGTTGGCGGAGGCGGCTTACTACAATCTGCTGATTGCGGCGGTTTCGACACTGCCGGTTGTTGCTACGGGCTTGCTTGCCTGGCAATTCCAGTTGGAGGGGGAGAGGCTGAAGGGGATCCTGTTGCTGCACCTTGTCATGGGCTGGGCTTCCACGGTGTTGATCTGCGCGGTGTGGTGGCTGCATTTTCGGGCGCGGCGGCGCGGGTTGGCGGTGCCGGGGTACCTGCGGATGCTCGAATGTGTCGGGGTGGTGGCTGTGGCGCTGACGGGGCACTTGGGCGGATTCTTGAGCGGTGTGAGTGGCGGCTGATCCAGCTGTTAAGGTCCTTAATTTCAGCTACATAGAAGAACACTGTTCGCTGGAACGGGTAGAGCACTAGTACCACGACCCGGGTACCCCGTTTAGTGGCTCGGGTGGCCCATTGAGGCGCGCAGGCGCGACCCGTAGTGTGCTAAGAACGGGTTGGGGGCCGCGCGGGGACAGCGGCCTCGAAAGGGGTCGTGTGCGAGCTACCCAACCCGCCAAGTTCTTCGGTGCAAGAGTTCTTCCCTCCTAAACGCACACGCCAGCCGTTCGGGTTGGCGTGAGACCAGCAAAGCCTGCGCATCCGTGAAAAGATAGGAACATGACATGCCGTTGCCATGGCCGGAGGCACGCGTAGGCGCGGCCTGAGACGAGCGTTTTCATGGACTTGCCTGACGAGATGCTTCGGTTAGCTGAGCGATTTGCGGGACACCTGGCGCCTGTGGCGGACGTTGTGCCGTCCGCGGTCTCCCTGCTCGGCGTTATGCTAGTGGTGGCGCCGGCGCTGGTGGCGTCGAAAGCGGCTGGACCCGCGGCAGCAGATCTGAAGCAAGACACCATCGCAGCATTCAATGAATATGTGAAATTGACCGACGCGCGCACCGAGAATGAGCTGCGACGCGAGACGAGTTTGCTGTGGATCGATGGCTTCCCGGAGAGCGAGCGTGCGCAGGCGTACGAGGCGCTGAAGCGCGGCGAAGTCAAAATGCAGAGGCTGGAGACGCTCGAGAACGGAGAGAAGATCCGGTGTCCCGGCGGGATGATCCATCATTGGGTGGGAGTGGTCTTTGTTCCGGGAGCGAAGCTGCAGGACGTGTTGGGAGTGCTGCAGGATTATGACCATCACGCGCAATACTACACGCCAGACGTGGAGCGGTCGAAAACCGAATCGCGCGACGGGGATCATTTCGTGGTTTTCCTGCGCTTTCGGCGGCACAAGGTGATCACGGTGGTGCTGAACACGCAGCACGAGGTGCGTTATTTTCGCGATTCGGAGACGCGGGAGCACAGCCGAAGCTCGGCGGTGCGCATAGCGGAAGTGGAAAACGCCGGTAAGAGCGGCGAGCGCGAGAAAGCACCGGGCAAGGACGGCGGATTTTTGTGGCGCATGGAGACTTGGTGGCGGATGGAAGAGAGCGACGGTGGAGTCTACGTGCAGAGTGAAGTGGTTTCGCTGACGCGAGATATTCCGACGGGGTTGGCATGGCTGATCGGGCCGTTCGTGACCAGCATCCCTAAGGAGACGCTGACGTTTACATTGGAGGCAACGAGAAAAGCTGCGGAAACAAGAGCAAAGAAGTAAAACCGCCGGCTTGTCTCCCAAGAGTCTTAAGGCACCTGGCGTCCCTTATTCCCGCTACTCGCTGCCGCCTGGCGCTTCTTGGCTAGCGTCGCGATCAGAAAATCCCAAGTCTCACGTGCATTGCGCTCCCAAGTATAGGATCGCGCCGTTCGAGCGGCATTTTCGCCGACACGCAAGCGAAGATCCGGATCTGCGTACAGCCGGCGCACTAGAGAACTCAGCGCTGTAATATCGCGTGGATCGGCAAGCACGAAACCGTCCACGCCTTCAGTGATAATTTGTGACCCGCCGTTGTTGACGCTGGTGATGACCGGAAGTCCGCAAGCCATGGCTTCCAAAGGTGGCATAGCGAAGGAATCCTCGAGGGACGGGCCGGCATAGAGATCGGCAGCGGCGTAGAACCGCTCGATGTCCTCCGTCGAGGGATGAAATTGGACTTGCTGTTGCAAATCAAGTCGCTCAAGTAGGGGAAGAAAGATGCTGCGGTCGTCGCGCCCAACAACGAGCAAGGTGAAGGGTAGACTGCGGCAATCCGCGACGCACTGCAAGAGAGCTTGGAGGCCTTTTTTCGCCCAATCATTACCGATCATGAGCAAGGCAAAAATGTCCGGCGAAAGGCGTAGTTCGGCACGAACGGTTTCGCGGCGTTGCATTCGAATCCGCGGGTTAAAGCGGGTGGTGTCCACCGCGTTCGGAACGACACAAGCGTCAGAGCGTTGGAAGAATTCCACCAAGTGGCGGGAGACCAGTCGCGAGACGGCAACTAGTTGCGTTCCCGGGCACCGGTATATGCGGCGCTCCAACGCCATGATCAGCCGGTAATAAAGGTGACGATGAATAAGGCGTGGCCAGCTCGCCGCCGAAGAAGCGGCGAAGTTTAGATGCGTCCGGATGCGCCGATAAAACTCGTGAAAAACAATATGAACAGCGATGACATCCGCATCCAGAGCGTTGATGCCGGGTGAGTAGACCAGGTCATACGTCAGCGCGCGAAAGCGGGCGTCCCGCCAGCGGTAAAAATGATTGGCGAAAAACCACCAAATGTAAGCGAACAAGTGAGGACCAGGCAGCGAGGGAACCTTGTGCCAGAAGATGCGGCCGGGTTGTTTCTTGCGAGAGTGAAAGCGGGAAACCCCGGTCAGGTCTTCCAGGCGCTGCGCATAGACGTGAATTTCAGTGTCTGGATGCTCAGAAAATCTTTCCAGCTGCTCAAGAATGACGTGCTCGGTGGCATGATGCCGATCGAGAAACGGAGAGACGACGGCGAGCCGCAAATCAGCGGACCCTTCCGCTGTCAGGTTGACGGGCCGGAAAACCGCTCTCTAACTGCACTGAAAGTGCGAGCTTCGGCAAGCGAAAGAGAACTCCGAGCAAGAGCCACAGGTATGCATTCATTATGAAATCCTGGTACTGCGTAATCGCAGCAAAGGTCATCGGAAGAAGTACAAGAAATGCATACCAGAAAATCATAAATCCCAAGGGAAACCACGGCGAGCCTTTCAAGCTACGCACAGCCTTCCAAGCGCAGAGCAGCACAGAGAAGCTCATGGTGAGCCAAAGAGCGAGGCCCACGATGCCCATTTCGACGACGATCGCGCCAAATCCGCTCTCGACCGACCCCACGGGAGGCCGCGCATGAAAAAAGCGGTACACATATTGAATACCATTGGAAGTCGTGCCTATGCCATAGCCGTAGGGCCAGCGAGGATAATCAAAGGCCGCCAGGAAGTTAGCGAGAGGGTAGTCGCGGGACCTATGTATCAGTTCGCTCTTCGGACTTCTCGGATCCAGCGTTTCGGAGTACACCGCTAATCGCCCGAGGAAAGCCTCCGGGTAGGTAGCAAGCAGCAAGACAATCGCGAGCCCAACTCCCACAAGGACCCGCTGTAGCCCGCGGAGGACGCGCAGCGCCTCGCCTTGGCGCCAGGGTGCGCCCCAAACAAAAGCCAATGCTCCGACGACGCTGCTGCCGAGAGTCCAAGCAAAAACGCCCCGAGATGCACACATCAGGCACCCTGCGGCTGTGATGGCAAGACCCGCAAAAGCAAACATTCTGCCCCGCCGTTGTCGCAGCAGAAGATAACCGCTGAATCCAAACACCAACATCCAGGACACAATCAACAGGTCGGCGAAGCGACCCGTACTGACAAAGACGGATGTGGGACGGTAAACAACCGCACCGGAAATGGGTGCCACTCGATACGTCTCGCTCAGCAACCGGATGTCCTCGGCCATCACCTCCGGACTGAGGAAGCGGGGCCCCAGCACCGACTGCACCAGGCCCAAGATTATGACCACCAGCATTAGCCCCAGATTGACGAGGAAGAACTTTCGCAGATCCGCTTCGGATTCCATCAAGTAATATCCCACAACGACCAAAGGCACGTAGAAGAAGTAAAGCTTCAACCCCATAAGGCCGAAAGCAAAACTGGTCGAAGCTGGATTAAACACCTGAATAACCCCGAACCAAATGATGGCGAGTATCGCGATGCGAAACGGCGGCCGAAATGGCTCGATGTTCGTATTCGGTCTTTGCCTCTGCGCAATGAAGAAGGCCAGATAGACGACCCCGGCGATTACATCCTTCGCGAAATAGATCGCCATATTGTTGCCGAGAAACTTTCGGGCCAGATCCTCAAATAGCAACCAGGCAAGAAAGAAATACAAACCGTTACGCCAATTATTGAGAATGGCGATCACAATCGCCCCGCCGGCAGAGACCATGCCAACCAGAGCTAGCCCCTTAAGATCATCGGCTATGATGTAGCTTGCAACCAGGTAGGCGGCCGCAACTGCGAACAGAAAATAGCAAAAAGCCACGAAGCGCCGTCGCCGAAATTGTTGGGGAACGGATTGAGAAATGAGGTTCACTGAACTAAGTACCTCACAAAGTCGTGTAACGGTCGGTGCTGAGAGCTGAATCGACCGTGTCCCCAGTCCCGTGCCGGGAAGCCTGCGCGGCGCCGACTGCCGTGCGCACAATAGCGTCCCTGATTGCGGACGCACTCGCGCGCGGTGACCATTGCGCAATGCGGTTGCCAGCCGCCTGGCCAATCTCTGCCAGCTTGGCAGGGTCGGCAAACGCATCGCAGAGAGCTCTTGCCAAGCCTCGCGTGTTCCGACACGGATAGACGTAACCCGTGCGCCCCGGAAAAATCAGGTCGCGGACCGCCCCAACCTTGTCGCTGGCTATTACCGCGCAACCGCACAGCATAGCTTCATTCACTACCAGGCCAAATGGCTCGTATTCGGAGGGAATCACCATCACGTCAGCCGCTCGGTAGACAGCCGGGAGCTGTGACTGGTTTACAAAGCCCAGCATACGAACGCGCTTGCCAAGCCCCAGCGCCGATGCTTCCGCTTCAATGCTCGATCGCAAGGCCCCGTCTCCGGCGAAGACGAGAGTGGAGCGCGAAATCGACGCGTCAGCAAACGCGTGCAGCACATCGAGCGGCCGCTTCCAAGGTTGCAGCTTGGCGCAAAAAAGGACAATTTTCTCTTCATTGTCTAGTCCCCACGAAGCCCGCACGGCGGCGCGATTTACGCGCGCAGCTTCCGCCTGCCACCAATCGTTGTCCACCGTGTCTAGGGTCATGGAAATTTGCCGTTCCGGTATTCGCAGCGAACGCATCATCTCAACACCGGCGCTCGACGCAGTTAGCACTTGGTTGAACGTTCGAAACAGTACCGGCCAGGCCAGTTTCTTGACCCAGATTTTCCATTTTCTTCCGTCTCGCGGTTCCATCGACGACGCGTCAGTTAAAAACATAAATGGCGTTCCGCGGCCGCGCGCGCTGAAATAGGAGATCCAAAAACTACATCTCAGGTAGCTGAGTTGGCAGAGCACCGCGTCGAAATGGCCTTCGCGAATCAGCTTCCACAACCCGGGATTGTACAAACCGAAGAAAGACTCACTGCCGGAGCTGCGGTTTGGCACGTGTGTCCAGTTGTACCCATCAAGTAGCGGCACGTCCCACTTGACGCTCCGGCCAAACTCCGGGTCGTAGCCGGCCTCCGCTCCACGGAGGCTGCAATAGGCGACCTGCAAGTCAAGCTTCGCATCCTGCGCCATCAGGCGATAGACCGGGGCGGCGTATTGCACAGGGTGCGAAGCAACAACCAAAACGCGAAGGCGTCGTTCAGGCACAGCGTTGCTCGCTATCGCGCTGCAAATCTTTGGTCGGAAAAGTAAAACAGTTTGGACGCATGTGATGACCCGAGCGAAAGTATAACCCGTTTCGCGGCGCCCGCGGCTGTGCTAAACTGCTTGGGTTTCCGCAGGATTTTGCAGGTCACTGCAGGTTTCCGCATCGTGATCTGCGTGCCGGCAGCGCGCTCGGGTAGTGCGGCGGGGAAGCAAACTTTCATTAGTGTAAACGGCGGCAGGTTGCGAGCAAGCTAAAACACGCGCCGATGGGCGCGAAGATCGAAACGAGGAAGTGTCATGTCTGGGCATTCTAAGTGGGCCACGATCAAGCACAAGAAAGCGGCCACGGACGCGAAGCGGGGCCGCGTGTTCACCCGGGTGATCCGCGAAATTACCATTGCCGCCCGCATCGGCGGCGGCGACCCCAACTCTAACCCGCGCCTGCGCGCGGCCATTCTGGCCGGTAAAAATGAAAACATGCCGAATGAAAACATCGAGCGCGCAGTGCTGCGCGGCACCGGCCAACTGGAAGGCGAACAATACGAGGAAGTGACCTTCGAGGGATATGGCCCGGGCGGCGTGGGAATGTTGATCCAGGCGGTGACCACCAATCGCAACCGCGTAGTGGGCGAATTTCGGCACCTGATCAGCAAGAATGGCGGAAACCTGGCGGAAGCCGGCGCGGTTGGCTGGATGTTCCACCGCAAAGGCGAAATTGTGGTGCCCAAGGAACAAGCCAGCGAAGACAAGATGCTAGACATCGTGCTGGAAGCCGGCGCAGAAGATTTGAAGGACGACGGCTCGGGGTGGTACGTGGTGACTCCGCCGGAAGCGATGGAGAAAGTTAAAGAGGCGTTGACGAAAGCGGGGATCACACCGGCATCGGCGGAAATCGGCATGGTTCCGCAGAATTACATTAAGCTGACGGGGGCGCAGGCCATGCAAATGGTGCGGCTGATCGAGGCGTTGGAAGAGCACGATGATGTGCAGCACGTGTACGCCAATTTCGACATTGATGAGTCGGAGATTCAGGCAGCGGTGGGCGCCAACTAACTTTTGCTATTGGGTGCACCAATTTTCTTAAGCGGCCACCAGTTATTTAGGTGGCCGCTTTGCTTTGCATTTGCTTTGCGCGAACAAAACGGAAAAAGGGTGGCACCGCTGCGCTGTTCGCCTTAGACTGTGTTTCGATGAGTGGAACGAATGGCAGCAGAAACGCAGGCTCTTGGATGCGCGTGCTCGGCGTTGATCCCGCGGCGGCGGGACCGACCGGTTACGGAATCGTGGACAGTGACGGGCGGAATTGCCACATGCTGCATTATGGTGCACTGCGCGTGCCGGCGGCGCGGCAGAAGGCTTCCTCCGGCGCGGTCTTGCAGGATATCCATGAGTTGGTATGCCGGCTCATCCGGGAATTTGCGCCCACGGTGATGGCCGTGGAGTCCGTGTTCACCGCGCTGAATATGCGCACGGCGCTGCGACTGGCGGAGGTGCGCGGCGTGTTGCTGCTAGCGGCTGAACAGCATGGGCTGGCGGTGCACAGTTACTCGCCGCGGGAAGTGAAGGCTTGCGTTGCAGGATACGGCCACGCCGACAAGCGGCAGATGCAGTTGATGGTCCGCGCGCTGCTGTCCATGACCGAGACGCCGGAGCCCGCCGACGCTGCCGACGCGCTGGCCGTGGCGCTCTGTCATTTGCAGGGGGAGCAGGCACGGCGGCGCTGTGGTCTGCCTGACGCGAAGTCGCTGACGAAACCGCGTGCTTTGCCGCTGGGAACTATTCCCGCGCGAGGCGTAAACCGCCTGCATGCATCGCGCATCGAATAAACAAGATGAGAACTTCTCTGGCCCGTTCGATTCTCCTGACTTGCGTAGTTTCGCTCGCCTGTACCTCCGCAGGCGTTGTCGCCGCGGACGGTTTCGCTACGCCCACCACCAATGCGGCGATGCGATCTGCTCCCGCGTCGGCTGGAGCGACATTGACGTTTCGCCGCATCTTCAAATCCAGTTCGCCGGAGTTCATCGAAATCTCCGTGCGGGAAGATTCCGACGAGGCCAGCTACGAGATCCGACAGCTCGACGACGATCCCGGAGCGGCGAAGTTCGAGGTCAGCTCCGGGCTGCGCGCCAGGATGTTTGCGCTCGCGCAACAACTGAATCGTTTTCAGGGGCAGGATTTGGACGTGCACCGAAAAATCGCCAACCTGGGCGAAAAGACGTTTCGCTGGGAGCAGGGCTCGGAAACGCACGAAGTGAAGTTCAATTACACGTTGAATTCGACAGCCAGCCAACTGCTGCAAATCTTCGAGGGCCTGGCCCGCCAGCAGGAATTGTTGATGCTGCTGGAGCGCCGCATGAAGTACGACCGTCTTGGCATCAATGATGCCTTATTGCAGTTTGAGACAGAACTGAACCGCAAGCTGCTGCCCGAACCCGAGCGCGCCCTCCCCACCCTGGACCAAATCGCTGGCGACTCCCGCTTCGTCGACATCGGCCGCCAGCGCGCCCGCAACCTCGCCGAACGCATCCGCCACCAGAGTTAGGGCAGCGCACCTCCATTTTATCCCAAATTCCGTATGCTCCTTCTGAATCCAGAAGAACCTATGCATTAACTCCATCATCTAGCGACCTAAGCTTTAGATAAGAAAGAGAATAACTTTCTTCTAGGCGTGGCCAGCTTCTTGCAGTTAGCGCTGTATTCTAGGGCCATCTTGGGGGAGTTACGCACTTTGGGGCGTCCTTTACGGGGCTTGCGGCCTCAACCGAAGTAATCGTCCATCGGCAAAATCTTGGTAATGCACTTGAAGAATGGAGGGGTAATGCGTGATATGCGCAGGTTGACCTGGCTGTTCTCGCTCGTCGCCATCCTCGGAACTACCGTTGCGCTGAGCTTGGTTTTCGTACCAAAAGCTTACGCGCAAGCAGGACTTTCAACTGGCAGCATCCAAGGGGCAATCTTAGATCCACATGGAGCTACCGTTGGGAGCGCCAAAATCACCATTACAAATAAGGCGACCGGTGTGAAGATTTCGCCCGTCGTAACAGCAGCCGGCGAGTACAATTCCGGGCCACTGAGCCCTGGCGATTACGTCGTGCGCGTCGAAGCGGCCGGATTTAAGGCTGTAGAACAGACCGTTACCGTGCAGGTTGGGAACATCGCCAACGCGCCCGTGACGCTGGAAATTGGCTCAACTAGTACGGTCATCGAGGTGGAGGGCTCCGCAGTAACGCTGAACACGGAACAATCCACGATTCAGGGTGTCGTCACCACGGACCAAATTGAGAATCTTCCGATCAATGGACGCAACTTCCTGGATCTGGCGCAGCTCGAACCCGGCGTGCAAATCCAAGACGGTGGCGACTTCGATCCCACCAAGAAGGGCTTTTCTTCGATTTCCTTTGGCGGACGCTTCGGCCGCACCGCGCGCATCGAGGTCGATGGACTGGACATCAGCGATGAGACCGTGGGCACTACCACGCAGAACATTCCAGTCAATTCCATCAAGGAGTTTCAGGTCAGCCAGTCGAACCTGGACTTGTCAACGGAACTCACCTCGTCAGGCACGGTCAATATCACCACGCTGTCCGGCACGAACGCGATCCATGGAGAAGGCTTCTTTGCGTATCGCAGTGACGGCACTTCGGCTTCAATCGGAAATCCCGCGTCGGTCTTCAATCGCAAACAGTATGGCGCGAACCTGGGCGGCCCAATCTTTAAAGACAAACTGTTTGCCTTTGGCTCCTGGGAGCGCACCACGCAAGACTTGCTGGCCTCCGTAGCCGTTCAAGATCCTTTCGGCGGATTATCTGGTTCGTTTAATAGTCCATTTCGCGATCAACAATTCTTCGGTAGGCTGGATTACAACCTCAATTCGCGCATTCGACTCTTCTTCAAGTACTCTTTTGAACAGAATCGCGACGTTGCCTCTTTCGTCCCAGGCACCTACCAGCCATTCGCCAATGTGGACTACACGCCATCCTTCGGTGGTGGTCTCGACGCAACAACGGGATCATTCACCCATAGCTTCCGCTTCGGGTACCTCAAATTCCGCAATGGCATCACCGATGCGGTGACCGGCACGAGCATTATTAATCCCGCGCCCGGCCTCGCGCTCGCGATCGGAAACGTTTCCACATCCTGTACATCTTCCGGCGACCTCTTCTGCTCCGGAGCGAACATCCTCGCTCCGCAGAAAACCTACCAGTCCAACAAACAATTTAAGTACGACGGTTCCAAACTTGTGCACTCGCATATCCTTCGCTATGGCGCGGGTGTAAACCGCATTCTTGGCGGCGGCTTCGCCAGCTTCTTCGGGATCCAACCGGCGGTACGTGGCGCCTTCAGCCCCGCATCCGAGGCCGCTGCTGCAACAGGCCCGTTCCCGGGGGGCGCTTCCAACCCTTTGAACTACAACGTAACCCGCATCATCCTCGGCAACGGCGAAGGTTGCTTCACGGAAATCGCACAATTCGGACAGGCGTGCGGCGGCCAGTTTGACACCCGCATCCAGTTCTATGCGGGTGATAATTGGAAAGTTAAGCAAAATCTCACGGTCACCTATGGTGTGCGCTACAACCGTGACACTGGCCGCTCCGATAGCGACCTACCCGCCGTTCCTCTGCTCGACCAGGTGCGTTCGGGATTCGGCGCCAAGGTCAACCAGCCCGACCACAACTTCGGCGGTACCCTCGGCTTCGCTTGGGATCCTTCAAAGCGCGGCAAGACTGTCATCCGCGCGGGTGCGGGTCTCTACTACGAAAATGGAGTGTTCAACAACGTTCTGTTCGACCGGCCCGCTCGTCTGCAGACCGGACTGTTCAACGGCACTGCAAGCCCTTGCCCTAGCGGATCCTTTACCCTTCCTGACGGCACCGTGGTTACCAGCGTCAACGGAAAGAACATCGCCACGCAAATTTGCGGGCAGCCAATCGGGAACTCGGTCGCGGACATCGTTGCGTTGCAGAAGCAGTTCCAGGCCGCGACCTTGGCCGCTGGACCTCAAGCCAATGGCGGTTATATCGGCAACGCCCTCTTAGCAGCCGCAAACATTACCGGCACTACGCTCTATTCCCCCAATTTCCAAACACCGCGCTCCTATCAGATGAACGTCGGCGTTCAGCACGAGTTGCATCCCGGAACGATCATCTCCGTGGACTATCTTCGCAATGTCGGTGTGCACACGCTGTTGGCGATTGACGAAAACCACGTAGGCGACGCGGCTTTCCTTGATCAAGCCGGTGCCCTTGCTGCGATTAGCGCGACCAACAGTTCGTTTGGTTGTACAACCGCCACCTCGGCCACAGCCATAAACTGCTCCATCGCGGCCGGCGCAACTATCGGCGATTACGCCGGCAACGGGCTCACTTCCGGCACTCTGGGTTCGCCCGGTGGCGGCGCCGCTGGGGCTGGCGTGGTTGCATTCCCAGGGAAGAACCCCGGCTTTGGGATCGTTCAGTTCTTGGAACCCGTGGGTCGCTCCGTTTACAACGGCTTGGACGTGGTGCTGAAATCCGAACTCAAGAGTCCCGTCCATGCGGTGCGCCGCCTGAACGCGCAAGTCTCTTACTCGTTGTCCCGCCTCGTCAGCCAGGCGCAGGACATCGATTTCATCAACGGCGCTCTAAGCTACAGGAATCCAGGCGCTTTCATCGGGCCGGGCAGCCTTGACAGAAGGCACCAGTTTTCCGCGGGTGTGATCATGGAATTGCCGGCGGGGGTCCGTGCGAACTTCATTACGCACTGGTACTCCGCTCTTCCGCAATCCATCTTCTACAACACCACCGGCGGTCCCGCGGATCTCCTGCAACTTGACACTGTAGGCGATGGCCAGACCGGCGTCGCTCCCATCCCCGGATCGAACATCGGCGCATTCGGCCGCGACGTCAGCCCGGGCGACCTAAACAACTTCCTGACGCAATACAGCACCAAGTTCGGCAACCAACTGACTCCGGCCGGCAGCGCCCTGGTCAGTGCAGGATTGTTCACGCAGACTCAGCTACAGCAACTCTGCGCCATCACTCCTTCCTTGACTCCGATCAACAACTGCGGCACTGCGTTCCCCAACCTGCAAATCCAACCGGCGCCGGCGGGACAGGTCAACAACGGCAACTTCTTCACCTTCGACGCCAGACTCGGCTGGTCTATCCGGCCGGTTCGTCGATGGGAAGCTCTGCGCGTCGAGCCACAAGTTGCGTTCTACAACTTGTTTAACCATCGCAACTACAACAGTCCGACTTCCCTACTCAGCGGGATTTTGGACGGCGCTCCCGGCTCGATCAACGGAACCACCAAGGCGCAACGCGCCCCGAACGAGATCGGTCTCGGCTCGGGAGTATTCGCGCTTGGCGCACCGCGCTCGATCGAGTTCGGTGTGAAAGTGAACTTCTAACCTCCGCGCGTATAGCGGTGCAGGCGGCGGGGAGCCACAGGGCTTCCCGCCGTTTGCGTATGCTAGTGTTCGGTGCGCCTACACCGGTGTAAACTCGTGCAGGACATCTAAGCCGTTCGCATGGAGGTTCTCATGCGCATGCTGATCGCATTTTTATCCTTGGTATTTTTTGGACTGGTTCCGGAGACGATCCGAGAACAGGCCCGCCCAATTCCACCGGGAATTCGGGAAGCGGATAAACAAACCAACAAGCCGTTGGATCCTCCTCTGGTCGGGGCATCCGCACCCGTGCCCGATCCCGCAAAGCTCAAGCAAGAAGCCGACGAATTGGCGCAACTCTCGGCGGGAGTCCCTTCCGATCTTGCCCGCGTAGCTCGCGGGCAACTCCCTAAGGATTTGGCCGACAAACTCAAGCGGATCGAGAAGCTCGCCAGGCACTTGCGCAGTGAACTGACCCCATAGCCGTCCACCCCTTCCCTTTTCTGGATCGGCATCGGCTTCGGCGTATATTGCGGAAAACGGCGCGCCTTGATCCCGTCGAAGCACTCCGTTATGAGTAGATCTTCGTTGTCATGCTGAGTGGCGCTGCGTAGACTCCTCAAAGACGCATACAATGGCTGGCGATCAATTTCCTGTGACGCGTTGGTCGGTGATCGACGCGGTCAAGAGTGCAGACCCGGCGGAGCAGGCGCGGGCGCTCGACACTCTGTTTGCCGCGTACTGGAAACCTGTCTACAAGTATGTGCGCTTACGGTGGAACCGCCCGGCAGAGGATGCGCAGGATTTGACGCAAGGATTTTTCACGGAGGTGTTCGAACGCGAGTTGCTGGCCAAGTACGAGCCGGCGAAGAGCAAGCTGCGCACCTATCTCCGCTTGTGCGTGGACAGCTTTGTGATGAATCAGGAAAAAGCGGCACGGCGCCAGAAACGCGGCGGGAACGCGACGCATGTCGCCCTGGACTTTCAGGCCGCGGAGGGAGAATTGGCGGGCGCAACCATCGACGCCGCCTCGATTCCTTCTCCCGAATCGCTCGAGGAATTCTTTGAGAAGGAATGGGTGCGCAGTTTGTTTGCGCTCGCTGTGGAAGACTTGCGCAAGCTTTGCGCGGAGCGCGAACGGGAGCGCACGTTCCGGCTCTTCGAAGATTACGACTTGTCGGGCGATCCAGAAATTTCCTACGAAAAACTTGCTAAGGAATACGCGATTCCCGTCACAGACGTGACCAACGCGCTTTCCTGGGCGCGCCGCGAATTCCGCCGGATTGCACTGGAGCGGCTCCGCGAACTTTGTGGCAGCGACGAGGAATTTCATCGCGAAGCACGCGCCGTCTTCGGCTCGGACGCAACATGAAGTTTCTCTCTGACAAAGCGATGGAGCGCTTGCGGCGAAACGCCGACGTGCCGGACCTTTCCGGAACGCGCTATCAACTGCTGGAGCGCGTGGCCCGCGGCGGCATGGGTGTGGTCTACGCGGCGCTGGATGAAATGTTGGACCGCCGCGTTGCGCTTAAGGTCCTCGACGTTCCTGTTGCGGACGGCGATCTCGTTCGCCGGCTGAATCGCGAAGCTCGCGTGCTCGCGCGCCTGGAGCATCCGGGAATCGTTCCCGTGCACGACGTCGGTACACTGGCCGACGGCCGCGTTTTTTATGCCATGAAATTTGTGGAAGGCCAGCGGCTGGATAAACACATCGAGACTGTCACCTCTCTCCCGGACCGGCTCCGTTTGTTCCTGCGTATTTGCGACGCCGTGGCGTTTGCGCACGCGCGCGGCGTGCTGCATCGAGACCTGAAGCCCGCCAACGTGATGGTCGGAGCGTTCGGCGAAGTATTGGTGATGGATTGGGGCTTGGCCAAAATTCTGCGCGAACAATCCGCCGGAGTGGACGAGGAAGATCCGGAAGCGACCATCCTTCATACTCCGAAAGCGAGCGACAGTCCCGCCGATACGACGGAGGGGACGCAGGTCACGGGGCAAGGGACAGTGCTGGGCACACCCGGCTATATGTCTCCGGAACAGGCCCGCGGCGACGTCGCGCACCTGGACGAGCGCAGCGACATCTTTTCGCTGGGCGCTTTGCTGCGATTCCTGTTCGCGCCGCCCGCGACTGCCAATTCACATTTGCGATGGCAGCGGAACAAAGCGCTGGAAGCAATCTGCGCAAAAGCCACGGAAAGCGACCCGTCCAGCCGTTACGCCAGCGTCTCGGACTTGTCCGCGGATGTTTCGCGGTACCTGGACGGCTTGCCTGTTTCGGCGCGCAAAGAAACAGTTTTTGAGAAAGCGGCACGTTTTTACCGGCGCTACACCGTCGCTATCTTGTTGATTGCAGCCTACTTAATCGTACGAACCCTCATTCTGCTTTTCTTTCACCGTTGAACTTTAAAGGAATTCCATGGCCCGTTGTAAAGAACGGCAAACGGGTAGAGAATCCCGGCTCGGAGGAGCCCACAAATGAACAAGATCTTGCTGGGTCTGTTGCTTGGAACGGTTCTCGGAGCAGTGGACGGTTTGTCTGCTTGGTTCACCCCCGCAGTGCGCGCACAGATCGTTGGGATCGTTGTCGGGTCCACCATTAAGGGGCTTATCGCCGGCGTGGCTATTGGATTCTTCGCGCGCAAGGTGCAATCTTTGATGCTGGGTATTCTTTTTGGTCTGGCGGTTGGCTTCGCCCTCGCGTTCATCGTGGCACAGATGCAGCACGGCTATTATTTCGAGATCATTCTGCCGGGAAGCATCGTCGGCATTATCGTGGGCTACGCCACGCAGCGTTACGGACAAGCGCCTGCCGCCCCAGCGACTCCGCGATAGTACCAACAATTTCTTGGACGCTGAATCACAGGAACAGGAGAAGAGCTATGCCTCGAGTCGTACATTTTGAAATTCCCGCGGAGGATCCGCAGCGCGCCGTGGCGTTCTACAAAAAAGCTTTCGGCTGGAAGATCGAGAAATGGCCCGGGCCGATGGACTACTGGATGGTGACAACCGGGCCGGATGGCACGCCGGGAATTAACGGCGGCCTGATGAAAAAAGGTGACGTTTCCGCGGTCACCAATACTATCGACGTCGAGTCCGTCGAAAAGGCTGTCGCGGCGGTGACGGGCGCCGGCGGTACGGAGATCATGCCGAAGACGGCGATTCCCACGGTCGGCTACTTCGCTTATTGCAAGGATACCGAAGGGAATTTGTTCGGCGTGATGCGGCGCGATCCGAACGCGAAGTGAGGGTGCGTTCCGCAAGCGCCCTTCACGAGGTAGGGAATGAGCATAACGAAACCAATGCTCGGTTTGGCGGTGGGAGGCACACTGGGGCTGCTCGATGGCTTGAGCGGCTTTCTGGAGCCATCGCTGGCGCCGTTGATTACCAGCGTCATCACATTCTCGCTCTTGAAAGGGCTAGTCTCCGGAGTGGCCATTGGGTATTTCTCGAAGAAAGTGCATTCTATGCTGCTGGGGATTTTGGCTGGAGTCTTGATCGCGGCGGCGTTCAGCATGCTCCTGATTTTAAAAGCCGGGATGGCGCTGTTCTTGGACATCATGCTTCCCGGCATGTTGCTCGGCGTAATCGTGGGATTCGCGACACAGCGATTTGGAAACCCGTCGGCCCACCCGCACGCAACGCACCCGGTTTCCGTTAGTCCAGGGCAGTTGCAGAAGTGAAACCAAACTGTTTGGAGGAGAAGCGATGAAAAACTCAGCACGAATCATGATTGCAGTGGCATTGTTGGCCGGGCTGCCAGGCCCGCGCCAGGTTGCAGCAGCGGGCGGCAGCGCAGAAGCGTTCGCCCAATTGAAAACGCTGGTTGGACATTGGGAGGAACAAAAGGGGAGCGAGTACAAGGCCACGCTGGATATTGAATTGACCGCAGGAGGCACGACGCTACTCGAGAAATTCCGCATGGTGGACCAAGGCAAGCCGGTGGAGATGGTGACCATGTACTACCTCGATGGTGGCCAAATTAAGCTGACGCATTACTGCATGGCCGGCAATCAGCCGACGATGCGCGGAACCTATGCGCTGGAGACCAAGACGCTGACGTTTGATTTCGAGAATGCCACGAATTTGAAGAGCGCGAACGACGGGCACATGCATCATGCGGTCTACAAGTTCATCGACAACGATCATTTCCAAACCACCTGGACGTTTCAGAAAGATCAGAAGGACGCGTTCAGCGAAGACGTGATTTACGTGCGGAAGTAGCGGCTGCGCACCGGCTCATTTCCATTTCCCATGGCGGCTTCTGGGACGGGCAAATTGCCCGTCCCATTTTGTTGTGCCCGCGCTAGAATGGCGGCATAGAGGGCACAATGGCTGACGCGCGGTTTGCCTCGTTGCAAGGGCGCAAGTATCTCAACATCGAAACTTTTCGCAAGAACGGGCAAGGGGTGCGCACTCCGGTGTGGTTTGCCGGGGAGCCGGAGGACGGCGCGCCGGAGAAGCTGTATGTCTATAGCACCTCTGATTCCGGGAAGGCCAAGCGCATCCGCAACAATGGCCGCGTGCGCGTTGCGCCCAGCGATGTGCGCGGAAAGGTGCTCGGCGAATGGGTCGAAGCGCGGGCGGAGATCGTTACCGGCGCGGAAGCGGAACATGGTATGAAGCTGCTGAACAAGAAATATATGCCGTGGAAGCAGTTGCTGGATTTCTTTTCGTTTTTCTCGCGCAACAAACGAGTGGTGTTCTTGATTTGCCCTGCGTAAATGGGCTAGCACAGAGCTAAAGTTCTTAGCGCGCACAGCCAAGGATTGGCTTGCCACGCTAGTTGCAGCCGCAGCCGCCACCGCAGCAGCTTCCGCCGCCTCCGGAGAAGGAGGTGGATGACTTGGTGGGGGCGCCGTTGCCGTTACCGGTGGTGGTGGCGAAGACGGAAAGTTGAATACTGGCCTTCTTGCTGGCGCACTTGGGGCAGGCGATTTCCTGCTGCTTGTTGATGACAATCTTCTCAAACCGGGTTTCGCACTCTTCACAAACGTATTCGTAGATGGGCATAGCGGATGTTCCTTTGATCCATTCCGGGCTTCAGGGCGTCAGCATCGATTATAGCAGGCGCCGCCGTATTCGGATGGGCCCCCTCCCCACCAAGCGAGAGCGTTACGCCGACAAAAAGGCCTCCAGTGAAGCGGAGTCGTTTCGAGTTTGCAGCATCGTTGCCGTTGCCGCGATGGGGCGCAGCAGTGCTGCGCACCTACGGAAGGACGGACCTTAGTCGCCGGCGACGGCTGCTTCAGCGGCTGTTTCTTTCTTCGCGGCGCCGCTGCCGTTGGAGTGGCCATTGCCATTGGTGTGGCCGTTGCCGCTGGCTGGGGCGATACTAACGGGCTTTCCGGCGTTGGCGAAGTTGGCCGGCACTGCCTTGGCTATATCGCTTACAGAGCCGATCTGGACCACCGTCGGCTGGGCCTTCTTCAGCACTAGCTCTTCGTAGATGGCGCGGACTTTGGCCTGTTCCTCGTAGGCCTTCTTGCGGCGCGCACGATCTTCTTCCGCGGCGGTCTGGGGAATGTCGTGTTCGAGGTGGCGGACACGCGCGGCGTCTTCGGCGTCGATGTTCAAGGAGTGCTCGTAGGTGTTGAGATCAACCTTCTTGCCCTTGGCGTAGATCTCGTGCTTGCCGTGCGTCTTGTACCACTCCGCGACGGTCGCGTTCTTGTGCATGTTCTCGATGATTTTACGCCAGCCCACGCCCGTGTTGTACGCGCAGAAGGAGATTTCGCCTTGCTGCGTGGCGTATGGGATGATGCACATTTCCGTGCGGCGGAAATCGTAGTTGAAGAGATCCTGGAACCACATGCCGGCGATGAACAAGAAGTTCCACGGATCCTGGCGGCGCTTCATGGCGTCGTCAAACTTGCGATCCGGAGAAGTGCGGCCGTATTTCTTTTCGGAGTCCTTGGTAAGCGCCCAAGTCTTGTCGAACTTCTTGAAAAGATCGTAGAGCGTCAAGCCCTTGGGACCCTGGAAGGCCTTGTAATTCTTAAGGAGCGCCAAAGCCATCATGAAGTTGGAGAAGGCTTTGCCACGCGCGGCGTCGGTGATGGCGGTAACGTCCCGGACGAGCTGCTGGGCGTCGAGGAAGCGCGGAACCGGCGCCCATTCCTTGGTTTCCTTGTTGATCATGATCGCGGTGCCGACTCCGCAATTGGGGTGGCAACCGCAAGAGAGCGCGCCCCACTGGGAATCGGGTCCGTGAACGAGATCCGAGAATCCGGCGAAGGTGGCGATGAACGAGATGGGGAACCAGTCGCGGGTAGGCTCAACCTTGCCGACCTGGCGGCTGACGTCTTGCGCAAGGTGCGAAAGGGTGTAGCGCTGGCGCAGGCGGCGTTCCGGAGTGATATCCTCGTCGCGGCCGGTGAAGGAAACCGGCTGGAAGCTGACGAAGGCGATTTTCTTGGGGTTTTCCATCGCGAACTTCACGATGGCGCCCACCTGGTCGTTGTTGACGTTGTTGACGATGGTGACGACCAGCACGATTTCGATGCCGGCTTCGTGCATGTTTTCGATGGCGCGCAGCTTGACGTCAAACAGGTTGCCGACCTGGCGATGGCCGTTGGCGTCGTTGCCGATGCCATCGAACTGCAGGTAGGCGTAGCGCATGCCGGCTTCAAAAGCCTTCTTGGAGAATTCCTTGCTTTTGGCGAATTCGATACCGTTGGTGGCGGCCTGCACGCTGTTGTAGCCAATTTTGCGGGCGTAAGCGACGGCTTCGAGGAAGTGCGGGCTCATGGTGGGCTCGCCACCGGAGAACTGCACGGACATCTGGCGGCGCGGCTTGATGCGCAGAGCGTTGTCTAGGATTTCCTGAATTTCGTCCCAGCCGAGCTCGTGGACGTAGCCAACTTGGTTGGCGTCCATGAAGCAAGGGTCGCACATCATGTTGCAGCGATTGGTGAGGTCGACCGTGAGCACGGAGCCACGGCCATAGCGAACCGTGCTGGAACCGTGCTTGTGCAGGTCTTCGTCGTTGTGTGCAGGAATATCGCGGCCCGGGAACTGCTTTTCGATGTGATCGAGGAATTTGGCATCGATGGCCATCATGTCCTCGTAATGGCCGTGGATGGGGCAGTCTTTTACCATCCAAACTTCGCCGTCGCGCTCGATAATTTGCGCTTTGATCTCGCCGACCTTCTCGTTCATCAGGTCGCGCCAATCTTTTTTGCCGTGAATAATGGCTTCGCGAGCCTCTTTGACGCAATCCGGGCATAGAGAATCGGTCTGCCTCGGCCAGCCGAGTGTCGGCTTGGTCTTCTCCCACGACTTTAGAAGCGGCTTATCCGACCACTTTGGGGTGAACGATGGATTCGGATTGCGCTTGTTGAAGAATTGGATCGCATCGAAGGTGACGCTGGCTGCTTTGCAGACCACAGCGTCGACCGCTCGCATCACTTGAGTGCCTACTCGATTCGGCATAAACCTCTACCCTCCACTTTCGCCAGTAAATTAGAAATTTGATGCGCTGTAAGAAGCCCGCTCAAGCGCCACAAAAGCGGCGGCGATTGCCCCCGGGCTTCCAAGTACCGTACCACGCCGGGTAGAAACGCCCAATAAGTCTTTGGGCCTGTATAGTTTAACCGATACAGGGTAGGAAGCCAGCGAGTTGCATTAAACGGCGAAAAACGGGGGTCGAATGGGGAAAAACGGGGGTCGAATGGGGATTCGGGCAGGGGTTACTGGTTGGGTGTTTGAGAGCAAAACGAGCTGATTTCCTGGTCGGGAACACGCGCATTTCGCGCATTGCAGCAGCAGAAGTCAGTCGTTGAGCGCGGGCCGAAGGACAGCGATCACAAAATGGGCGAAGTGCGAAGCGCCTTCGTCGAGTTGGAGGAAGCGCGCGACGCAGTGATCGGCGAGATATTTTGTGACGCGGGTTTCGGCAATGCCGAGATGATCCGCGAGGCGGGGTTTGATGGACTCGGAGCCGCGGCGACTGGCGGTACCGCGTAGAAAGCTGCCAATGGCGATGCGCAGCGTCTGGCATGGTTCGACAAAATAGTACGTGGAAAGATCGGAATCGCTAAGAAGGAGCACGCCAGGACCAACTGGAGCACGATCGGCTTCGCTAAGCTTCAGTGGAGGGCAAGTGAGCAGGCGTCGGAATTGCATCTCGAGCAGGGAAAGCCGCGAAGAGAGGCCGGGATCGCCGTAGCGACCGCGCACGGAGGTCGCGGTGTCTGGGACAGGCTCAGAAGGAAGGCGAGGCGGGGGCGCGGATTCGGCGACCCTGCTAAAGCGAGGCTCCGAAGCATCGTCTGGCGACGGAGGAGCCTGCTGACGAACTGGGGTTTGCGCAAGGGACGCAGGAGAAGGTACGGGCGCCTCGGTTGTGGAGCGGGTTTTGCGTCGATTGCGGCCACCGCGACGGCCACGGCGGCGCGCACCGCGTGGCGGCGTGTTAGAGGCAGGAGCAACAGTATCTCCCGCAGCGGGAGCGACAACCGCTTCAAAGGTCGTGGCGGTCTCTTCAAACGGCAAGCCCGGTTCGGGGGCAGGCAGAACAGGCGCAGCAATCGAAAGATCGTCAGATGGAGCAGCCGGCTCCGCGGGAGCCTGTCCGCTGAGGCGTGTGGCAGCTTCCTGTGCCTTGGTCTTCCAGTCGGCACGGCGAAAGCGCTCCGCGGCGGTGGAGTACCATTTGGCCGCTTCGCCGCTCTGCCCAGCGGTCTCAAAAAACTTGGCCAGCTCGAAAGCGACCATGGCGTCGCGGGTTTTTTGAAAAAGGTTGGAGAGCTGCGTCGCAGGGTCTTTTCCGGCGCGAGCGCGGCGGATGCGAGCGGTAATCTGTTTCCAGTCGGCCATACAGTAGGGGCATTGTAGCAGCGACAGAACAATGCCACCAGCCCAACGGGGCATACGGCAAATCAGACGGGAGTGCGACTTTGAGTACCCAGTCGGGTTTACAGATTGACCGTCTTGGGGGTGGCTTCTATCCTAAGTACAAAGTCCCCTTGGAGAGTAAGATGCCGCGCACGCGCGGGACCGTATCGATTAGCCTATCTATATTGTTATCAATAGGTTTACTCGCAGCGCCGGCTTGGGGAAACTCGCCTCTAGGCTTGGGGATTGTAGTGTACACGGAGCGCGCGCATGTAGGAAATGCAGCAGCCTCCGTGGGGGCGACCGTATTTGCCGGGGACAAGCTCGAAACTGAACAGGTAGGCAGCCTGCAGATTCGCGCCGGGGCGGCTCGCTTGGTGCTGACCGCTTCGAGCCGCCTGGTTTGGGGAGCGGAAGGCGGATCGCCCAGCGCGACGTTGATGGGCGGCACGGCGGCATTTTCGACAGCTGGAGCCAAGGCATTTGTACTGCACGCAGGGAGCGCGGCTTTCAGGCCCCGGGGCGATGAACCGACCGTAGCGAACGTGACTTTGCTCAACCCGAAAGAGTTGGTGGTGCGCTGCGCGCGCGGAGCAGTGCTGATCGCGGTCGAAGATGACGTGCGCGTGATACCAGAAGGCACGGCCTACCGGGTGGTGCTGGACCCGGAGGCGGCAGGACGTTTGGGTGGGGCTCCGGCACCGGCGGCGACTCCGGCGCGTGCGCAGTGGGGCCAGAAGCCACCGATTAAGACTGGGAAGAGCAATTTTATCTGGTATGCGATCGGTTTTACGGCGCTAGTAACAGGTTTCGCCGTGTATGAGGCGCTCGAGAGTCCGGACCGGCCGTAAAAACCAGTCAGAAAACCTCTGTTTTTCCGCAACCAGCAGCTATGGAGCTGCCTTGGAATTACGCCTGCTTCCTCCCGCCATAACTGGCTGACTGAATCGGCGAAAGTCAGGCTGAAGCGATCACTTCGATTTCTACCAACGCGTCTTTGGGCAGGCGGGAGACTTGAACGGTGGAGCGGGCGGGCGGAGCAGACGTGAAGTAGCGTGCGTAGACTTCGTTCATGGCGGAAAAATCGTTCAGGTCCTTGAGGAACACGGTGGTCTTGACGACGTGATGGAGATTGGC